>Ga0111538_10006143_pt1 | contig 16302 bp, 10 predicted proteins | sample SoiMethybrSBSTD1_FD_79669 | JGI IMG/M metagenome (GOLD analysis project Ga0111538, IMG submission 79669) | Bulk soil microbial communities from a Populus tree surrounding site in Tennessee, USA - Soil MetaG P. TD hybrid SBSTD1 (version 2)... | ecosystem: Environmental > Terrestrial > Soil >...
TCTCACAGCGTGCGCGAGACCTCGACGATCTCGTACACCTCGAGCTGGTCCTTCTTCTCGATGTCGTTGTAGTTCTTGATCGACAAGCCGCACTCGAAGCCCGCCTTGACCTCGCGGACGTCGTCCTTGAAGCGCTTCAGCGAATCGAGCTCGCCGTCGTGGACGACGACGTTGTCGCGCAGGATGCGGATTTTCGCACCGCGCCGCACGACGCCTTCGAGCACGTAGCAGCCGGCGACCGTCCCGACCTTCGAGATCCGATACACCTCGCGCACGTCGACCAGGCCCAGCCGGTTCTCCTTCTGCTCCGGTGTCAGCATGCCCGACAACGCGGCCTTCACCTCGTCCACTGCTTCGTAAATGATGTTGTAGTAGCGGATCTGCACGCCGTTGGTTTCGGCGAGCTTGCGCGCCTGCGCGTCGGCGCGGACGTTGAACCCGATCACCACCGCCTTCGAAGCAAGTGCTAGGTTGATGTCCGATTCGGTGATGCCGCCGACGGCCGAGTGAACGATGTTGACCTTCACTTCGTCGGTCGAAAGCTTCGTCAGTGCCTGTTGCAGCGCTTCGTAGCTGCCCTGCACGTCGGCCTTGACGATGAGCGTCAGCGTCTTGACGCCCGAATCGCCCATCTGCTCGAACATGTTCTCGAGCTTCGCCGCCTGCTGCTTGGCGAGCTTGACGTCGCGGAACTTGCCCTGGCGGAACAGCGCGATCTCGCGCGCCTTGCGCTCGTCGCCGAGTGCCAGCACGTCCTCGCCGGCGAGCGGCACGTCGGACAGTCCCTGGATCTCGACGGGAATCGCCGGACCGGCTTCATTGACGGGTTTGCCCGCTTCGTCCGTCATCGCGCGCACGCGCCCGAACACCGCACCCGCGAGCACGATGTCGCCGCGCTTCAGCGTTCCCGAATGCACGAGTACCGTTGCGACCGGGCCGCGTCCCTTGTCGAGCCGCGATTCGATGACGATGCCCTTCGCGGGCGCATCACGCGGCGCCTTGAGTTCGAGCACCTCGGCCTGCAGCAGGATCGCGTCGAGCAGCGCATCGATGCCCTGCCCCGTCTTGGCCGACACCGGCATGAACTGCACGTCGCCGCCGTACTCTTCCGGCAGCACGCTCTCGGCCACGAGTTCCTGCTTGACGCGGTCGGGATTCGCATCCGCCTTGTCGATCTTGTTCATCGCGACGACGAGCGGAACGCCGGCTGCCTTCGCATGCGCGATCGCTTCCTTCGTCTGCGGCATCACGCCGTCGTCGGCCGCGACGACCAGCACGACGATGTCGGTGACCTTGGCACCTCGCGCACGCATCGCCGTGAACGCCTCGTGGCCGGGCGTGTCGAGGAACGTGATCGTCCCCTTCGACGTCTCGACGTGATAGGCACCGATGTGCTGCGTGATGCCGCCCGCTTCACCGCTCGCCACGCGTGTGCGGCGGATCGTGTCGAGCAGCGACGTCTTGCCGTGGTCGACGTGGCCCATGACCGTGACGACCGGCGGACGCGGCAGCGCATCGGCCGCGTGCGTCTGCTCGGTGTCGACGAGCATCGAGTCCGGGTCGTCGAGCTTCGCGGCTTTCGCCTTGTGGCCCATTTCCTCGACGAGGATCATCGCCGTTTCCTGGTCGATCACCTGGTTGATCGTCACCATCGAGCCGAGCTTCATCAGCGCCTTGATCACTTCGGCGGCCTTGACCGACATGCGATGCGCGAGGTCGGCCACGGTGATCGTCTCCGGCACCGAGATCTCGCGGATCATCGGGCCGGCCTGCGCCGATTGGGCACCGGACGCATCGCCCGTTTCCTCGTCCGTCCGGCCGTGACGGCCGCCCTTCGGGCCCCGCCAGCCGGTGGCAGCGCCACCTGTGGTATCGCCACGCAACCGCAGTGCACGACGGCGCGCCGCCTCTTCCTGGAACACCTGGCCGGGTGCTTTCTTCGTCGGCTTCTCGCGCTTCTCGCCAGGTTTCGCCGCCGGCCGGTGCAGCGTGCCTTCCGGCTTGACGACGGCAGGCTTCACGGCCGCAGCGGCGGCCGCGTCTTCGGCGGCGGCCTTCGCGTCTTCGGCGGCCTTCGCTTCGGCGGCGACGCGGGCAGCCGCTTCCTCGGCTTCGCGTTCCTTTTTCGTCTTGCGCTTCTCGACTTCGGCCTGCTTCTTCTGCAGGTCTTCCTGCTGACGCGCCATCAGCTCATGTCCCTTGCGAGCCTCGGCCTCGCGCGCGGCGATCTCCTCGGGCGACAGCACGCCGACGGCAACCGGTGCCGCCGCCGGAGTCGCGGCCGCCGCAACCGGCGCCTCTTCGACGCCGGGCGCGGGCGCGTGAGCCTCCTCCTCGCGGCGGACGAGCACGCGCTTCTTGCGCACTTCCACCTGGATCGTGCGCGCCTTGCCGCTCGAGTCGGCCGCCTTGATCTCGGATGTCGACTTGCGCGTCAGCGTGATGCGCTTCTTGCCGTCGCCGGCGGCGCCGTGCTGCTTGCGCAGGTAGTCGAGCAGACGCGTCTTGTCCTGCTCGGACAGGTTGTCGCCCTGCTTCTTGCCCGCGACGCCCGCGGCGGTCAGCTGTTCCAGCAACGCGCCGGCCGGCATCTTCAGGTCAGTCGCGAATTGTTCGATCGTCGTGTGCGCCATGCGCTCTCCTGTACCGCTCTTTCGTTGCGCCTTGCCCTAACGCGGGTTCTGGCCGTCCGTACCTTAAACCGCCGCGCCGGTCTGCGGCGCGTCGGCCGCAGGCTCGAACCAGTGGGCGCGCGCCTTCATGATCAGCTCCTGCGCCTTCACGGCATCCATCCCGGTCAGCTCGACGAGCTCGTCACCTGCGAGGTCGGCGAGCGCATCGCGCGTCGTGATGCCGTTCGCGGCGAGCTTGCTCGCGATGTCGGTATCCATGCCTTCGAGCGACAGCAGCGCTTCCTCGACGTTCTCGACACTTTCCTCGCGCGCGATCGCGTCGGTGAGCAGCGCGTTGCGCGCACGCGAGCGGAGCTCGCTCACGGTGTCCTCGTCGAACGCCTCGATCTCGTTCATCTCGGTGATCGGCACGTAAGCCACTTCCTCGAGCGACGTAAAGCCTTCGCCGATCAGGATGTCCGCGACTTCCTCGTCGACGTCGAGCTTCTCGATGAAGAGGCTGCGCAAGCGGCCGGTTTCGGCCTCGTGCTTCTGCTGCGATTCCTCGACGCTCATCAGGTTCAATTCCCAGCCGGTCATCTCGGACGCGAGGCGGACGTTCTGCCCGCTGCGGCCGATTGCGATCGCCAGGTTTTCCTCGTCGACGACGACGTCCATCGCGTGGCGCTCCTCGTCGACGACGATGCTCTGCACTTCCGCAGGTGCAAGCGCGTTGATGACGAGCTTCGCCGGATCGTCCGACCACAGCACGATGTCGACGCGTTCCCCGGCGAGCTCGTTTGTCACGGCGGTGACGCGCGAGCCGCGCATGCCGATGCACGTCCCTTGCGGGTCGAGTCGCGGGTCGTTCGATTTCACCGCGATCTTCGCGCGGATGCCGGGGTCGCGCGCCGCGGCCTTGATCTCGATCAGGCCCTCCTCGATCTCCGGCACCTCGAGCTCGAACAATCGCATGATGAATTCGGGTGCGACGCGCGACAGGATCAACTGCGGTCCCTTGGCGGTGCGGTCGATCTTCATCACGTACGAGCGGACCCGATCGCCGACGCGCAACATCTCCTTGGGGATCAGCTGGTCGCGCGGAATCAGGCCCTCGATGCGGCCCGATTCAACGATGATGTTGCCCCGCTCGATGCGCTTGACGGTTCCCGACAGCAGGTTGTCTTCGCGCTCGAGGAAATCGTTCAGGATCTGCTCGCGCTCGGCGTCGCGGATCTTCTGCAGGATCACCTGCTTCGCCGCCTGTGCACCGATGCGGCCGAACTCGACCGGCTCGAGCGGCTCTTCGACCACCTCGCCCATTTCGAGGACCGGATCGCGCTCGCCGGCGTCGGTGATCGCGATCTGGTGCGCGGGCTCCTCGTGCTCCTCGTCGGGCACGACGGTCCAGCGGCGGAACGTTTCGTAGTCGCCGGTCTCGCGGTCGATCGATACGCGGGCGTCGATGTTGTCGGCATATTTCTTTTTCGTCGCCGACGCGAGCGCGGCCTCGAGCGCCGTGAAGACGATCTCTTTCGGCACGTTCTTTTCGCGCGACAGCGCATCCACGAGCAGCAGAAGTTCGCGGTTCATGTTCCTTCCTCTCCTTGGCCTGCCTGCGCCGGCCGAATCATCTCGTGTCGATCACTGCGACTCGCGCCTTGCCGCGCCCGCCGGGCCTCGGCTCGGCCTCTGGCCTCACCCAACGCGCTCATCGCTTCGTCCAGTCGATCGCGGGGACGAGCCGCGCCCGGGTTATCGTTTCGAACGGAAACGACTTCACGCCGGTGGCAGTTTCCACGAGGACGTTGTCGCCCTCGCTGCCCCGCAATTTGCCTTTGATCCGCTTCGCGCCGTCCACGGGCGCGCGGAGCGTCAGTTGTGCTTCCTGCCCGGCGAAGCGCGCGTAATCCGCTAGCTGCTTTACCGGGCGATCGAGTCCGGGCGACGACACCTCGAGCCGCTCGAAGTCGATTTCCTCGACGGCGAACAAGTGCGTCAGGTGGTTCGACACCCGCGCGCAGTCCTCTACGTCGACGCCGTTCGGCTTGTCGATGAACACGCGGACGAGCCGGCTCCTGGCCGACATATCCCAGTCGACGAGCTCGTACCCCATTGCAGGTACGGTCTGCTCCAAAAGCTCACCCAGGCTCACCGCGCCCTCGACCTGCCGAACCCCTATCCAAACTCCAAAAAAAAATGGGCTGCCCCCAGCCCATTTCTCATTACTTATCCGCCGGGATTGTAGCAGTAAATCGCGTATTTTGACAGGCTTGCGAGGCGTCCGCAGCACCTTCCACGCTAAACTGGCAGCCGGCTTTTATCGACGGAAAGTGCGCCCCAATGCCCGACCCGCTACCCATCGCCGTCCACGGCGACCTCGAACTCGACTTGCTGCCCGCGCTCGCCAACCGGCACGGCTTGATCACCGGTGCAACCGGCACCGGCAAGACAGTGACTCTCCAGGTTATCGCCGAGCGGATGAGCTCGATTGGCGTCCCGGTGTTCATGGCCGACGTGAAAGGCGATCTCGCCGGCATGAGCCAGGCCGGCGCCATGTCGACCAAGTTCAGCGACCGGCTGCAGCAGATCGGTGCCAAGCCACCTGCGTTTGCCGCGATGCCCGTCGTCTTTTGGGACGTTTTCGGTGAGCAGGGCCATCCGGTTCGCGCGACGATCAGCGACCTCGGGCCGCTACTGCTGTCGCGGATCCTGAACCTCAACGACACGCAGCAGGGCGTGCTGGCGATCGTGTTCAAGTTCGCTGACGATAATGGGCTCCTTTTGCTCGATCTCAAGGACCTGCGCGCGCTGCTGCAAAACGTGGCCGACCATGCGCAGAGCCTGCAGACGACCTACGGCAACATCTCGGCGGCCTCAATCGGCGCGATCCAGCGCGGCCTGCTCGCGCTCGAGCAGCAGGGGGCTGCTGCATTCCTCGGCGAGCCGATGCTGAACGTCGACGACCTGCTGCAGGCAGAGGGCGGCCGCGGCGCCGTCAACATCCTCGCCGCGGACCGGCTGATGCAGTCACCGCAGCTCTACGCGACGATGCTGCTGTGGCTGTTGTCGGAGCTCTACGAACGCCTGCCCGAGGTCGGCGACCGTGACAGGCCCAAGCTGGTGTTCTTCTTCGACGAAGCGCACCTTCTGTTCACCGACGCGCCGAAAGCGCTGCTCGACAAGATCGAGCAGGTGATCCGCCTCGTCCGATCCAAGGGTGTGGGCGTGTTCTTCGTCACGCAGAATCCGCTCGACGTCCCTGACATCGTGCTCGGCCAGCTCGGCAACCGCGTCCAGCACGCGCTGCGGGCGTTCACGCCGCGCGACCAGAAGGCGGTCAAGGCCGCCGCCTCGACGATGCGCGCCAATCCGGCGCTCGATACGGAAAAGGCAATCACCGAGCTTGGCGTCGGCGAGGCGCTGATCTCGTTTCTCGACGAAAAGGGGCGCCCCGGCATCGTCGAGCGCGCGTTCATCCTGCCGCCGGCATCGAGGATCGGTTCGATCACCGCCGATGAGCGTAAGGCCGTCACGGCGCAGTCGCCGGTCAAGGGCGTCTACGACGCGCCGGTCGACCGCGAATCCGCCTACGAAAAGCTTGCGGGCCGGGCCTCGGCGTCGGCCGGCACCGCAGCGCCGGCCGGTGCAAGCGGCGGCCTCATGGATTCGCTGAAGGGATCGCTTGGCGGCCTGATGACGGGCAGCGGACGCAAGGACAGCCTCGTCGAAGCAATGGCGAAGAGCGCCGTGCGGACGATGGGCTCGACCGTCGGACGCGAGATCGTTCGCGGTGTGCTGGGTTCGCTGCTCGGCGGGCGCCGACGTTGACCCAAGCGATCTTGAAGTCCGTCGCAACCGATTCGGTCATTCGATGATCTCGTCAGCGCGCAGCAGCAGGCTTTGCGGCACCGCGATATTCAACGTCCGGGCCGTGCGCCGGTTGATGACCATCTCGACGCTGGTGGGCTGGACAACGGGCATCTCGGCCGGCCGCGCTCCGCGCAGGATGCGTCCGATGTAGACACCCGCTTGCCGGTACATCCAGCGAATGCTCCCGCCGTAGCTCACGAGCCCACCAGCTGTGGCGAATTCGCGGACGAAATAAACGGCCGGCGCGCGCTGGCGAGCCGCGAACGCCACGACGCGATCGCGCTGGCTCAGCAGCATGGGATCGGTCGCCACAAAGAGCGCGCCCGCGCCCGCGGCCGTAAACCCCGCGAACGCAGCGTCGAAGTCGCCGCTGTTGCGCACGTTCAGCAGCACTGTCGAGTGCCCGAGCGCGCGCGCAGCTTCCTGCGCATCGCGCTGCTCGGAAGCTGCATTGGGATTGTCGGGATTCATCAGCAGCGCGATCACCGAGCGAGGCGCAAGCTCGTGCAGCAGTTCCACACGCTTTCCGCCCATGGCGCTGGAAATCAGATTTATGCCGGTGAGATTGCCTCCGGGACGGTTGTAGCTCTCGACCAGCCCGAACTTCACCGGATCGCCGCCGATCGTGAACACGATGGGCGTCGTTCGACTCGCCGCCTGCGCAGCCTTTGCCGAGGACACGTCGCCGGTTGCGGCGATGGCCGCGACACCCCGGTCAACGAGTTCGCGCGCGAGGCCCGGGAGCCGGTCGTAATTGCCTTCGGCCCAGCGAAACTCGATCGTCAGGTTCTTCCCGTCTATGAAGCCGGCCTCCTGCAGTCCCTCGCGGAATGCAGCGACGTTGAATTCGTAGAGCTGCGGCGTCGCGCTGTTGAGGAAGCCGATGACCGGACGAGGTTGCGCCCGAACGCCGGCAGCAAATGCTGCGAGCGCGCCGGTCGCCGCGATGAAGGTCCGGCGAGAAGCTGCGCCGGCGCGCACGTCGCGGAGGACTTTGCGCGTGCCTCGTGCCCAGGGCGTCGAATGCAAGCCTGGCCGCGTCACAGAAGTGCCTGCAGCCGGAAGGCCGGGACGGGCTGCAGATACCCTTTGAGGGCTAGCGCACCCAGCGCCTCGAGCGTCGCAATGCCGTCGAGCGCCGCGCGGGCGCGCCGGTCGGTCAGGATCTGCCCGGGCCCCGCCTCGTCGCAAAGCCGCGCCGCAAGGTTTACGACGCCGCCGATCGCCGAGTAGTCGAACCTGCTCTCGTAGCCGAATGCGCCGAGCGTGGCGAAACCTTTCGCGATGCCGATGCTGAGATCGAGCTCGTAACCGACCTCGGACCAGCGCACGCGCAGCGGCGCGAACTGCGCCTGCATGTCGAGCGCCATCGCGGCGGCGCGGCGCGGCGCGTCCGGAACGGCGAGCGGATCGTTGAAGAAGATCAGGATCCCGTCGCCGGCGAAGCGATCGAGCGTCCCCTCGTAGCGGCTGATCAGCGCGCCCATCGTCGCGTGGTACTCGCGCAGCACCGCCTGCACCTCTTCCGGTTCCGCAGCGTCGGTGAACGCGGTGAAGCCGCGCAGGTCGACGAACACGTAACAGATCTCGCGTCGGTGCGGCGCGAGAATCGACGCAGTGCCCGCCGACAGGATCGCGTCGCACACGGCAGGCGCAAAAAAGCGCTTCAGCGCCGACATCCGGCCGAGCTCGGCCACTTGCGCGTCGACGCGCTCCTCGAGCTTCGTATTCCACTCCTTGAGCGCCGCCGCCTGTTTCCCGACCTCGTCCTGCAGCGCCTTGACGCGCAACAGCGAGCGCACGCGCGCGAAAAGCTCCGGCTGGTTGATCGGCTTGTTGAGAAAATCGTCGGCACCCGCCTCGATACCCTTGACCCGCTCCTGCTGTGCGTCGAGGGACGTCACGAGCACGACCGGCAGCAGCGCAGTCGCGGAATCGGCGCGCAGCCGCCGGCAAACGTCGTAACCGGACAGCCCCGGCATCATCACGTCGAGCAGCACGAGGTCTGGCGTGTCCGTTGCCACTCTGGCCAGCGCCTCTTCGCCGTTGGTCGCCGTCGTGACGGCGTAACCGCGTATCGCCAGCAGGTCCGCGAGCAGCTTCACGTTGGTCGGCGTGTCGTCGACGACCAGTACTTTGCCCAGTGCGGTCGCGCCGCTCATCGCGGCGCCTCGATCATGTCGCGCACCGCCTGCAGGAATTCCTTCAGGTTGATCGGCTTGCCGATGTACGCGTCGAAACCGGCCTCGGTAATCAGCTTGCGGTCTTGCTGCATCACCGATGCGGTGACCGCGATGACCGGGATGTGCGCGGTGGCCGGGTTCTCGCGCAGCACGCCGAGCGCCTCGATACCGTTCATGCCCGGCAACTGGATGTCCATCAGCACCAGGTCCGGCGAATGCGCCTGTGCGAGCGCGATGCCGTCTTCCGCCGTGGCCGCCTCCAGCGTCTGGTAACCCTTGACCTGCAGCACGTCGCGGACGAGCTTCATGTTCTTCTCGTTGTCTTCGACGATCAGGATCACGCTCATTGCACATTTCTCCGGGCAGCCACCGAAGCGACGGGAGCGGCGATCATCGGCGCACCACTCGCGGCAGCACGAACGTGAACACCGAGCCTTTGCCCGGCTCGCTGTCGACGCGAATCGTACCGCCGTGCAGCTCGACGAACCGCCGCGTCAGCGCAAGCCCGAGTCCCGTTCCTTCGTGCTTGCTCGTGTACTGGCGACCCACCTGCCGGAACTCCTCGAACACCGCCTCGTGGTCGGAGGCGGCGATTCCGATCCCGGTGTCCTCGACGGCGATCTCCAGGTCATCGCCCACGCAGCGCGCACGCACTTCGATGCGTCCGTCGTCGGGCGTGAACTTGACGGCATTGGACAGCAGATTCAGCAGGATCTGCTTCAGCTTGCGCTCGTCGGCGACGACGCTCGCGAGTCCTGGCTCGATGTGCACGTCAAGCGCGATCGCGTGCTTTTGCGCGCGCTCGCGAATCAGCGCCATCGCATTGCCGATCGCCGTCGGAAGGTCGAATGGCGCGGGCTCGAGCTCCATCCTGCCCGCCTCCACCTTCGACAGGTCCAGTATGTCGTTGATCAGGTTCAGCAGATGCCGTCCCGATGAGTGAATGTCCTTGAGGTAATCGTCCTGCTTGTCGTTGAGCTCGCCGAACAGCCGCTCGAGCAGAACCTCGGAAAAGCCGATGATCGCATTGAGCGGCGTTCGCAGCTCATGCGACATATTGGCCAGAAACTCCGACTTGTGCTGGTTGGCGATTTCGAGCTGCTTGCTCTTGTCCTGTATCTCGCGGAACAGGCGCACGTTCTCGAGCGCGATCGCCGCCTGGTCGCCGAATGTTCGCAACAACTCGATCTCGCGTTCGGCGAATGGGCGCACATCGTCGCGACGCAACAGGATCGTGCCGACAGTCTGTCCTTCGCGATACAGCGGCACGACTATGACTGTCCGATGGCCGAAGCGCTGCGCCAGCACGTAGCTGCGCGGGTAGGCGGCCTCTTCGGCGAGCATGTCGGGTACCTGGATGCTACGCCCCTCGAGCAGCGCGCGACCTGAAATGGACTGGCTGTCGATCGGCAGCGACTCGACGTGGCTGACCGGGTCGGGCGAGGGTCCCTTCGAGGCAAGATGCCGCAGCACGTCGCCTTCGATGAGGTACATCGACGCCGTCGATGCGTCGCACAGCCGTGCCGCGCGTTCGGCGATCGCTTCGAGCACCGGCTGCATGTCGGTGGGCGAGCTCGAAATGACGCGCAGTATTTCGGCGATCGCCGTTTGCTGATTCAGCGCCTCCTTTGTCTCGTTGAACAGGCGCGCGTTCTGGATGGCGATCACCGCCTGATCGGCGAACGTCTTGAGGAGCGCGATCTCCTTGTCCGAAAACGCCTTGACGAACGGACGCGCGACGGTGATCACCCCCACACCGCGTCCCTCCCACAGCATCGGCGCGAACACGACTGATTTCATGCCCGTGGCGAATGCGCTCCGCCGCGTGTACTCGGGCACGTTGGTGTCCCGCTCGGCATCGACCAGATGGACGACGCGTCGTTCGGTCAGCGCGATGCCCGACGACGAGTTCACGTCGATCGGACCGGGAAAGATGCTGCGCAATCGCTCGGGGTTCGGCCCGTCGTAATAGCCGAGATGCAGCATGCCGTCATCGCCGACGACATTGATGCTGACGACGACACCTTCGAACAGTCGCTTGCAGCTTCGCGAGATCCGCTCGAACACGGGCGCCGTATCGGCCACCGAGCTGCTGATTACCCCCAGCACCTCGGCGGACGCCTGCTGCTGTTCCAGCGCCTCGCGCGTCTCGTTGAACAGCCGCACGTTCTCGATCGCGATCGCCGCCTGATCGGCAAACGTATTGACGAGCGCGATCTGGCTTTCCGAGAACGCGCGCGCTTCCATCCTCCACAAGGCGATCGCGCCGATCGCACGATCCTCCCGCATCAGCGGCACGCTGAGAATCGCGCGATGGCCGATCCTGCGCTGCATTTCGCGGCCGACCGGAAACTCCTCTTCCGGCGCGGTCGCCAGGTCCGCCATGTGCACGAGGGTCCGATCGAGGATGGCGCGACCGCTCGTTGAACCGCGGCTCAACAACATGTGCTCGCCTTCGCTCAGCGCGGGGGTATCTCCGACGCTGGCCGCACACCGGACCGTCGCGCCTTCGACGAGGAAAATAGTCGATTGCGCCGCATCACAGAGCTTGAGCGCACGCTCTGCCACGGCGTTCAGCATCGGGCGCACGTCGCCCGGCGAAGCCGATATCACGCGCAGGATTTCGCTGATCGCCGTTTGCTGCTCGAGCGCTTCCTTCGTTTCGTTGAAAAGGCGTACGTTGTCGATCGCGATCGCCGCCTGGCGCGCGAACGTCTCGACGAGTGAAACCTGATCGGGCGAAAACAGGCCCGGTTCGCGGCGAAACAGGAATATCCCGCCGTATGCGCCACCTTCGCGCATCAGCGGCACTGCCAGGACCGCGCGTGCACCGAGGGGAATGATGCTTGCGCGCGAGTCGGGATATTCCGCATCCAGGAGCGGCAGGATATCCGCGTGGTGAATGGTCTCACGGTCGAGTGCGGCGCGCGCCGTGATCACCGTACGGCGATATGGAATCGGCGTGGGCGGCGGCGGCAGCGGCTCCTGTCCCGCCGAATACTCGGTCACAGGGCGTATGACATCGCCTTCGATCAGCAGCACACGCGCGTAGGGCGCGCCGCATAGGTGCGCCGCCCGCTTCGCAACGGCGTCGAGTACCGGCTGGACGTCCGTCGGCGAGTTCGAGATCACGCGCAGGATCTCGCTGATTGCTGTCTGCTGCTCGAGCGCCTCCTTCGTTCGGTTGAACAGCCGCACGTTGTCGATCGCGATCGCCGCCTGACGTGCGAACGTCTCGACCAGCGCCACCTGGTCGGATGAAAACAACCCTGGCTCGCGGCGAAACAGGAATATGCCGCCGTATGCGCCATCCTCGCGGAGCAGCGGCACCGCCAACACCGCGCGGCAGCCCAGGCGGCGGATGTTCTCGGCTGCATCCGGAAACTCGGCATCGGCGATCGGGACGATGTCAGCGAAATGAACCGTGGCACGGTCGACCACCGCGCGGCCGGTAAACGACGTACGGGCGACCGGCACCGGAAAGCCGCTGAACACCGGCTCGGTCGAGTAGTCCGCCCGTGGAACCAGCATCTCGCCGTCAATCACCATCACACGCGCGTAGGGCGCGCCGCACAAATGCGCAGCCCGCTCGGCGACCGCCTGCAGCACCGGCTGCACGTCGGTCGGCGAGCTCGAGATCACCCGCAGGATCTCGCTGATCGCCGTCTGCTGCTCGAGGGAATTCTTGAGCTCGCGCGTCCGCTCGTCGACCTTGCGCTCGAGGCCGGCATACGATTCGCGCAGCTTGCCCGTCATCCGGTTGAACTGCTCGGCGAGTCCCTGCAGCTCGTCGCCGGTGCGCACGTCGATTTTCTGGTCGAGGTCGCCGGAACCAATGCGCCGCGCACCTTCGTCCAGCGTACGGATCGGGCGCATCATGCCGCGCGCGAGCGCCAGTGCACCGAAGGCTGACAGGAACACGCCGGCGAGCAGCAGGAGCGCAGCTCGAGCGATCGACGCCTCGAGCTTCGCGTTCACTTCGGACATCGGCTGCTCGACGAACACCCGCCAATTCAGCGGCTCGATCAGCGCCACCGACGTCAGCGTCGCAATGCCCGTGACGTCCTTCGACTCCATCGCGTCGGCACCCGGCTTGCCACCGCCGCTCACCACCCGTACGTGCGGAAGCGCCGACAGGTCGGTCTTGCGCAGCACGAGACCGATGTCGGGATCGGCGACGAGATAGCCGTTGCCGTCCACGGCGTACGCCTTGCCCTTGTCACCGATCCTGATCCGCGACACGACGTCCCAGACGAACTTCAGGTTGATGTCGGCAATCGTCACCGGTCCCGCGTCGCTGCCGGAGCGAAGCGCGATCGTCAGGTACGGCTCGGTCTCCTTCCGAAAGTACACGGGACCGAACCACGTCCGGGCACGCGATGCATTGCGGAACGCCGGCTCCTGTGACCGATCCTTTCCCGAGTTCACGCTGTCCATCGTCAGGCGCGACACGAGCAACTGCTCGCGGCCGGCGCCGTCGAGCTGCGCGATGTCGGTGATCTCGGGCACCTGGCGCAGCAGCTTCAGGAACTCGATGCGGCGCAGCTCGATGTCCCCCGCGCCGATCTGCGGCAACGCCGCGTACTTCAGCTGCTGCTCGATGCCGCTGATGTATTGCTCGATGCGCGCCGCCGCCGCGAGCGCCTTCTCGTGCTGCAGACTCGCAAGCGCCGCCTTGTTGTCCTGGTGGGAAGACCAGATCCAGAACGCGCCTGACGTCAGCATCGCGCCCGTCACCAGCGAAAGGATCAGCAACAGGTATTTGCGGAACAGTCGGCCGCCATGTGCGGGCGGGGCGCGTTCGGCGGATACCGGCGGAGCGCCATCGAGCGCGAGGCCGCGCTGCGGTTGCGAGATCATCGCAGGCCGCCTTCGACCGGAGCGCTACCGGTGGCGCCTAGGGAGCCTCTGCATAACCTGCGTGGAGCGCTTTTGCGCGAGATGCGGATGAATGCGAGACGCACGCTCCGTGGCATGGTGCGCACCCTACCCGAGGACGGGCAGCGGAAGCAATAGGCGGCGGCCGCCCGGTCGCCTCAGGGCCGCTTCCGCGACCCCCGCGTCACTTCGGCGTCGACTCCATCTGCGCAAAAACCTCCTCCGCCTGGTGGAAAGCGGAGTTGGCGGCCGGAACGCCGGCGTAAATCGCGCACTGCAGCAGCACCTCGCGAATCTCGTCCTTCGTCACGCCGTTGTTGAAGGCTGCGCGGATATGCAGCTTGAACTCGTCGGAGCGATTGAGCGCGACCATCAGCCCGATCGTCAGCAGGCTGCGCGTGTGTCGGGGCAGGCCCGGGCGCGTCCAGATCTCGCCCCACGCATAGCGGGTGATCAACGCCTGGAACTCGCCGTTGAAATCGTTGCGCTTCGCCAGCGAGCGCTCGACGTGGGCATTGCCGAGCACCGCCTTGCGTACTTCGAGACCCTTCTCGAATCGCTCGTCTTCGTGCATTTCGCTACTCCATCCGGCCGGTGAGAAACTGCATCAGAGCCTGCGTGAACGCCGACGCGGCCTGCACGTTCGACAGGTGCGCCGCCGGCAATTCCACGTAGTGCGCGTTCGGCACGTGCTCGGCGACGAAGCGACCATCCTCGGCCGGCGTGGCAAAGTCCTCGGTGCCGGCGATGACGAGCGTCGGTGCGCGGATGCGGCTCACCAGGTGGCGCTGATCCATGTCACGTACCGCCGCGCACGATGCCGTGTAGCCTTCGGTCGACACGCCTTCGAGCGTGGTGCGCATCCTCGCGATGATCGGCGTGGGCGCCTCGAGCAGCTGCGACGAAAACCAGCGCGCGAGCACCGCCGAGGCGATCGACGGCATGCCACCCTTGCGCACAGCGTCGATGCGGGCGTTCCACATTTCCGCCGTGCCGATCTTCGCCGCGGTGTTGGCGAGCACCAGCCGGTCGATCCGCTGCGGCGCGTGGATGCCGAGCCACATGCCGACCATGCCGCCCATCGACAAGCCGCAGAAATGCGCGCGCGGCACCGCGAGCTTGTCGAGAAGGCCAAGCGCATCGCTGGCGACCTGCTCGATCGTATAGGGACCCGGCGTGACCGTTGAGTGACCGTGACCGCGGCTGTCGTAGCGGATCACTCGGAACCTGCCCGCGAGCGCCGCGATCTGCGGCTCCCACATCTCGAGCGACGTGCCGAGCGAGTTCGACAGCAGCAGCGGCGGCGCGGACTCGCCACCATCGATCTGGTAATTGAGCGTAACGTCGGCGAGCCGGGCAGTTGGCATGACAGGTCCTCGTGTAGTCCTTCGTTTAGCGAACCTGGTCGGTGCGCGCGGGATGTCCGGCCAGAACGCGCGCGACGAACGCTTCGGTTGCGCCGAGGTAGCGCAGCGGATCGAACAACTGCGCAAGCTGTTGCGCATCGAGCACCCGGGTCACGTCCGGCTCCTGCGCGAGGATCTCGCGCAAATGCGCATGCTCCGCACTTGCCCGCCGACAGGCGCTCGCGACGAGCGAATGTGCGGTGCCGCGGCCGATCGACGGTGCGAGCGCCATCTGCACGGCCTCGGCGAAGATCAGTCCCTGCGTGATGTCGAGGTTCGCGCGCATCCGGTCCGCGTCGACGTCGAGGCCCTCGATCACTTCCACCATCGCGACCACTGCGCCGGACGCACAGAGCGCGATCTCCGGCAGCGTAGCCCATTCGGCAGGCCAGTTGCCGAGCCCCCGCTCGTGCTCCTGCACGGCAGCCGACAACATCGTCGATACGAGTCCGGGCACGCGCACCGCCGCCTCGAGCGCGATCGCCGCACCGACCGGATTGCGTTTCTGCGGCATCGTCGACGATCCGCCGCGTCCCGGCAGCGCGGGTTCCTGCGCTTCACCGACTTCCGACTGGGCGAGCAGCGAGATGTCGCGCGCGAGCTTGCCGAGCGTCGCCGTCAGCATGCCGAGCGTTGACGCGACGTCGCAGAACCGGTCGCGCTGCGTGTGCCACGGCAAGTCAGGCACATCGAGTGCGAGGCTCGCGGCAAGCGCCTCGGTGACGGCAATGCCGCGATCGCCGAGCGACGCCAGCGTCCCTGCAGCGCCGCCGAACTGCACGACCAGTACCTGGCGACGCGCTGCAGCCAGTCGCTGCCGATGGCGATCGAGCGCGCTCAGCACGCCGGCGAGCTTGATGCCCAGCGTGATCGGCAACGCCTGCTGCAGCCACGTGCGGCCGGCCAGCACCGTCGTCGCGTGACGGCGCACCTGAACGGCGAGCGCAGTTGCCAGGCGGTCGACGTCCGCTTCGATCAGCGCAAGCGCATCGCGCACCTGCAGCACGAGTCCGGTGTCGATGACATCCTGGCTCGTTGCACCCCAATGCACGTAGCCCTTCGCGTCGGGCGCCGCGGCAGCGACATTGCGCGTCAGCGCGGCGACAAGCGGAATCGCGAGGTTACCCGCCTTGCGCGCGTCGCGGGCGATGGCCGCGACATCGAAGCCGTCCGCATTGCATTCACCGGCGATCGCCTCGGCGGCTTCGCGCGGGATGACGCCGACGCTCGCCTCGGCCCGCGCGAGCGCTGCCTCGAATTCCAGCATTCGCGCGATGCGCGTGCGCTCCGAGAACACGTCGCGCATCGCATCCGTTGCGAACAGGGAATCGGGCACGGGTGACCGCCTAA
>Ga0111538_10006144_pt1 | contig 16302 bp, 13 predicted proteins | sample SoiMethybrSBSTD1_FD_79669 | JGI IMG/M metagenome (GOLD analysis project Ga0111538, IMG submission 79669) | Bulk soil microbial communities from a Populus tree surrounding site in Tennessee, USA - Soil MetaG P. TD hybrid SBSTD1 (version 2)... | ecosystem: Environmental > Terrestrial > Soil >...
CGCACCCACTCGGGGGTCGATGAAATGCTCGTTGTCGTTCAACACCACGATCAGATCGCGGTCGAGGTGACCGGCGGAATTCAACCCTTCGTAAGTCAAACCAGCGCTCAGCCCGCCATCACTGATCACCGCGACCACTTTGCGGCTCGCGCCTTCGAGGTCCTTTGCCTCCACCATCCCCAGAGCTGCCGAAATCGATGTGCCGGCGTGGCCCGCGCCGAAGACATCATATTCGCTTTCTTCCCGGCTCAAAAACCCGCTTAGGCCGTTTAGTTGACGAATCGTCGCCAACCGATTGCGCCGCCCGCAGATCAATTTATGCGCGTAAGCCTGATGCCCGGTGTCCCAGACGATCCGGTCTTCGGGCGTGTTAAAGACGTAGTGAAGCGCGAGGGTCAATTCGACCGCGCCGAGAGTCGAAGCAAAGTGACCGCCGACCTCCGAGACAACCGAAATCACTTCTTCGCGGATCTCAACAGCGAGTTGGTTTAATTCATCGATGGAAAAACGTCTAATGTCTTTCGGATATTCAACTCCGTCCAACAGCCGCGACATATTGTCCATGACTCTCCTTTTCTAAGATGCGCCGCCAATGTGAATCGCCCGACCGCCGCCAAATGTTTTCAAGCTCAACCAGCGGCAAACTCAAAAGTCCCTGAGCCGCTCCCGAGCTACGACGATTCCAACAACCGATGGATCGCCTGCTTCGGCTCCTTGTGGCTCCACTCGGCTGCCGTGCTCAACACCCCCACCGTGGTTATCCAGGATATCGTCGGCGATCTGAAATGCCAAGCCAAGATATTCGCGATAGCGCGAGAGCCACGCCAAATCGGCGCTTGTCGCTTTGGCCACTTGGGCACCGATCCTGAGCGCAGCGAGGATCAACGCGCCGGTTTCCGCACTTGGATCATCTCCACCGTAGTCAGATCGACGGTTTGGTCTTCCGCTTCAGGTCAACGCCTGCCGACCAAACCTAGGGTGCCCACAGCCGCGCTAATTCGCGCATTGCTTACACGACCAGTTGTGGCATCGCGCCGCGCAAATTGTTGTCGCTAATTTACCTCGGCCTGCCGGCCGCTTCAAATTCACCAACTAACAAAGCTTTGATTCTAGCTTCGACTAACCGGCAAATCCGCGCTGTCGCCGGACAAAATACCAATCGCCTGCCGTAGTTCCTCTTGCACATCGGCATCGTTCTCTGCTCGTAACCGGCGGCGCAAAGGGTCGAGCGCTGTCTGTGAGCCGATCTGGCCTAAAGCCCACGCCACGTGCCCGCGCACCACAGATTCCTCGTCGTCGAGAGATCGAATGAGGGCCGGCACCGCATCGAGGGATTTTAGGTTACCGAGTGCCACCGCGACATTGCGCAAAAAGCCGCGCCGCTTGGCGCGTAAAATCGGACTGGCGCGAAAGCGTTGGCGGAACTGAGCTTCACTGAGCGATAAAAACGCGATCAGCTCCGGGGCGTGCAGGCCGGGACGCGGCTGAAACGCGATTTCCGCAGTCGCGAGCGCTTTCACATTATATGGACAGACTTCCTGGCAGATATCGCAGCCGAAGATGTGATTGCCAACAAGCGGTCGCAGCGAACGCGGCATCCAATCCTTGAGCTCGATCGTCAAATACGAGATGCAGCGCCGCGCATCCAGCACGTAGGGCCCGACAAAGGCGCCGGTCGGGCAGGCTTTCAAACACAAATCGCAGCGACCGCAACGATCGCGAATCGGCCGATCGTAAGCGAGCGGCAAATCGACGAACAATTCGCCCAAGAAAAACCACGAGCCTTTCTTCGGCGAAATAAGCTGGGTGTTTTTACCAATCCAGCCGAGCCCAGCGATACCGGCAAAGTCTCGCTCCAAAACCGGACCCGAATCGACAAAAGCTTTTCCTTGAATGTTGCCGTCATGGAATTGGCCGATACTCTCAAGCAGCGCCTCCAGCTTGCCCTTCATGAGGTTGTGATAGTCGTCGCCCCAGGCGTAGCGCGAGATCCATCCGCGTGACTCCGAAGATTCGACCGGACGGGAATAACCGCTGTAATAGTTCATCCCTACTGAAATAATCGAGACCGCCCACGGCACGAGCTCGCGCGGATCGCGCCGCAACGACTCGGTGCGTTGCATGTAATCTAGGTTGCCGGCCAATCCCTCGCGCAGCCACTGGGCGAAGGATTGTTCATGCGGCGCAGGACGCACCGGCGAAATGCCGACCAGCTCGAAGCCCAATCGTTGAGCGGCCTCTTTGATTTGCGCTGACAGCGCGGTTTCGGCCCGGCGCAGCACAGGGGTCATGATCGCCTCGATTTATTCGAATAGAGCAAAATAATAACAACCAGTCGGACGAACTTGACGGTATTTTCGACGCGCTCAGTGATAAGACATTTTGTCGTTGGGATCTGAGGTTTCGTTGTCCAGCAGAGGCTTGCGGCCGGCAAAGCCGTCTTCGATTCGGTGCCAATAACCGATGCCAGGCTCGCCGATTTGCCAGCAGAGGAAGACCACTTCCGCGCCGAGCAGACAAGGAAAGTCGATCAAGCCCTGCTCCACGCCTTTACAAATGCATCCATAGCTATTGATCTCGTCGACGCAGCCCTTTACCTGGCCAATCAACTTTGCGATCTCGCCGTCGTCGCGCAGCCGATTCATCAAATTCGGCGCTTCCGGGTCGAGTCCCTCTCGGCGAACCACCGATTCGCTGGCGCCCTTTAAACGGCGAATATTTTCGAGAACCTGCTCGACCAACGGTCGAAGCTTCGGCAGCAGGTCGTTCGCCTCAATAACGGTGAAAAGTCGTGGAAAACTTGCCTGGGATTCCATTAGCAAATCTTTGTCGACGCGGATCCGGAAAAAGCAAGGGCGATTTTTTTGTAACTTCTGCTTGCGATTAGAGATTCATGCCTTCGCGGATCTGCCGCAACAAAGCGATATTGTCCGAATGCCCGGTCATAACGGCGGATACCGCCCCTCGCATCGGTCTCCCGAGCAGGTAAAAATCGCCGAGAATATCGAGGATCTTGTGGCGCGCAAACTCGTCGGCGAAGCGCAACTCGGTATTGATAATCTTATCGTCGCCGATGATGATGCAATTGTTGAGCTTGCCGCCGCCGACCAATCCCATGGTCTGGAGTTTTTCGATGTCGCGCAAGAAACCGAAAGTCCGCGCCGGCGCGATCTCCGCCTTGAACGTCTCCGGACCGAGAGAAGTGTAGCGGTGTTCCTGCTCGCCCACCGGTTCGGGATAACGCAACACATAGTGCACGGAAAATGTATCGGCGGGCTCGATGCGAATTGACTCTTCGCCTTTCGCGTGGACCTCGTAAGGCCGGTCAATGACGATTTCCAAACACTCTCCGGCTTGCTCTTCGATGCCGGCCTCTTCGAGGGCCTGGCAAAACTCTTCCGCCGACCCGTCCATGATCGGCACTTCACTTTGCACCTTGGCAAGCAAATTGGTGACACCGTAGCTGTGCAGGACGGCGAGAAAGTGCTCAACGGTGCCGACGGCAAATCCTTTCGAGCGCAACGAAGTCGCGTAGCCCGTCGAGCCGACGTAATCGAGATGGGCCGGAACGGTCACGTCGCCGGAAATCCCGGTAAATAATATGCCGCTGTTAGCCGGCAGCGGATGGAGAATCAAGCCGGTTTTTACCCCGGAATGAAGCCCCTGGCCGGAAAGCACCACGCTCTTTTTCAAAGTTCGCTGTTTGATCGTTTGCGCACCGGCGGCGCTCAACGGCGCCGCAGCCGTTGCCTTTGCCGAGCGCGCTTTCCGGCTTCGATCGCCGTTTTGCTCGGGCCCGGTGGCGCGAGGCAGTTCGCCCAACGCGCGCTGCACCGTCAGCAAGAGCCCGTCCAAGGACACCGGCTTCTCGATGAAATCGAAGGCGCCGAATTTGGTCGCGGTAACGGCCGTATGAATATTGCCGTGACCGGAAACCATTACGACGTTGATGTCGGGCTCTTGGATCTTGATCTCTTTGAGCAGGCCGATGCCGTCTATCTGCGGCATCCAGATGTCGAGCAGAACGAGGTCGGGCCGCTCGCTTTTGATGATGTCGAGAACCTGGGTGCCGTCCGCTGTATCGATCACCCGGTAACCCTCGTCGTTCAAGACTTCGCGCACCGAATCGCGCACGCCGTCCTCATCGTCGACCACTAAAATTGTTTTGGGCATCGCCAGCTCTTCCACCAGTCCTCCCGACTTTTCCTAGTGTACCTCACTTTTCGCCAAAATCTGAGCCCCTGTGTCGCGGTGCGCCGGCAACTCGATGGTGATGCGAGTTCCCTGCGGATCGTTGGGCCAAGCGCGAATATAGCCGCGATGATCTTCCACAATCTGGCTGACAATCGTCAGTCCCAAACCCGTGCCGTTTTCTTTGGTAGAAAAATAGGGCTCGAAAATCTTTGTTCTGAGTTCAGGCGCAAGGCCGCAGCCGTTGTCCGCCACTTCCAGCGTCACGACGCCGCGGGCGCGCTCGTAACTGGTCGCGAGCTTGATCTCCCCCCGCCCCTCGACCGCGGCGACCGCGTTGTCGAGCAGATTCATCAGCACCCGTTTCATCTGGTCGCGGTCGAGCTCCACAGGCGGCAGATCTCCAGCGCCGAAGTGAAACTCGATGCCGTGATGTCCTTCCTTGAAAAGCACGAGCGCTTCGTTGACGACCTCATTTAAGTCATTGGGCATGGGTCGCGCAGACGGCAGGCGCGCGAACTGGGAAAATTCGTTGACCAAATTCTTGAGCTCGTCGACCTGCTGGATGATCGTCGTTGTGCATTTGTCCAGGATCCCGCCGTCCTCTTCCAGGATATTCGCGTAGCGCTTGCGCAAGCGCTGCGCCGACAACTGGATCGGCGTCAATGGATTTTTAATTTCGTGGGCGATGCGGCGAGCGACTTCGCGCCAAGCCTCCATCCTCTGAACTCTTTGAATTTGCGTGATGTCCTCGAGAAAAAGCATGACGCCGAGAATCGAGCCGTCGTCATCGTGCAGCGTCGCGGCGCTCAGCACCACGCTGCGCAGCTGCTCTTGTAGGGAAAGCTTGATTTCCCGCTCGATGCTCTCGCCGCCCTTGACGCTGTCGACGATCTCGCGAATGCCGCGCAAGGGCTCGGCGCGAAAAACCTCGGCGTAGGATTTTCCCAAGGCACGCTCCGCCGGCACTCCGAGCAACTGTTCGGCGGCTTTGTTCCAGGTCGTCACCTTGCCGGAGGGGTCGATCGATACCACTCCGGCCGCAATATTTGCCATCAGGGTTTGCACCACTTTGCCGCGCCGTTCGAGCTCGAGCTTGATTTGCTTCAGATCTCCGGTCATGTGATTGAAGGAATTCATCAACACGCCGATCTCGTCGTCGCCGCCCGCCTCGATTTTATAGTCCCAGTTTCCCAGGGCGACCTGATGCGTCCCCTCGGCGAGCTTTTGAATCGGCACCGTGATTCCTTTGGACAGATAGATGCCGCACCAAGTGGCAGCGAAAATGATCACAAGCGTAATCAGTAGCATGGTCAGGAGGTAGCTATTTTTGACCGGCGCTTTTAGAAACGTCAAATATTTATATTGCTCGTAGGACTGGGATATTTGAATCGCCCGTTTCGAAATGCTTTTCGGCACATAATAATCGACGACGACCACGCCGAGAATACGCTTGTCGCGCGCGTAAATCGGCACGCCGCCGCGAATCACGTCGCCCTCGCCGAAAGCTTGCGTGCGCGTCACCTCGAGCCCGCGCAGCGCCCGGTTCAAAAACTCGCTCTCGGGTTTAATCGTGACGCCCGTCGGCACTTGCTGATTGAAGGCGACGACAAACGGCTGGCCGTCGGGTGAAAAAAGCTCCACCGTGCCGAGGTTGTATTCGCGTTGCTTGGCCTCAACGAACTTTTTCAGCTCGGCAAGTCGCGACGGATCGACGAGCCCTTCCGCGGTAATCCGATCGCTAAGCTGGCGCGCATAAAAAAGCGCATTGTTGGCGGAATTTTGGTAATAGGTCTGACCGATTTCCAACGAACCTTGGAGCGCGCTCTCGACTTTAGAATCGAACCAGCGATCGACGGAGCGCCGCAGCAATCCGCCGGCAATGATGAAAAGTAATACGCTGGGAACGAGCGAAAGTCCGACAAAAGCTAAAACCAGCCGCGCTTGCAGACGGGCCCCCAGCATGTGGCGCCTGCGCTCGACGACCAGCTTGACGAGATTGCGCACGACTAAAAAAACCAGCAAGCCGAGCAAAATAATATTGACGTTGATCAGCAGAAAAAAAACGATGTTGCTTCCTAATGAATATTCCGGTGCGACGTCGGGCAGTTGAACTTCGAAGAAAATCAGCGCGGCGACCATCAAAGCCGTGATGAGAATGACGATTCCTTCGCGGCGCCGCCGTTTGGCCTCCTCGACTTTGAGGCTTTCTTCGAGGAATTTTGCCGGATTCGCTGCTTCCATTCGGATTTGGTCTGATTCGAGGCCGAGCGGTTTGAAAAAATTCTACCTTCGAAAAAAATAAAGGACAAGCGAAATGATGATACTGATCACGATACAAGTGGTGATCGGAAAATAGAACGTGAAGCGGTCTTTTTGAATGGAAATATCTCCCGGCAAATGGCCGAACCAGGGCACCTTGCCGGCCAGCATAATAATCACTCCGACAAGCACCAGGAGCAGTCCGAGATAGACCAGCGTCTTGCCAAATCCATCCATGAGCCTAACCCTTGCATTCGTTTGCGAGGCACGGCATCAAGACCATCAAAACAAGCTCGGCTGTTTGCGTGGATTGTTGGCGCCGGCGTCTTTTTGTTGCCGGCCAAAATGATTGAACGCCAGCGCGGTCGCCACTCGTCCACGCGGTGTTCGTTGGATAAACCCTGCTTGGATGAGAAAAGGCTCATAGACGTCTTCGATCGTATCCTTTTCTTCACCGATGGCAGCGGACAAGGTCTCGACCCCAACGGGTCCACCGGCGAATTTGTCGATCAACGTGAGCAGCAGCATCGTATCCATTTTGTCGAGTCCGAGCCGGTCCACTTCGAGCATGAGCAGGGCTTCGTCGGTCAGCCGCCGGGTGATGGTGCCGTCGCCTTTGACCTGGGCGTAGTCGCGGACCCGGCGCAACAGGCGGTTGGCGATGCGCGGCGTGCCGCGTGAGCGGCCGGCGATCTCCGCGAGGCCGTCGCTTTCTTCGCGCACGCCGAGAATCGCCGCGGAGCGTTTGAGTATCTTCGAGAGCGCGGTGCTGTCGTAGAAATCCAGCCGATGAATATGGCCGAAACGATCGCGCAACGGCGAAGTCAAAAGGCCGGAGCGCGTCGTAGCGCCGACCAAGGTAAAGCGCTTGAGCGGGAGCTTGATCGAGCGCGCTGCCGGCCCCTGGCCGACCATGATATCGATTTGATAATCCTCCATCGCCGGATAGAGAACTTCTTCGACAACGTGATTCAGCCGGTGGATTTCATCGATGAAAAGGATATCGCCCTCTTCGAGGTTGGTCAGGAGGGCGGCAAGATCGCCGGGGCGCTCGACCACCGGACCGGAAGTGGCTTTGACGCTCACGCCCATCTCGCGCCCGATGATATAAGCGAGAGAGGTTTTTCCCAGCCCGGGCGGACCGTGAAAAAGGATATGGTCGAGCACGTCGTGGCGCGCCTGCGCCGCAGTGATGGCGACCCGGAGATTTTCCTTGACCGACTCCTGGCCGACGTATTCGTCAAAGCCGCGCGGCCGTAAGTTAATCTCAAAGGTTAAATCTTCGTCGATCTTGGTACCGCTGATCATGGCAGTAAAATGGCGTCGTCGATCATCGAACCCGTCACGGGCTCAAATGCCGCAGGCTTTCCTTCAATACCGTCTCCAATGATTGCTCGCCGCGTTTGAGAACCTCGCGGACCATTTTCTCGGCGTCAGGTCTTTTATAGCCCAGATTAACCAGCGCCGATACCGCATCGAGCAAAATTTGCGAGCCGCCTTCGAGCCTCGCGCCCTCAGTGGCGGCTGGCGCCAGAGTGGCAATCCGATCCTTGAGCTCGACGATCAGACGCTCCGCCAGTTTGCGCCCGACCCCTGGAATCGCGACCAGACGACCCTGATCGCCCTCTCGCAAGGCGCGTTTCAATTCCGTCGCCGCGATGCCGGATAAAATGTTGATGGCTAATTTCGGCCCGATGCCGGACACATTGATCAAAAGCAGAAACATCTGCTTTTCGGCGAAGTCTTGAAAACCGAAAAGCTGCAACGCGTCTTCGCGCACATGGGTGTGGATCTGTAAGCTCAGCGGTGCGCCGATTTCCGGTAACTGATAAAAAACGTTCAGCGGAATCAATACCTGATAGCCCACGCCGCCGACGTCGACGATGACTTCGCCGGGAATCTTCTGGGCTAAAGTGCCGCTAATTTGCGCGATCACGTCGGGATTTCGAATGCGCCAACCGAACGTCTTTCGCCGCAACCCTCAGCGGCGCGGCGTGTCGAGATAGTTGCGCCAACTGGCTGCTTTGACTCGCCCGTTCAACGACCGAACCACCAAGTTCTGAAATGTCCGCCGATGAATGTGGCAAATCGCCACCGCCAGCGCATCAGCCGCGTCGGCCCGCATCGGACCGCGCAAACCGAGCAGCACGTTGACCATTTTTTGCACCTGTTCTTTGGTTGCCTGGCCATAGCCAACCACGGCGACCTTTATTTCCGCGGCCGAGTACTCGGCAAGGCTTACTTGATTTTGCGCCGCCGCCAGCAAGGCCACGCCGCGTGCCTGACCGAGCTTGAGAGCGCTTTGCACGTTACGCGAAAAAAAAACCTTTTCGATGCTTACCGCGGCGGGCTGATACCGGTCCATGATCTCTTGCAGGCCGCGATAGATCTCGCTCAAACGCGCCCCCAGAGCGATCGAATTGGCGGGGCTGACGGTGCCGTGCGCGACGTGGCGGAGCGCGTTACCGGCGGTCTCGATCAGTCCCCAGCCGGTATGGATGGATCCGGGATCGATGCCAAGAATGATTTCCCGATGGGGCCGGCCGGCGCCGCTCTTTGACAGGGGCGCCACGAGCCTAGCTCGCCTTCTCCATCAGCTCGGTGGGAATATTGAAATTCGCGGAGACGCTTTGAACGTCATCATGATCTTCCAGTTCTTCGGTGAGTTTGAGGATCTGCTCGACATGCTTGGCGTCAACATCGACGCTGTTCTTTGGCACCAGGGTCACCTGCGCGCTCGCCGCGGCGATCTTTTCCTGATCCAACCGGTCTTTGACCGCGGCGAAGTCTTCCGGGCTGGTCACCACTTCGAATAATTCATCCTCATCGCGCACATCTTCCGCGCCGGCGTCAAGCACGATACTCATCAAGCGGTCTTCGTCGACTTGGGCTTTCTCGATGGCGATCAAGCCCTTCTTATCGAACATCCAGGAGACGCAGCCGGTCTCGCCTAAATTACCGCCATGTTTGGTAAAGAGCCGGCGAATCTCGGAAACGGTGCGGTTTTTGTTGTCGGTCAAAACCTGCGCGATAATCGCCGCGCCGCCGGGGCCGTACCCCTCGTATTGAATCTCTTCGTAAGTTACTCCTTCGAGATCGCCGGTACCCTTCTTGATGGCACGATCGATGTTGTCACTCGGCATGCTGTTGCTGCGCGCAGTCAACACCGCCGTGCGCAGCCGCGGATTGGCATTGATGTCACCGCCGCCCATGCGCGCCGCCACCGTGATTTCCTTGATGAGCTTGGTGAAGATCTTGCCCTTCTTCGCGTCCTTCGCGGCCTTTTTATGCTTAATCGTGCTCCACTTCGAATGACCCGACATAAATAAACCTTCCCTTCAAAATCGGAGTTAAACTAACACAATCGCCACGGCGGGTAAACCGCGCGCCGACCATAAAGAGTGGCCCCTCTTCGTTGCCACGCCGCTCCAATCGACCGCCGAAAGCATTCAACCCTGTCGTCGCGAACGCTTTTGAGCGAAACCGACTTTTTTCGCGCGACGCTTTCGGCTATATTGCAAAAAATGACGCATGCAGACACGGCAAAATCCGACGCGATCGGCGCTGGCTCACTGCTCCGCCGCGCGACCACCCGCTGTCTGTTTCTTCTCATAGTCATGTTCGGCTGCGCCGTGCCGCCGGCCAAAGTCCGTGTAACACCGCCGCCCGAGGGGCGCCTTAGCCAGGTCGGTATCGCTTCCTGGTATGGCCCTGGGTTTCACGGCAAAACAACCACCAGCGGCGCCATCTATAATCAGTACGAGCTCACTGCGGCGCACCAAACGCTTCCCCTCGGCACGCGGGTCATGGTCACCAACTTAGAAACCGGCAGCGCCACCGAAGTAACGATCAACGATCGCGGACCTTTTGCCAAGAACCGCATCATCGATCTTTCCTACAGCGCCGCCGAGGCAATCCATATGATTGGACCCGGAACGGCGCTGGTTCGCGTCGACATCATCGACAGCCCCAGGCTACTGCAAGCGATTCGCGGCTCGCTCGATTACACGCTGCAACTCGGCTCTTTTTCCCAACTGGAAAACGCCCATCAGTTGCGCGATCGGGTCGCCAATTCCTTCACCGACGTGAGCGTCGCGCTACTGCAGTCGAAAGACACCACCTACTACCGAGTGCAACTCGGCAGCTTTACAAATCGCGCCGACGCGGAAGCGCGTGCACGCCAGGTTGCCCAAGCCGGTTACTCGGTCATTGTCATGGAGAAGTAGGTGGATGAATCAATCCGGTTAAAACTTCCAGCAACGTTACGTCGTCTGCTCGCCTCTCCGCGCCGGTTGTTGTTTCCTATCATCGCGCTTAGCGGCTGCTTCGCACCAGAGCCAAAACCACTTTCTACCCCCTCGCCGGATGCAATCAGGGAATTGGCCAGGAGCGTGGCTGAGTGGCGCCAATTGCCGCTCGACCGGCCCGTTCGGCTGCAAATCCAACCTGGCGAAGCGGAGACAGAGCCAAATCTTTTTGCCACCTCTTTTAACGGGCCGTCTCAGGCGCAACTCGAACAAGCGTACAAGGCGATCGGCCTATTGCCGGATCACGTCGATTTCAGCACTGCTTTGGCGGAATACCGAAAAATTGTCCAGCTAATTAGTTACGATGGACGCCAAGACCTAGTCATCCTATCGACCAACGCCGCGCGTCTCGCCGCGCCGTTGGCGACGAGCAACCCTGCCGCTGCTCATGAACTGCCCGCCGTCATCGGCGTCATGCGCGCATTGCAAGAACGTCACTTCAATTGGCGCGAAAGAATTGACTCCAGCGCGTTTGATGATCGCCGCATGGCTCTACGCGCGGTGGCAACGGGAGATGCTTTGCTCGCGGCGCTGAGCCGCGATGCTGGAAAAAAGCTGACACCGGCAAATTTGGCGGTTCTGCCGCAAATCGCCGCCGAAGTCGATCGGCTGGCATGGCGTCTGCCGGTCTTCCTGCGCCAGCAGGCAAGCTTTCCGTACCGCGACGGCGGACAATTCGTTTACTGGGCATTGGCCGCCAAGGGCTGGCAAGGCGTCAACGCTCTCTACGCCGATCCGCCGCGCACCACGGCGCAGGTGCTTCACCCGGAAAAATATTTTATCGAGCGCGACCATCCAACGCATTTTTTTCCGGCAGCGTTGCTGCGCCGGCTAAAGACAAATTCGCTGGTCGAAGACAGCATCGGCGAATTGTCGATTCGCGCCCTGCTCGAAGGCGAGCATGCGCAAAAATATGCCGCCGACACGGCGGAAAAATGGCGCGGCGACCAACTTTTCTCGCTTCAGAACGACGCCGATCTCAATACTTTTTGGTTCAGTTCCTGGGGCAGCGAAACGGCTGCTGAAGAATTTGTCCGAGCGTACCGGAAAGTCATCGAGAACCGGCAACGGCTACGTTTCGATCGGGTGGCGCAAGCCAAAGACCTCGCGCTTATCGGCACGGCGCGGAACGGGCGCGCCTGGCTGCTGCAGGTGCGCGGGCCCGTCGTGCTGGTCGTGCAAAGCGCGACAGCAAATCGCGCCACCGAGTTTGCCGAAGAAGCTTGGAAAGATTTAGAGACCGAAGCCGAACCGACGGTCGTTCGATTCGAATCGGCCAGGCGACCGGTCAATTTTCGCTGACGAGCACGTATCGATCGGCTTCTTTCTGGACTCGGCCCTCGCGCATCAGCTTTTCCAGGTGGGCCTGCACGGAAAACTCCGCGACCCGCCGCAGCGCCGCCGATACGTCGATGTAAATCGCCTGCGTAACATCGCCGATCGTATTTTGCCCACTGCGCAGCGCGGCCAACACCTGCTGCTCGCGCTCGATGCGGTGTTTGATGTACTCGCGAATCTTCGCTTCGGGTTTGCCGATGAGCGGGCCGTGACCCGGCAGGATCAGGCTGATATTGAATCCGAGCAGCCGCTCGAGCGTTTTCATATAGTCGGTCATGTTGCCGTCGGGCGGATGAATCACGGCAGTGCCGTAGCCGAGGATATTGTCGCCGCTGAACAGCACCTGATCGCTGCCTTCGTAGAAACAGCAGTGACCGGACTCGTGGCCTGGCGTGTGGAGCACGTGGAGCTCACCGTCGCCGAAAGAAATCCGGTCATTGTCGTCGTACTGAAAGTCTTCACCGCCGAGATAGCCCTTACGCGAGCGATGAATGCCGAGCTTGGCGCCGCAGCGTTTGCGCAGCGCCAGCGCGCCGCTGCAATGATCGCTGTGAATATGCGTGAGCAATATTTTGTCGATCTTTTTAATGCCCATCGCCTCGGCCTGTTCGATGATGCCGTCCATGTTCGAATCGTCGCTCAGCGCGACGTCAATGACCAGGCCGGTGTCTTTCCCGACCACGTATTGATTGGTCCCTTGCAAAGTCATGATGCCTGGGTTATTGGCCGTGAACTTTCCGATAAAATCCGGTGTCGCCATGGCAGTCCCTTCAGCGGCCGTCCCAATGCCGCGAAAAATTGAATCGACAAGAAAAAGCGCCAGCGAGGTTTTACCCAATGCCGCCAGCGCTTCACGTCGTGTAATCACGAAAGTTGTGCAATTGCGAAAGATTTTTTCACCACGAAGAGCACGAAGGTTTCAGATATCAAACTCTTAAACTTCGTGTCCTTCGTGGTGACTTCTGTAATTCAGTTCGCCAGCAATTGCCGCAACACGTATTCGAGAATTCCGCCGTGCCGGTAATAATCCAACTCCGCCGGTGTGTCGATGCGGCAGATCACTTTGAACTCGGTGGTCTTGCCGTCATCCTTCGTCGCTTTGACCGTCAGCTCCTCGCGCAATTTCAACCCCGGGCCGATGCCGAGAATATCGAACTTCTCGAAACCGGTGAGCCCGTGCGTCTTGAGATTCTCACCCGGCTTGAACACCAGCGGTACGATGCCCATGCCGATCAGGTTGCTGCGATGGATGCGCTCGAAGCTTTCGGCGATTGCGGCTTTGATGCCGAGCAAGCGCGGCCCCTTTGCTGCCCAGTCGCGCGACGAGCCGGTGCCGTATTCTTTGCCGGCGATGACCACGAGCGACGTGCCTTCCTTTTGATACTGCATCGCCGCGTCGTAGATCGACATCGGCTTTTTGTCCGGTAAGTGAACCGTGACGCCGCCTTCCGTGCCCGGTGCGAGCATGTTTTTCAAACGAATGTTGGCGAAGGTACCGCGCATCATCACTTCATGATTGCCGCGCCGCGCGCCGTATTGATTGTAATCTTTGGGCAGCACGTCGTTGTTGGTGAGGTAGCGCGCAGCCGGACCGTTTTTCTCGATGGCGCCGGCCGGAGAAATATGATCCGTGGTGACGGAATCGCCGAGCAGTGCCAGGACGCGCGCGCCGTTGATCGGTCTGGGTTCGGCGGGTGTTTTGGTCATGCCCTCGAAATAGGGTGCCTGGCGCACGTAGGTCGACTGCATGTCCCATTGGAAAAGCTCGCCGCGCGGCACCGGCATTTTTTTCCAATGCTCGTCGCCTTCGGTGGCTTGGCTGTATTCTTTTTTGAACATCTCCTGGCGCACGGATTTGCGCATGGTCTCGTTGACTTCCTGCGGTGACGGCCAGAGGTCTTTCAAGTAAACCGGTTTGCCCTGCGAGTCGTTGCCCAGCGGGTCGTTGTAAAGATCGACGTTCATGCTGCCGGCGAGCGCATAGGCAACCACCAGCGGCGGCGAAGCCAAATAGTTGGCGCGCACATTGGCGTGAATCCGCCCTTCGAAATTACGGTTGCCCGAGAGCACCGCTGCGGCGACCAGATCACCTTCTTGAATAGCGTTTGCCACGGGCTCCGGCAGCGGACCGCTGTTACCGATACAAGTGGTGCAACCATAACCGACCAGATGAAAGCCGATCTTTTCCAAATAGGGCAGCAAGCCGCTGTCTTTTAAATATTCGGTGACGACTTTCGATCCCGGCGCCAAGCTGGTTTTAACCCACGGTTTGCTCGTCAAACCTTTCTCGACGGCTTTCTTGGCCAAAAGACCCGCGCCGATCAAGACCGACGGATTGGAAGTATTCGTGCAACTGGTGATCGCGGAGATCACCACCGAGCCGTGGCTGAGATCGAACTTGTCGCCTTTCATCTCCACGGTCACGCTCTTGTTGACATCGCCGCTTTTCATCAAAGACGGCAGCGCTTCTTTGAAGGCCTTTTTGCTTTCGGTCAACGGCACGCGGTCCTGCGGCCGCCGCGGTCCGGCCAAGCTCGGCACCACGCTGCCGAGGTCCAGCTCCAACGTGTCGGTAAACATCGGATCGGGCGACTGATCGGTGCGGAACATGCCCTGCTCTTTCGCGTAAGCTTCGACCAGTTGGATCTGCTGCGGTTCGCGTCCGGTGAGATCGAGATAGCGCAGCGTCTCATCATCCACGGGGAAATAGCCAATCGTTGCGCCGTACTCAGGGCCCATGTTGCCGATGGTCGCGCGGTCGGCGAGGCTCAAGCTTGAAAGTCCCGGCCCGTAAAACTCGACGAATTTTTCGACCACGCCCTTTTTGCGCAGCATCTGCACGACGGTGAGCACGAGATCCGTAGCGGTCGCGCCCTCGGGCAGCCGGCCGTACAATTTAAAACCGATCACTTCGGGAGTGACCATGATGATCGGTTGGCCGAGCAGAGCCGCTTCCGCCTCGATGCCCCCGACGCCCCAGCCGACGACACCCAAGCCGTTGATCATCGTTGTGTGCGAATCCGTGCCAACCACCGTATCGGGATAGGCGAAGTGCGCGCCGTCTTTTTGGGCGCGAAAAACCACCGGCGCGAGATATTCGAGATTGACCTGATGGCAGATGCCAGTGTCCGGCGGAATAAGGCGAAAATTATCAAAGGCAGTCTGGCCCCAGCGCAAGAACGCGTAGCGCTCGACATTACGTTCGAATTCGAGTTCGGAGTTTTTGTGAAATGCGTCCGATGTGCCGAAAAAATCCACCTGGACCGAGTGGTCAATGACTAGATCCACCGGTGCCAGCGGATTGATTTTCTTCGGATCGCCGCCGAGCCGCTTCATCGCCTCGCGCATCGCCGCCAAATCGACCACTGCGGGCACGCCGGTCAGGTCTTGCATTAACACCCGCGCCGGCATGAAGGCGATCTCTTTTTCCTGCTTCGCCTTGGGCTCCCACTTGGCTAACGCTTCGATGTCGGCTTTGTTGACGTGATGATTGTCTTCTTGTCTGAGTAGATTCTCCAACAAAACTTTCAACGAGACCGGCAAACGCGCGATGTTTTTGAAACCCGCTTTCTCTAATTCCGCCAACCCAAAGATCGCGTAGCCCTCGCTGCCGACCTTCAGGACCTTTCGCGTGCCGAAACTATTTACATATTTTTGCGCCATTGACCGCTCCTTATTATCAGGTATAGGTAGGTAGCCCTATTTTGTAGCTAGGGTCACCGGATAAAGCAAACAGCCGGATCGCTTCTCCGTCACCCCATCGATGTTGAAATCGTATCACCAAATCCTATCGTCAGACAGAGGAAAGGATCGTTCGATGATCAAGCGAAAAACGCCGTTCACGATTTGTTTTTTGTTAGCCGCCGTCTTTTCGACCGGTTTAAGCTATGCCCAAATGACCCGAATCAGCGTCGCCTACAGCGCCATCAGCGGCGACGCCCTGCCGGCCTGGCTCGCCAAGGACACCGGGATATTTGAAAAGAACGGACTCGATGTCCAGTTGGTTTTTTTCACCGGCGGCACCACCGCGGTGATGGCGCTGGTTTCCGCCGACACGCCGATCGCGCAACTGGCCGGTGCGGCCGTGATCAACTCCGTCATGGCTGGCTCCGATGCGGCGCTGATTGCCGGTGGCGTGACCTCGCTCAATTATTATTTGCTGGGTCGCCCGGAAATCAAAAGCCCAGAACAACTCAAAGGCGGC
>Ga0111538_10006145_pt1 | contig 16301 bp, 10 predicted proteins | sample SoiMethybrSBSTD1_FD_79669 | JGI IMG/M metagenome (GOLD analysis project Ga0111538, IMG submission 79669) | Bulk soil microbial communities from a Populus tree surrounding site in Tennessee, USA - Soil MetaG P. TD hybrid SBSTD1 (version 2)... | ecosystem: Environmental > Terrestrial > Soil >...
GCCGGCGAGTGAATACAAAAACCTGGACCAGCTAGGGTATGTGAAGCACGAAAAGAGTGAAGCGAAACGTGAATTGCGTGACGCAGGTCCTCTCGTTGAGCTGCTCATCACGACCAAGCCTTCGTACGAAGAAGATCCGCGCGCCGAGCAGGACTCGCGCGTGCTCGACGCGCAGCAGCTTGCGCGAAGAATCCTTGCCCTCACCAAAGGTCCAAACGCGGTTAAGTACGGCGACATCGCGTTGCTGTTTCGCGCGATGACGCAGGTGTCGATTTACGAATCGGTCTTCCGGCGCGCAAACATTCCGTATCAAACCGTGCTGGGCCGCGGTTTCTACGAACGCGAGGAGATCACTGATCTTATTCAACTGCTAAAATTCCTGGACAACAAGACCGATGAGCTCGCGCTTTCCGCTGTGCTTCGTTCACCGCTTTGCGGCATTTCCGACAACGCGTTGCTGGCACTCAGATGTGCGCCGTTGCTGAGCGAAGTCGAGACGGTGCGTGGTTTTTCGGCAACGCGCAGGCTTTATGCCGCACTGCAACATCACGACGAGATCGCTTTTATCAGCGCTGAAGAACACGAGCTGCTCGATCGCGCGGCGAAGTTGATTGGTGAACTGGTCGCACGCCGGCATCATTATCCGATTCAGGATCTGCTGCGGTTTGCAGTGGCAGAATCAGAGTATCTGACTGTAGTCGCCGCTAATTTTGATGGTGCTCAGCGTCTCGCTAACGTCGAGCGTCTGTTCACCCTAGCGGCTCGCTTCGAGAGTTCGGGAACGCACTTGATCCGCGACTTTGTGCGTTACGTGCAGGAGTTTGAGGCGATCGGCAGTCGCGAAAGTGAAGGGCAAATCGATCAGGCAGCCGATGCGGTGAGGCTGATGACGATTCACCAGGCGAAAGGCCTCGAGTTTCCGATCGTGATCATTCCCGATCTGCAACGACTCTCGCGCATAGCCACTGACAATTGGGTGCTACTCGATCGCCATCAGGGTTTGACGTTGAAGGTGCCTGACGGCCGCGGAAATCTCGTCGCTGGTTGCACCTTCTCGAATTTCGAGCAGCGACACGCATGGCGCGAGCAGTTTGAAAGCATGCGGCTGTTGTATGTTGCGGCGTCGCGCGCCGAGGATCGCCTCATTTTTTCAGGCGTAACGGAAGACATCGCAAACATGGCGACGAAGAATGATTCGTGGCTCAAATGGATCTGGCAGTCGCTCGAGCTGGGTGAGCGGCGTGCAAGCGCCGTGATCGATCTCGCGGACGATGTGCAATTGCAATTGACGATGAACCTCGGCGAGGAGGCAGACGAGTTTGAGCCGGAACCTGACTCACCGCCGCAAACGAGTATGTACTCGGCCGACTCTTTGAATGAGGCGTTCCCGCTCATAAAACCGCTCGGTCCGCAAAGCCTCCATGCGATTCACCGTTTCAGTGTCACGCAGTTGATTAATTACCAGCGCTGCCCGCGGCAGTACTACTTCGATCGCGTCCTGCAACTCCCGGCGGCGGACCAGATGGCCGTGTGGAACAACGCGGAAGCACCTGAACCGCCTGCAAATCTGACCGCTACCTTGAAGGGTTCGGTGATTCATCGTTTCTGCGAGCGCTACACGCCGGACCAGAGTGCTGAAGAGTGTCTGCGAACGAGTTTCGATGAAGTGCTGCGATTGCGCCAGGCGCAGCTTGCCGATCGTTTCGTGGAGATCGATTACAACGCGGCGGTTAGACAACTTATGCCACTGGCGCGCAATTACCTTTCAAGCGACGTCTTCAAACGCGTTGAGGCTGCCCCGAAGATTGAGGAGCATTACGCGCCGCGTCCCGCGGGGCGAGATGGTCTTTGGAGCGAGCTCAGCTTTCGTTTGCGGCGGCGTTTGGGGGTTCTCAACGGCATCATCGACAAACTTCTGATCACGCATTCAGCAAACGGAGAAGTCGAGATCGAGATCATCGACTTCAAGACCAATCGGATCTTTTACGATAAGTCGGAAACTTCACCCGAGCCTCCGACAAGAAAGGTTCGCTCGCCCAAAGGCGGACAATTCGCTTTCGACTTTGAAGCCGCGCCTCCGCCAAAACCCGTCAACCGTCACCCGTCGCTCGACGAAGCGTTGAAGACTGCCGCCGAAGATTATCAACTGCAAATGCAGGCATACGCGCTCGCCGTTCGCGAACTCTTACCTTCGCTTGCGAACGCGAAGATTCGCGTCACGCTTCACTTTCTGGATCCAAACGTCGAAGTCCATCTCGCGGATGAATTGCTCGAACGCGCGCGTTGCGAACAGGCGATCGACGAAGGAATGCAGCGCACGATCTTCTCTTCCGACCCGGCGAACTTTCCCGTCAAAACCGCGCCTCACTGTCGCATGTGCAACTTCCTCAGCGTGTGTGCCGCAGGCAAGGAGTGGGTGCAGGAAAACTGGGCCACGGAGGAGTAGGCAGGAGCAGACCGCAGGTGCAGGTTAAACTGCTCCTGTATGCTGCCGCTGCTCCTAATTCTGTGTTTTACTAGGCGCCACTATGGTTACAATCAAGTCCTTCGATGGCGGCGAGTTCGACGGCTATCTTGCCTTGCCGGCGAGTGGGTACGGACCGGGTATCCTCGTGCTGCAGGAGATCTTTGGCGTGAACAGCTACATGCGCAGTGTGGCTGACTGGTATGCGGCGCACGGGTTTGTTGCGCTCTGTCCGGATCTTTTCTGGCGCATGGAGCGCGGAGTTGAACTGTCGGAAGCGGATCGTGCCAAAGCCTTTGAGCTTTATCAACGCCTCGACGAAGCAAAGGCTGTCGAAGACTCCGCCGCGGCGCTTGAGTTTCTGCGTAAGCATTCGGCGTGTAGTGGACGCGCGGGCGCGGTCGGTTTCTGTTTGGGTGGGAATCTGGCGTATCTACTATCAGCACGTTTCAAACCTGATTGTGCGGTTGGATACTACGGCGTCAGTATCGAAAAGTCGCTTGATGAAGCAAAGAATTTGAGCAGTCCGTTGCTGCTGCATATCGCCGGCGCCGATCAGTTCTGTCCACCTGAAGCGCAGGCGCAGATTCACGCGGCACTCGATGCAAATCCTCTCGTCACGACTCACGATTACCCGACCGAGGGCCATGCTTTCGGCCGTCCGGGCGGCGACCACTATGCGCCTGCGGCAGCCGAGCTCGCGAATCTACGAAGTCTTGAATTCTTTGTCAGTCACCTTGCCGGCGCGGGCATCGCTTCAGCACAGCAATCGTTGTCTGAACGTTGGGATGAACACGTTAAATACGAGTTCGCGACCCGCAACACTGACCACACACTTGAAACGATGGTTGCTGATTCTTATGTGAACCACGTGCCGGTGATGACTGGCGGTGTTGGTCATGACGAACTGCGTGAGTTCTATTCGAAACGCTTCATTCCACAGATGCCGCCCGACACGGCGATGACGCCCGTGTCGCGCACGATTGGTGTCGATCGCGTTGTTGATGAGATGGTTTTTGAGTTTACTCACACGATCAAGATGGATTGGATGTTGCCGGGCGTTGAGCCGACGGGCAGACACGTGAAGGTGGCGCTGGTCGTGATCGTTCACTTTCGTGACGGCAAGCTCGCGCACGAACACATCTACTGGGATCAGGCGTCAGTGCTGGCCCAACTCGGATTGATTGATGCGCAGGTGCTGCCAGTTGCGGGAGTTGAGAGTGCGGAGAAGGTGCTCGATCCAAAGTTGGCGTCCAATGAGTTGATGAATAGGTAGACAGGATTAACGGGATGTCTCAGGATGGACAAGATAAAATCATGAACAATCCTGTAAATCCTGTGAAGCCGACGTCGAGATTGCGGCGCGATTTGGGCACACTTGAATCGTACGCCGCCTTGATCGGCATCCTCATCGGCGCCGGCATCTTTCAGGTCACCAGCCAGGCGTGGGCCTTGTCTGGCCCAAGCGTGATCCTCGGCTACATTGTCCTGACTCCTGCGATTCTCGCGACATCGATACCCTACGCCGCTTACTTATCAACTCCGCTGGGACGCGAACCGGGTGGCGAGTATCTGCACATTTCGCGCACGTTGAACGGTTATCGACTCGCCTATGTCGGCGCGTGGCTTAAGATCATTTCCTACATCGGCGCCGGCGCGTATCTCGCGAATGCGATGGCCGGCTACCTGATCGGCGATCGCCTCGACCCACGTTATCGCTTGCCGCTGGCGCTTCTGGCTTTGGTTGTCTTCTACCTGATTCACGTCATCGGCATACGCTGGTTCGGTCGTTTCCAGGTAACGTTTTCGGCGTTGAAGTGTTTGGCGTTGCTCGTGCTGATCGTTCCCGGTTTGTTCGTGCTCAACAAATCAAACTACACGCCGTTCTTCACGCATGGGCCAGGCGGATTCGGCGCGAGTCTGCTGCCGCTGTTTTTTGCATACGCGGGCTTCGAGTCGATCGCGCAAACTGCGGGCGAAGTGAAAGACAGCACACGCCGTTTACCGAGAATTTTACTGAAAGGAATCACGGTCACGGCGCTGGTATACGTGTTTACGTCGATCGTGTCGTTTGGAGTTCTACCGGGCGGACGCCTGCAATCGAGTAACGCGCCCATGGTCGAAGTAGCTTCGGTCTATTTGCCGAAGGGTGCCGCCTGGTTTGTTGCTATGGGAGCGGTCGCTGCGATCATGACCGCGCTCAATGGCACGATCTTCGTTCCTTCGCGCCTTGCGATCATGTTCGTGGAAGACGGTCTGGCGCCAAGCTGGCTTGGTTCCATCAACAAAGCAACCGCGACTCCGATCCGAGGATTGACTCTGACTCTTGTTTGTTGCGCCGCTTTGCTGATTAGCGGACAAATTTCCCTTGCGTTGAATGTTGCAGTCTTTGCCCTCGTCGTGCTTTATTTCATACACAGTTTAGTATTCCTGTTCCTCCCCCGACTGAATCCGTCGCTTGCGAGCGAGATTGAGATCAGTCTGCCGCGTCGAGTGCAGCAGGCTGCCGCAATCGTCTCGGTATTGTCGATGGGTTTGATGATTCTGATTCAGTTGCGTCAGGATGTGGAAGTTTTGCGGACGCAGACGTTGGCCCAGCGAGTCAGCGAGCAGTCGTTGACGAGCATTGAACTGATCGTGGTTTGGGGCGTGGTCGGAGCGATCTTGTATCAACTCGCTCGCAAGCAACGTGGCAGTGACGCGGCGAAAGTTGGCGTACATGGAGATTGAAGGCAAACGAGTTCTGGTGACGGGAAAAGGGCAGGTTCGACAATTTATCGAAGGACGCCCTTGTCCTGGAGAAAGTTTTACAGGATTTCAGGATTAACAAGATTAACCAGATGCTGAATCTTGTAAATCTTGTTAATCCTGAAATCCTGTCCACTAATCATGATCGAACACAGGCACCGCAACGAATTCCCAACCCTGGCTTCGGGCATACATCTGCTCAGTCACAGCCTTGGGCCAGTGCCTCGCGCGGCGCGTGAATCGATGCTCGCTTATATCGACGCGTGGGAACATCACACCGGCGAAGATGCGTGGGCCACGAGTTGGTGGGAACTTTCGCGCCGCGTCGGCGATCGGATCGCTCGCATTCTGGGCGGTGCGCCCGGCTCAGTTCAGATTCAGCCGAATGCTTCACTCGCACTCGCGACGGTCGCCTCGTGCTTCGACTTCAAAAGCGGTGCTCGCAGGAAGGTTGTCACGACTGCACTCGACTTTCCCTCGATGGATTATTTTTGGGACGGGCAACGACAGATCGGTGCACAGGTTGAAGTCGTGCCATCAAGCGACGGAATGTCAGTGCCACTCGAGAGAATTCTCAATGCGATTGATAGTGAAACCTGTCTGGTCGCGCTGTCACACACTTCCTACTGTAGCTCCTATCGTGTTGACGTGCCGGCAATCGTGGAACACGCACACGGCAAAGGCGCGCTCGTGCTGATGGACGTCTACCAGTCGGCCGGTGTGATGCAACTGAATGCCACGGATTGGAACGTCGACTTTCTTATCGGCGGCACGATCAAATGGCTTTGTGGTGGTCCATCGTGCGGTTATTTGTACGTCCGCCCTGACTTGCAGAGAGATCTGCGACCGCGACTGACCGGCTGGGTCGCTCACGATTCCCCGTTCGACTTTGCCCGCGCGCCGATGCGTTACGCGAAATCGGTCCGGCGCTTTGCGCAGGGAACTCCAAGTATCCCCGCGCTCTATTCTGCCATTCCGGGTCTCGAGATTATCGAAGCGGTCGGTGTGGCTGAGATCAGCGCGGAATCGCAGCGTCGAACACAGCTAATGATAGACTTTGCGACAGCACGTGGTTGGGCCATTAATACACCACTCAACAAAGACCAGCGCGGCGGGTCGGTAATGATCGGGGTTGAGAACGCGGCCGTGATGGTGGAACGTTTAGCTGAGCAACGAGTGTTCGTGGATTGGCGACCTGATGCCGGACTGCGCATGTCGCCGCATTTCTTCAACACTGATGAAGAGATCGAGGAAGCCCTGAACATTCTTGCGGGACTGATGGAGTGATGAGTAACAACGCTACTACAAACGCGCCGGCGCCTGACTTCACGTTGAAAGACGGAAACGGTGACGAGTGGCGCCTCTCCGATCATCGCGGCAAGGTTGTGGTGCTGTTGTTCTATCCGGGAGATGAGACGCCGGTGTGTACACGCCAGATGTGTTCGCTGCGGGATCGTTGGGAAGATTATCTTGCAACCGGAGCTGAAGTTGTCGGCATCTCTTCAGATTCGATCGAGTCGCACAAGAACTTTGCGTCGCATCACAGTTTACCGTTGCGACTACTGTCAGATTCTGACGGCGCTGTCTCACGTCTTTATGGGGCGCGTTCGTTGATCCCCGGACGTGTGGCGCGCGCGGTTTTTGTGATCGACGCGAAAGGAACTCTGCGATACAGGGACGTGCGCCCGATCGGCTTATTCAAGCCGAAGGACGATGATAATATTGCGGCAATTCGTGCTGCGCAGAAAGAAGTTCAAGGAGGCTAAGATGGCAGACACAATCAAATGCACACACTGCGGCGAGAAGCGTCCGGCGCTCGGATTCGCACCCTTCCCCAACGCTCTCGGGCAACGAATCGCGGCTGAGATATGCCAACCGTGTTGGAGCGGTTGGTTGCAAAAGCAAACACAGATCATCAATCACTACGGCCTGGATCTCACCAATCCCGACGCGCAGAACTTCCTGTTCGACAACATCAAAGGCTTTCTGTTCGGTGACGTACCCAAAACTGCAGAAATCGACACAACAAAAGAAGGAACTGTTAAGTGGTAGTCTGCTAATTCGCCTCACTCTTGGCCCACCGTTTGCTCCTATTGCACCCGGACGTATGTTTTCCGAACTAGTTTGTCTGTTCAGTGCTAAGGAGGATTTCGCAAGATGAGACGCAGAATCGAGGGGTTCTTATTGTTAGGAGCACTTCTACTATTGGTTGCGGGATGTGACAACACCGCAAACGAGAATAGAACGGTAAACGCTAACGCGAATGCTGCCGCTACCGCAACACCTATTTCCACGCCGGTAACTTCGGCGAATGACAACCGCAGAGCGCCAACCCGCGCGGAGTATGAAGCAAACAAGGAACGATACAATCGCGAGGCGAAAGAATCGGGCCGCACCGTCGGTACCGGCTTGAATGATGGCTGGCTCTGGGTGAAGACGCGCTTCGATCTCGCAGCCGCCGATGACCTGCGCGACTCGACAATCAACGTCGACGTCGACAAAGGTGTCGTCACGCTGACGGGCACGGTGGCGAGTGCCGCTCAGAAGACGCGTGCCGAGACCGTCGCGAAGAGTGTTGAAGGCGTTACTGGCGTCAAGAACAACTTGAAGGTCCAGGCTGCAAACGCTAACGCAAACGCGAAAAAGGCCAACGCCAACAAGTAAGTTGGCAGGAGCGGAGTGCAGGAGCAGGAAAAGCTGCTCCTGCCTGCTGCGCCTGCTCCGTGCGTCCTCCGCACTTCCCTCATACGCCACACTTAAGCTAATCTTTCCTTCTCTTTCCTCAAACGAAGTTTTTTACAAATCTGATTAATGGGGATTTGGTACCTATGCCAAAAATCCGTTTGCGTCTTTTTGTCGCGTCAGCCCTGTTGTTTGTCTTCGCCGGCGCCAGTAACGCTCAGCACAGTGCTATCGATACTTACGCAATCACGAACGCACGCATCGTCACCGTGTCAGGACCGGTGATCGACCGCGGCACTGTAGTGATTCGTAACGGCCTGATAGCCGCGGCTGGAGCAAACGTTACTGCTCCGTCCGATGCTCGCGTTATCGACGGCACCGGCTTGACCGTCTATCCGGGTCTCATTGATTCCTACACGAACCTTGCGTTACCGGAAGCTGCTCCTTCGCCGTCGCCGGGTGGTGGCGGTGGCGGCGGGTTCTTTTTGGTGACACCGCAGCAGCGGCCCGCGGCTGGTCCGAATTCAACCCAACCGGTTGGACTGCAACCGGAAGTCATGGTTGAAGATGTGATCCGTCCCGGTGGTAACGAGATCGAGGCGGCGCGCAGTGTCGGAATTACGACGGCGCTCACGTCGCCGCGTTCGGGTATCTGGATGGGCCAGTCAGCGCTGATAAATCTTGCTGGAGAAACATCGCAGCAGATGATTGTGCGGTCGCCTGTCGCGATGCATGTAGGTTTCACTCCGCTGCGTGGAGGGGGCTATCCGGGATCGCTCCTGGGTGTGTTCTCAACGCTGCGGCAGATGATGCTCGACGCGCAACGCTATCGCGACTCGCTCGCGATCTACGAGCGTGAGCCGCGTGGAACGCGCCGTCCCGAGACGGATCGTTCGTTGGCGGCATTAATTCCAGTGGTTGATGGAAGAATGCCGGTGGTGATGTTGGCCAACAGCGAACGCGAGATAACGCGCGCGTTGGATCTCGGCGCAGAGTTCAAACTCAAACTGATTATTGCCGGTGGTCGCGAGGCTGATCGAGTTGCGGATCGACTGGCGAAACAGAACGTGCCCGTTTTGTTGTCACTCAACCTGCCACGACGAACGACGGCGGCACTTCCCGAAGCTGATCCCGAGCCGTTACGCGTTCTTCGCGAGCGTGTCGAAGCACAAAAGACTGCGGGCAAGCTCGCGAAAGCGGGAGTTCGCTTGGCGTTTCAATCGGGGTCGATGAACAACATCTCGGAACTGATGGGTAATGTTAGAACCACGATCGAGAATGGTCTTCAACCTGTTGATGCAGTGCGCGCGTTCACGATTTGGCCGTCTGAGATTCTTGGCGTTCGGGATCAGCTCGGCTCGATCGAGGTTGGGAAAATCGCAAACTTGACCGTGACGCGTGGCGATCTGTTTGACCGCAATAGCCGCGTCGCTCATGTATTCATCGATGGTCGTCCGGTGGATCTCAGGCCGGCTGCCGGGATTGGACCTGGCGCTGGTCGTAACAGTCTGAATGGAACGTGGACAGTCAACGTCAACCTCGAGGGTCAGGGTGATAAGTCGATCACGTTGACCTTGCAGCAGGAAGGTGAACGTTTGAGCGGATCGATCGCAGGTCCGCTCGGCGCGGGTGAGATTTCGAATGCGTCGGCGAACGCGGGCGAGGTGCGGTTCACTGTTTCGGTGAATGTTGAAGGACAAACGAAGGAAGCGACATTCACCGGACGTCTGGCGAACAACGAAATCCGCGGCAGCGTCGCGATCGTCGGCTCCGCGCCGGGGACATTTACTGCCACGCGTTCAGGACAACCCAATTGAGTTTTGTAGGGGCGGCACTCCGTGGCCGCCCCTTTCGCGAATCAAGATCGTCTAGAAGATCTTGCACGTAACAAGGGGCGGCCACGGAGTGCCGCCCCTACAAAGGAGCAATATGAGAGTCTTAGTCGCAAGAGTTCTCTTATTGGTAGTCGTAATCACCTTTCCGATTAAAGCCGCACACGCGCAGCAATCGGCAGCGCCCGAAACGCTCATTCGCAACGCGACTGTGATCACCGTAACGCACGGCACGCTGCAAAATACCGACGTGCTCATGCGCAACGGCAAGATCGCCGCCGTCGGCAAGAATCTCAACGCCTCTGCAAATGCGCGCGTAATCGATGGCACCGGGAAATACGTCTTGCCCGGCATCATCGACTGCCACTCACACTCGATGCTCGACACGATCAACGAAGGCACGCTCGCCGTCACCTCGATGGTGCGAACGCAGGACGTGATAAATCCGACCGACGTCGATCTTTATCGTGAGCTTGCGGGCGGTGTGACGACTCTGAATCTGTTGCACGGTTCGGCGAATCCGATTGGCGGACTGAACACGGTTGTGAAGATAAAGTATGGGCGTCCAGCCAGCGAGTTCCTGTTTCCGGGAGCGATGCCGGGAATCAAGTTCGCGCTCGGCGAAAACGTCAAGCAATCGAGCCGGCCGAATCAACCGGGCGTCACGCGCCGTTATCCAAACACGCGCATGGGCGTCGAAGAAGTGATTCGCGATGCGTTCACACGCGCACGTGATTACAAGCGCACGTGGGACGAATATCGCGAAGCCGTGAAGAAAGACAAGAACCTGATTCCACCACGCAGAGACCTGCAACTCGAACCACTCGTTGAGATTCTAGAAGGCAAACGCTACGTTCACGCGCACTGCTACGTCGTCAGTGAGATCCTGATGCTGATCAGTCTGGCCGACGAGTTTGGTTTCAAGATCAAAACTTTCCAGCACACGCTCGAGGGTTACAAAGTTGCAAAAGAGATTGCCGCGCATGGCGCCGGCGCGTCGATCTTTGCTGATTCATGGGGCTACAAAATCGAGGCTTACGACGCGATTCCGTACAACGCTGCGATCATGACGCGCGCGGGAGTTGTCGTGTCGATGAATTCCGACTCCGACGAAAGAGCGCGCCGTTTGAATATAGAAGCCGCCAAGGCGATGCACTGGGGCGACCTGACGGAAGAGCAGGCGCTCAAGCTTGTAACACTCAATCCGGCGATTCAACTCGGTATTCAGGATCGCGTTGGTTCGATCGACGTCGGCAAGGATGCTGACCTCGCGATCTGGAACGGACATCCGTTCAGTGTCTATTCGCGAGTTGATACCACGTTCATCGACGGCGAAGTCTTCTTCGATCGCGAAAAAGATCTCGCGCGACGCCCGGAACTCGCGAAAGAACGTGCGACGCTCGAGCAAGCTGAGCCGAATCGACCCCGGACACAGGGACCATCACCACAAACGCCTCGTCGTCGCCCGAGCGGTCACGAGGACGACGATATCGAAGTGGAAAAGCCGTAGTCCGAGTTATCCGTGGCTAAAAATGGAGAGAGTATGATTAGGACCTTACTTGTATTAATAATTTGCGCCGCTTCATCCTTCGCGCAGCAGATCGGCAACCCAACAACTCAGGACGGCGTGATGCCGCCACGAACCACGATCGCGATTCGCAATGCGAGGATCGTGACTGTCAGTGGTCCGGACATCGAGCGCGGCACAGTTGTGATTCGTGACGGAAAGATCGAAGCGGTCGGCGCAAACGTTTCAGTTCCCGCCGGTGCGCAAACGATTGACGGCAATGGTTTGTCAGTCTATCCGGGCATGATCGACGCGGGTACAAACATGGGCCTCGTTGAAGTTCCACAAGGAGCGAACGGCACCGTCGATCTCTCCGAAGTCGGCGAACTCAATCCAAATGCGAAGGCCATCATCGCCGTCAATCCACACAGCGCACACATCGCCGTGACTCGTGTTGAAGGTATAACGAACACGCTGACGGCGCCGACCGGCGGTTTGATCTCCGGTCAGGCGGCGTTGATCAACCTGCTCGGCACGGCACCGAAAGAGATGGCAGTCGTTCCACAAGTCGCACTCGTCATCAACTATCCACGGATCGGTGGCGGAGGTGGCGGCTTTGGCGGTTTTCAACAGCAGCCTGCAAACCTTGCCGAGACGTTGACCGCGAACGAACGTCAGGTCGATCAGATTCGCAAGATGCTGCGTGATGCCGAGGCATACGGCCGGGCGCAGGACGCATATGCAAAGGACAAGTCGTTGCCGCGCCCCGACCGCAACATCGTTCTCGAACCGCTCGTCCCTTACGTTCGCGGTGAACAGCCTGTAATTTTTCGTGCCGATCGCGAGGCTGAGATTCGTGGGGCGCTGCGTTTTGCCGATGAAATGAAGCTGAAAGCAATTATTCTCGGCGGCAACGACGCCTGGAAGGTCGCAAGTCTCCTCAAAGATAAAAACGTTCCCGTGATTCTGACGGGCATTTTCTCTCTGCCTTCTCGCGAAGACGACACCTACGACTCACTTTATGAAAATGCGGCGAAACTTCAGCAGGCCGGCGTGCGTTTCTGCATATCCACTGGCGATGCCGGTCCGGAAGTGCGAAACCTGGCGCAATATGCCGGGATGGCAGCGGCTTTCGGGCTATCGAAGGCCGATGCAGTGAAGGCAGTCACGCTCTTCCCGGCACAAATACTGAATGTGGCAGACCGTTTGGGGTCGATCGAAGTCGGTAAAATGGCCAATTTGGTCGTTACCGACGGCGATTTGTTAGAAATTCGTAGCCGCATACGATATTTGTTAATAGACGGCCGTCCGGTGGTGTTAAGTAGTAGGCACACAGAACTGAATGACGCATTCAAAAATCGGAAATAGGTCATTTCCAATTGCCAATTGTTGATTGCCGATTGTGACCGGCGATTAGTGGCCTAAATCGGCAATTGGCAATCGGAAATTGGCAATATTAGGAGGAATTCCCTTGTTTAGTAAGAGTCTTTTAGCCCTCGCTGGCATTTTTCTGCTTTCCACGACCTCAGCTTATTCACAAACAAAACTCCTTCGATTCCCCGATATTCGGGGCGATCGTGTCGTTTTCACTTACGGAGGTGACCTTTGGACGGCGCCTTCCAGCGGTGGTTCCGCCTCTCGTTTAACTTCGCATCCAGGCATCGAGGTCTTTGGGAAGTTCTCACCTGACGGCAAGTGGGTCGCTTTTACCGGCCAGTACGACGGTGACGAACAGGTTTACGTCGTTCCCACTTCGGGAGGCGATCCGCGCCAACTGACGTTCTATCCGGCACGCGGGCCGCTCGCGCCACGCTGGGGTTGGGACAACCAGGTCTTTGGTTGGACGAAGGACAGCAAGCGAATCATCTTTCGTTCGCTGAGAGATTCGTGGTCGCTGCCGATTGCGCGGCTGTATTCGGTTTCGGTCGATGGTGGCGCCGCGACAGCTTTCCCGATGCCGACCGCCGGTTCCGGAGACCTGTCACCCAACAACGATGAGATCGTTTACTCGCCGCAGTCCCGCGACTTCCGTTCCGAAAAACGATACGGCGGTGGTCAGGCAAATCAGCTCTTCATTTTCAACCTGGGCAGTAACGCCGCCAAGCGCATCACCGAAGGTCCCCGAGCGACTCGCGATGCGATGTGGATTGGCGACACGATCTTCTTTAATTCGGATCGCGACGGGCATTTTAATCTTTACGCTTACAGCGTGCCGGGTGGCCGAACCACGCAAGTCACAACCAGTCGATCGTGGGACGTGCGCTGGCCGAGTTCCGATAACGAAGGTCAGATTGTTTACGAGTTGAACGGCGAGCTCGTGGTGATGGACGCGCGCAGTAAAAAGAGCACGCCGATTTCGATCAATGTTCCTGACGAAGGCAATTGGAGCCGGCCGAGTCGGGTTTCAGCGGCGAATCTGATCGAGTCAGTTGGATTGAGCCCGAAAGGCGAGCGAGCTTTGTTTGCCGCACGTGGCGACATCTTCACTGCTCCTATCGAAAAAGGTCCGACTCGAAATCTTACTGATTCATCGGGCGCGCACGATAAATGGCCAAGCTGGTCGCCTGATGGTTCGCAGATCGCGTTTATCTCCGACAAGAGCGGTGAAGAAGAGATTTATCTGATTCCGCAGGACGGTTTGAAACCCGCCGAACAGATCACGACCGGTGGCAGTGCGATGCGTTACCAGCCGGAATGGGCGCCAGACGGCAAGCGAATCGCATTCAGCGACAAAGACGGCAAGCTTTACGTTCTGACACTCGCCGATCGCAAGATTGTTCAAGTGGCGGACACGCCTCGTGGTCAGATTCGTGACTACGCGTGGTCGCCGCGCGGGAACTTCCTCGCGTTCACAATGTCGAACAACAATCAGTTTGCGTCGGTATTTGTCTGGAGTGCGAATGACAGTCAACTCAGACGCGTCACTGATGATTACTTCAACTCGTACAATCCCGCGTGGGATCCACAGGGCAACTATCTCTACTTCCTGAGTGACAGAGAGTTTGCGCCACAGCTTTCCAACATCGAATTCAACTATGCAACAAATCGTCCGACGTACATCTATGCGATGGCGTTGCGGAAAGACGTCAAGCATCCGTTTCCGCCGGAGAGCGATGAAGTGACGGTTGCAAAGACCGCAGATGACTCGCCGAAACCGGCTGCTGAGAAGCCTGCCGAGAAACCTGCGGAAGGCGCTCCTGCGGCGGCGGCTCCTGCTGAAGCCAAGCCTGAAGCCGCACCGAAGCCGCCGGCAACGATGAATATCGACTTCGACGGCATTACAAACCGCGTCGCGCGCGTTCCGCTTGGCGCTGACAACTACTTCGGATTGTCAGTCAAGACGGGCCACTTGCTCTACGTGATTGGTGGCGCGGGTTACTACGGTCGCCAGGGCGATCGCACGCCTTCGTTGAAGATTTATTCAATCAAGGATCGCAAGGAAACGAATCTCGTTGACGATATTCGTGGCTACACGCTTTCTGACGATGGGTCGAAGGTCCTGGTCGCACAGGGACCGGGGTACAGCCTCTACGATGCGACGCCGCAGGGTGAGAGATCGAAAAAGGCAGTGGCGACGAATGGACTGTATGTCGATCGAGTGCCTACAGAAGAGTGGAACCAGATTTTCAATGAAGTTTGGCGGCGTTATCGCGATTGGTTCTACGTGTCGAACATGCACGGCTTCGATTGGCAGGCGCTGCGCGAGCAGTACAGGCCAATGCTCAAGTATGTGGCGCATCGTTCGGATCTGAACTACGTGATCAGCGAGATGATTGCGGAGCTCACGGTGCAACACGCTTACATCGATGGCGGTGATTTCCAAACTCCGCCTCGTCCGCGTTCCGGTTTGCCGGGGGCGCGTTTTGAGTTGGACCAGCAGGCCGGTCGTTATCGTATCTCGAAGATCTTTGGAGGCGACAATTCGGAAGACATTTATCGATCGCCGTTAACCGAAGTCGGCGTGAATGCGAGTGTTGGTGATTACGTGCTGGCGATCGACGGCGAAGAGTTGAAAGCGACGGACGATCCTTATCGGCTGCTTCGCAATAAGGCCGACAACCCGGTCCAGCTCACGATTAACAAAACGCCGACCATGCAGGGTGCGCGGACAGTTTCTTACCGTCCGATCACCGACGAACAGAACCTGATCTATATGGATTGGGTTGCGCACAATCGCGAGAAAGTAAGCAAGGCGACGAATGGGCGCGTTGGTTACCTGCACGTTCCCGACATGGGCGCCAACGGCATTCGCGAGTTCATCAAGTGGTACTATCCGCAACTCCAGAAGGAAGCGCTGATCGTCGATGTACGTGCAAACGGCGGTGGTAACGTCTCGCGCATGTTGATCGAGCGTCTGCGGCGGAAGGTTCTGGCGCTCAACTATTCACGCACCAACGACGACGCCAGCACTTATCCGGACGGCGTCTTCATTGGACCAATGGTTGCGCTGCTGGACGAGAACTCGGCGTCAGACGGCGATATCTTCCCGGCGATGTTCCGCGAAGCAGGACTTGGACCATTGATCGGCAAGCGTTCGTGGGGCGGTGTGGTTGGTATCACGAACCGCGGGCAGTTGATCGATGGTGGCGTGGTTAATGTTCCTGAATTCGGATTTACGAATAAGGCAGGTGAGTGGATTATTGAAGGCTACGGTGTGGATCCCGACATTGAAGTCGATAATGATCCGCAATCGGTAATCGCCGGCAAAGATCCGCAGCTCGAGCGGGCAATCTCGGAAGTGATGGCGAAGTTGAAATCACCAGTAAAGCTTCCGCCGAAGCCTGCACCGCCGGTGAAGACGATCAATAACCGTTCGACTTCAAAAGCGACTGAGCAAGGCAACAACTAATCAGCTTTGCTTCACAAGATGGACAGGATTTGCAGGATTCACCTCTGCAAATCCTGTTAATCATGTAAATCCTGTCCAACTATAACTCCGCAAACGAGTCGTCAACGGAAACTTCAAATCCCTCAAGCACCCGCGACTTGGCATGGTGGCCGTGTGAGTATTTGATCGATTTCCACACGAGTATCTCGCCTTTTTTACTTGCGTGGCGCACCTCGACAA
>Ga0111538_10006147_pt1 | contig 16300 bp, 9 predicted proteins | sample SoiMethybrSBSTD1_FD_79669 | JGI IMG/M metagenome (GOLD analysis project Ga0111538, IMG submission 79669) | Bulk soil microbial communities from a Populus tree surrounding site in Tennessee, USA - Soil MetaG P. TD hybrid SBSTD1 (version 2)... | ecosystem: Environmental > Terrestrial > Soil > Tree...
CCCGAACAAGGGGCGGCGGGCCGAGGTCGAGGCGGCGCTGTGCAACTGCCTTGGCTTCGGATCGAAGAACAGCGCGCTCGTGATCGGACACGCGTAAGTCGGAAGTCGGAAGTCGAAAGTCACAAGTCACAAGTCGAAAGTCCGAAGTCGAAAGTCGAAAGTCGCAAGTCTCGAGTCGAAGGCCGAGTCATTCGTGATGTGCGACGTCCTGATAGTCGGAGCTGGCCCCGCGGGGGCGATTGCGGGGCTGGTGCTGGCGCGCGCCGGGGTGCGCGTGCGCATCGTCGATCGCGCCTCGTTTCCCCGCGACAAGCTGTGCGGCGATACGGTGAACCCGGGGACGTTGGCGCGGCTGCGGGCGCTTGGCGTGGCCGACGCGATTGTCGCGCGCGGGCTGCGCGTCGACGGCATGGTCGTGACCGGCGAAGGAGGCGTCTCGATCGAGGGACGGTATCCCGCCGGCGCGCACGGCCGCGCGATCGTCCGCCGCGAGCTCGACTGGTTGCTGCTCCAGGCGGCGATCGACGCCGGCTGTGAGTTCGAGCCGGGCGTCAACGTGCGCGCCGCCGTGTGTGACGAGGGGAACCGGCCGCAGGTGCGCGGGGTGATCGCCGCCTCGCGCGGCGGCGAGGTGCGGATCGACGCGCCGCTCACCATCGCCGCCGACGGCCGCCGATCGGCGATCGGCTTCGGCCTCGGCATCGCACGCCATCCGGCGCGTCCCAGGCGGTGGGCAATCGGCGCCTATTACGGCGACTTCGGGGTCAGACTGGTGTCTGCCTCCGACGATCCGGACGCAGACACCAGTCTGACCCCGACGTTGCTCGGCGAAATGCACGTCCGCCGCGGGCGCTACATCGGCGTCGCGCCGGTGCCGGGCGGGCTGACCAACGTGTGCCTGGTGCGCCCGGCACGGCCCGGTGACACTGAGCTTGGCGACCCGATTGCGCTCCTCGCGCGCGAGCTGCGCTGCGACGGCATGCTGCGCGACCGCGCCGCGGCCGCGCGCATGGTCGCGCCGCCGGTCGTGCTCGGGCCGCTCGCGGTCGACGCCGATGCGCGCGCCGCGCTCGACGGGCTGCTGTTTGCCGGCGATGCGGCCGGCTTCATCGATCCGATGACCGGCGACGGGCTGCGCTTCGCGGTGCGCGGGGGCGAGCTGGCGGCGGCCGCGGCGCTGCGCGCGCTGGCGCACGGCTGGCGAGGCGTCCACGCGCGGCTCGCCGCCGAGCGGCGCGCCGAGTTCGGCGGCAAATGGCGCTTCAACCGCGCGCTGCGCGCGCTGGTGGCGTCGCCGCGCGCGGTGGGGATGGCCGCGGCCGGCGCGCGGCTCGCGCCGGCCGTGATGCAGCGCGTGATTGCACGAGCAGGGGATTGTCATGTCAGGTCCGCCTGCCCACCGCCGCCGAAGGCGTCGCTGGGTCCGCCGTAGCTACACGCGGAGGCGGAAGGCGGACAGAACGTGTGGATTCTCATCGTCGCCGCGCTCGTCTACGTGCCCATGCTCGTCGAAGCGCGCCGCGCCGCACGCAACGAGCACGCTCAGCGCGCGCGCGGCGGGGCCGAGCCGCCTGGCGACGTGTACCGATTGATGCGGGGCGTGTATCCGGCCGCGTTCCTGGCGATGCTGGTCGAGGGCGCGCTCCGCGGCGGCCCGCCGCCGGCGCTCTTCGCGGCCGGGGCGATCGTCTTCGCGGCCGCAAAGGCTGTGAAATGGTGGGCGATCGTCTCCCTCGGCGGCGCCTGGACCTTCCGCGTCATCGTCGTGCCCGGCGCGCCGCGTGTCGCGAGCGGCCCCTACCGGTTCATCCGCCACCCCAATTACGTCGCCGTCGTCGGCGAGCTTGCCGGCGCCGCGGCGATGACGGGGGCGCCACTGGCGGGTGCGTTTGGCATCGCCCTGTTTGCGCTGCTGCTGCGCAAGCGAATCGCGGTGGAAAACGACGCGCTGCGCGCGCTCGGCCCGGCGGCCCGATGACCCGCGCCGGCGTCTAACTCCACGACGGCGCGGCGTGGTCGGGGCCCGGCGAAGCCCAGCCCGGCCTTCGTTTTGCAGCCTATAATGAGAATCGCGATGACTTCTCGGGTTTCTCTCTCCCTGCTGGTCGCCGCGCTCGCCTGTTTCGTGCTGCCCTCGTACGGCACGGCGCAGGCGCCGAGGCGGCCGACGTCGCCCCTGCAGGCCGCGACGCGGGCCCTCGTCGAAGGACGTTTCGACGAAGCCGACGCGATCGTGGACAAGCTCGATGCCCGCGATCCGGCCGTCGCCGCCATCAAGGGTCGATCGCTCATCGCGCGCGGCCGCTATGCCGACGCCGAGGCGCTGCTCCGTCAGGTCGCCTCGCGCCTGCCGGCGAGCGAAGCGGCGCTCGAACTGGGCCTGCTGCACCAGATGCTGGGCCGGAACGACGCGGCCGCGATCTTCGAGCCGGTCGCGGAGAAAGCGAATACCAGCCGCGACGCGCAGGAAGTCGCCCGCGCCGCCCGCGCGCTGCGCGCGCTCGGGCGGTTCAAGGAAGCCAACGCCGCTTATCGCGACGCCGCCGGCGACGCGCCCGGCGACGCCGCCATCCAGGCCGCGTGGGGCGATCTCTTCCTCGAAAAATACAACCGGCCCGAGGCGCTTCGCTCGTATCAGATGGCGCTGCAGGCCGATCCGCGCTGGGTTCCGGCCCTGATCGGCTCGGCGCGCGCCCTCTCCGACGACAACCCGCCGCAGGCGGTCAGCCTCGCGAAGCGAGCGCTGGAGCTGAATCCATCGTCGGTCGACGCGCATATCTTCCTCGCCGAGGAAGCGACCGACGCCGGCAAGCACGACGACGCCATCGCCTCGCTCGACAACGCGCTGGCCGTCAATCCGTCGAGCCTCGAAGCGCGCGCGCTGCGCGGCGCGATCGCCTACATCAAGGACAAGCCGCAGGAGTTCGAGGCCGAGGCGGTGAAAACCCTGGCCATCGCGCCCGGCTACGGCGATGTCTATCGCATCGCCGGCGAGCTGGCGGCGCACAACTACCGGTTCGACGAGGCGGTGGAGCTGACGCGCCGCGCGCTGACGCTCGACGGCCAGAACCCGCGCACCCTCGGCGACCTCGGCGTGCAGCTGCTGCGCACCGGCGACGAGCCGGCGGCGCGTTCGGCGCTCGACGCGTCGTTCAAGACCGATCCCTACAACACCCTCACCTACAACCTGCTGCAGATGATGGACACGCTCGAGAAGTTCGTCACCGTGCGCGACGGCGACGTCGTGATGCGGCTGCACCCGGACGAGGCGGCGGTGCTGCAGGAGTACGCGTTGCCGCTGGCGAAGCAGGCGCTGAGCACGCTGGCCGCCCGCTACGAGTTCACGCCGCGCGGCCCGATCCTGGTCGAGATCTTCCCCAAGCACGACGACTTCGCGGTGCGCACCGTCGGCCTGCCCGGGATGATCGGCGCGCTCGGCGTCTGCTTCGGCCGCGTCGTCACCATGGATTCGCCGCGGGCGCGGCCGCCGGGCGAGTTCCAGTGGGAGGCGACGCTCTGGCACGAGCTGGCGCACGTCGTCACGCTGCAGATGTCGAATCAGCGCGTGCCGCGCTGGCTGACCGAAGGCATCTCCGTTTACGAAGAGAAGAAGGCGCGCGCCGAGTGGGGCCGCGAGATGGACCTCGCCTTCGCCGGCATGCTCAACCGCGGCGAGACGCTGAAGCTGCGCGATCTGAACTCCGCGTTCCAGAGTCCCAAGACCATCTCGCTGGCCTACTTCCAGGCCTCGCTCCTGGTCGAGCACATCGTCAACACGTTCGGCGACGCCGGGCTGCGCAAGCTGATTCGCTCGTACGCGCAGGGGATCGACACCGACGAGGCGCTGAAGACGACGCTGAACACCGATTTCGACCAGCTGCAGACCGGCTTCGACCAGAGCGTCGAGAAGTGGTTCGGCCCGCTGCGCCGCGCGCTGGCGACGCCCGAGGGGGCCGACGATGTGATGCGGATGCCGACCGCGGCGATTCGTCCGCTCGCCGAGGCCAACCCCGGCAGCTTCCCGGTGCAGATGGCGCTCGGCCGCGCCCTGCGCAAGGACGGCGAAAAGGACGAAGCGATCAAGGTCTTCGAGCGCGCGGCGGCCCTGGTGCCGCAGGCCGGCGGCCAGGACAGCCCGCACGAGCAGATTGCGGAGCTGGCGATCGAGAAGAAGGATCAGCCGCGCGCGATTGCCGCGCTGACCTCGCTCGTCGCCAACGACTTCAACAACGTCGAGGCCGCGCGCCAGCTCGCCGGCATGCTGCGGCAGAGCGGCGCGGAAGAGGCGGCGAAGCTGCAGCCGGTGTATCAGCGCATCGCGGCGATCGATCCGTTCGACGCCGAGGCGCACACCACGCTCGGCCGGTTCGCCCTGCAGAAGAACGACCCCGACGGCGCGGCGCGTGAATTCCGCGCGGTGATCGCGCTGGGGCCGGTCGATCGCGCAGCGGCCTACACCGACCTGGCGGAAAGCTACTTCCAGGGCGGCAAGAAGGCGGAGGCGAAGAAGCAGACGCTCAACGCGCTGGAGATCGCGCCCGGCTACGAGCGGGCGCAGGATCTGCTGCTCAAGATCGTCGGCGGAGGCGATCGGTGAAACGCGACATTGCGGATTGCGGATTGCGGATTGCGGAAATTGTCCGATCGGACAATCGCCCGATCAATCCGCGATCCGCAATCCGCAATCCGCAATGGCTCGCGGCAGCGCTCCTGGCGCTTTTCACGCTCGTTCCGGTTCTCCAGCCAGGAGCGGATGCGCAATTGCCGGCCGCCCCCGACGATCGCTTCGCCGGCCTCCAGTGGCGCTTCGTGCGCATCAAGTATCACCACATGTTCGAGGGCTCGCGCGTCGCCCAGGACTTCTACGGCGAGCCGTGGGGGATCGACGCGCCGGCGGCGGAGCAGAACCTGTCGCGCCGCATCAAGACCGCAACCGCGATCCAGGTCGAGGATCCGATCCTGCTGACGCTCGACGATCCGCGCCTGTTCGAGTACCCGTGGATCTATTTCGTCGAGCCGAGCAGCATGCGCATGCAGGACAACGAGGCGGCGCTCCTGCGCGAGTTCCTGCTGCGCGGCGGCAGCGCCTACATGGACGACTTCCACGGCCCGGCCGAGTGGGCGATGTTCGAGCGGGAGATGAAGAAGCTCTTCCCCGATCGCCCGATCGTCGAGATTCCGAAGGACCATCCCGTCTTCAGCTGCTTCTACAAGATCGATGGCTATCCGCAGGTCGCCGGCCTCGGCTCGTTCCTCGCCGGCCGCACCTGGGAGCGCGGCGGCGTGATGCAGCACCTGCGCACGGTCCTCGACGATCACGGCCGGCCGATGATCTTCATCAACTGGAACACCGACATGGGCGACGGCTGGGAGTGGTCCAACGCGCTCGAATACCCCGGCTACATCAAATACACCGCGATGGCCTATCGGATGGGGATCAACGAAATCGTCTACGCCCTCACGCATTAAGGACGTCACATGGACTTGTCGGTAGGCACCGTCAGCGCCGAAAGAATGGCGGCGGGCCGCGAGCGTATTCTCACCGAGCTGCGCAAGGTGATCGTCGGCCAGGACGAGGTGGTCGATCAGGTGCTGATCGCGCTCTTCACCGGCGGCCACTGCCTGATCACCGGCGTCCCCGGCCTGGCCAAGACGCTGCTGATCAAGACGCTCGCCGACATCCTCGATCTCGACTTCAAGCGCATCCAGTTCACGCCCGACATCATGCCGTCGGACATCACCGGTACCGAGATCCTCGACGAGGAGCAGGGGGTGCGCCGGCTGCGCTTCGTCAAGGGGCCGATCTTCGCGCAAATCATCCTCGCCGACGAGATCAACCGCACGCCGCCGAAGACGCAGGCGGCGCTGCTCGAGGCGATGCAGGAGTACCACGTCACCGCCGCCGGCCGCACGTATCCCCTGGAGCGGCCCTTCTTCGTCCTCGCGACGCAGAACCCGATCGAGCTCGAGGGCACGTATCCGCTGCCCGAGGCGCAGCTCGATCGCTTCATGTTCAACGTCGTCATCCAGTACCTGAGCCAGGACGACGAGGTGACGGTGGTGACGCAGACCACAGGCGCGGAGCGGCCGATGCCGGCGCGCATCCTCACCGGCGCCGACATCCTGCAGTTCCAGGAGCTGACCAAGCAGGTGGTGATTGCCGAGGAGATCGCCCGCTACACGGTGCGGCTGGTGAGCGCCTCGCGCCCCGGCGGCGCGGGCGTGCCCGACTTCATCGACAAATGGGTGAAGTGGGGCGCCGGTCTCCGCGGTTCGCAGGCGCTGGTGCGCGGCGCCAAGGCGCGCGCGCTGACCCAGGGGCGCTATCACGTCTCGGTCAAGGACATCCAGGCGCTGGCGAAGCCGATTCTCCGCCACCGCATCATGACCAACTTCTACGCCGAGTCCGAGCGCATCAACGCCGACGCGATCATCGATCGGCTGATCGAGACGGTGCCGGTTCCCAGGAGCGGGATGTAGCGATGCCGTGGGCCGCGCATGACCGCCCGTTCCTCGACCCGGCGGTCGTCGCGCGCCTCGGCACGCTCGAACTGAAAGCGCGGACCGTCGTCGAGGGGCTGCTGTCGGGGCTGCACCGCAGCCCGTTCAAGGGATTCAGCGTCGAGTTCGCCGAGTACCGGCAGTACATCCCCGGCGACGACCTGCACACGATCGACTGGAAGGTCTACGCCCGCAGCGATCGCTACTACATCAAGAAGTTCGAGGAGGAGACCAACCTCGACTGCCATCTGATGCTCGACGTCAGCGGCTCGATGGGCTACGGCACTCACCACGCGATGTCGAAGTTCCAGTACGGCGCGTGCCTCGCCGCGTCGCTCGGCTACCTGATGAACCGCCAGCGCGACGCCGTCGGCCTCACCGCCTTCGACGAGAACATCGTCTCGATGCTGCCGGCGAGCTCGCGGCCGGGCCACCTGCTGGCGCTGCTGGTGACGCTCGATCGGCTGCAGACCGCGCACAAGACCGACGTCGCCAAGCCGCTGCACATGCTCGCCGACACGCTGACCAAGCGCGGCATCGTCGTGCTGATCTCGGATCTGCTGGACGATCCGGACGAGATCATCCGCGGCCTGCGGCACTTCCAGTTCCGCGGCGTCGACGTCATCGTCTTCCACGTGCTCGACCACGACGAGATCGAGTTTCCGTTCGACCGCGCGACGCGGTTCGAGGACCTCGAGACCAGCGAAGAGATCATGGCCGTGCCCGGCGCCGTCCGCGACCACTACCTGGCGCAGATGGGCGGCCTGATCGAGCGCTATCGCCGCGAGCTCGGCGCCTCGGGCATCGACTATCAGCTGCTCGACACCAATCGCCCGCTGGAGCTCGCGCTGTTGGCGTATCTCTCCACGCGATCGAGGGCGCTCTGATGCTCTCGTTCCTGGCCCCGCTGTTTCTCGCCGGCGCCGCCGCTGCGGCGGTGCCGATCGTGCTCCACCTGCTCAAGCGGCAGCCTGAAGCGCGGGTGAAGTTCGCGGCGGTGAGGATGCTCAAGCGCGCGCCGGTCGAGCACACCGAGAAGCGCCACCTGCGTCAGCTGATCCTGCTGGCGCTCCGCGTCACGGCGCTCGTCCTGCTGGCGCTGGCCTTTGCGCGCCCGTTCTTCGCCACCGGCGCCGCGCTCGGCACCGCCGGCGTCACCATCGTCGCGCTCGATACGTCGATGAGCGTCTCGGCGCCGGGCCGCTTCGAGCGCGCCAAGCAGCTCGCGAAGGAGGCGATCGGCCGCGTGCCGGCCAACGATCTCGTCGGCATCGTCACGTTCGCCGACGAGGCCGAGATCGTCGCGCGGCCGTCGGCGGATCGCGTGCTCGCCGCCTCCGCCGTCGACGAGGCGCCGGCGGGGTACGGCGCGACGCGGTACCGCGCCGCGCTCTCGGCCGCGGCTCAGCAGCTCAACGGCCGCAAAGGCACGATCGTCGTCGTCACCGACCTGCAGGAGAACGGCTGGGACGCGGGCGATCGCGCGTCGGTGCCCGAGGGGACGACGATCGAGGTGGCCGACGTCGGCGCGATGCCGCCGAACCTCTCGGTCACCTCCATTCGCCCGCTCTCCGATCGCATCGTCGCCACCGTGCACAACGCCGGCTCGCGGCCGCGCGATGCCAGAGTGCATCTCGCCATCGACGATCGTCCGCCTACCACGGTGACCGTGGCACTCGGGCCGAACCAGACCGCCGACGCCACCTTCGCCGGCGCACCGCGCGGCGCATCCGCGACCGTGGCGGTCGACGATGGCGAGGGGCTGGCGGCGGACAACGTGCGCTACGCGGTCCTCGGCGGGGCCAATCGGCCGTCGGTGCTGGTGGTGGGCGCCACCGGCGATCTGAACCGCGACGCCTTCTACGTGCAGCACGCGCTGGCGGCCGCGGCCTCCGGCGCGGCCGCGTTCCAGGTGCAGGGTGTCGGCGGCGCGCAGCTGTCGGCCTGGAACGACGAGCAGCTGGCGAGCCAGGCGGCGATCTTCCTGTTGTCGACGCGCGGCCTCGAGCGGCGTGGACGCGAACTGCTCGCGTCGTACGCGCGCGGCGGCGGCGGCCTGCTGGTGGCGTCGGGCACCGAGATGGACGGCAGCATCGTGACCGACGTGCTCGGCGCCGCGTCGAGCCTGACGATTGCGCCGGCCAACGGCATCCGTCAGGAGCCGCGAGCGCTGGCGCCGACCGACGTCCGCCACCCGGTGTTCCAGCCGTTCGCCGGCAGCGCGGCGACGCTCGGGTTCGTGACCTTCCAGACCGCGGTGCGGATCGCCGGCAGCGCCTGCCAGACGCTGGCGCGCTTCACCACCGGCGAGCCGGCGCTGCTCGAATGCCCCTCGGGGGACGGCCGCGCGCTCGTGCTCGCGTCGGATCTGAACAACCGCTGGAACGACTTTCCACTGCACGCGACCTTCGTGCCCTTCCTGCACGAGGTGGTGCGGTACCTGGCGAGCACGCGCGCCCACGCCTCGGAGTACTTCATCGGCGACGCGCCGGCCGGCGTGCGGCGGGCGCCGGGGCTGGCGACGATCGATGCGGCCGGCGTGCAGCGGCGGATCGCGATCAACGTCGACCCGCGCGAAGCCGATCCGGCGCGGATCTCGGTCGACGATTTTCAATCGGCGGTCACGCGACTCAAGACCGAAGGCGGCGTCGAAGCGCGCGTCGAAGCGCGGCAGCAGGAAGATCGGCAGCATCTCTGGCAGTACGCGCTCGCGCTGATGGCGGCGCTGCTTGCGGTAGAGGGGTTGCTCGCGGCGAGGACGGCGTGACCGCGAGCGCGCGGACAGGGTTCTGGGTTCGGGGTTCTGGGTTCTGGGTTGGTTCAGGTTCTGGGTTCAGGGTTCTAGGTTCAGGGTTCCAGGTTCTGGTTCGGCACAGAACCGAGAACCAGAACCAACCCAGAACCCAGAACCAAGAACCCTGAACCCTGACGAGGCCGCTATGCAGCACTACGCAGCTATTCACGATCTTCTCCGTCGCGTGAGACGGCGGTGGCGGGCGTTGTGTGCCATGCACGCGGTGGTTCGGGGGGCGCTCTACGCTTCGGCCGTCATCTTTGTCGCGGTGCTCGCGGCGCGCTGGACGGTTGGCGCGCCGGTCGTGCTGATGCTGCTCGCCGGGACGGCGTTGCTCTTGTCCGCCGGCGCGATGGGATGGTTCCTGCTGCCGCTTCGCCGCGTGCCGGGCGACGGCAAGGTGGCGCGCTATATCGAAGAACGGGCGCCGGCGCTGGACGACCGTCTGGTTACCGCCGTGGATGTGGCGGGCGCGAGCCAGCGGCCTGCCTTCGCCGACCAGATGATCGGCGATGCCGCGCGGCGGACGGCGGAGATCGACATCGACACGATCGTGCCGGCCGAGTCGCTGCGTCGCGCCGGGTTCCAGGCGGCGGCGGCGGTCGTCGTGCTCGGCGTCGCGCTGTTTCTCGCGCGCGGGCCGGCGAGCCAGGCGGCCGATGCCGCATCGCTCACGCTCTTTCCCGAGCGGGTGACGCTCGACGTCGCGCCGGGCAACGCGCGGGTGAAAGCGGGCAGCCCGCTGGCGATTGAGGCCCGGCTGGTCGGCAACCGCGCGCCGGTGATCGCGCAGGTGCAGATCGCCGACGGCGATCGCTGGCGCCACGCCGAGATGTCGAGCGACAAGCCGGGCGCCTTCCGCCTGGCGATGCCCTCGGTCGGCTCGTCGTTCAAGTACCGGGTGGTCGCCGGCGCGGTGACCTCACCGACCTACGACGTGACCGTCGCCTACCCGCCGCGGGTCACGCGCATCGACGTCGACTACACCTATCCCGCCGCGCTCAAGCTCGAGTCGCGCACGGAAGCCGACAGCGGCGACATCTACGCCCCGGCGGGCACCGACGTCCGCGTCCACGTCTTCACCGACCGCGCCGCCGCCACCGGCAGCATGTCGCTCGGCGACGGCAAGAAGATCGGGTTGACCGCCGCCAAATCGACCGAGTTCACGACCACGCTGCGGGTCACGGAAGACAACTCGTACCGGATCGCGCTCGCGGACGCCGACGGGTTCGCGAGCCCCGGCGACACCGAGTACTTCATCCGCACGCTCGAGGATCGCCCGCCCGATGTCCGCGTGCTCAAGCCGGCGACCGACCGCTCGGTGACGCGGCTCGAAGAGGTGGACGTCGAGGCGCAGGCCGAGGACGACTACGGCATCGACCGGCTCGATCTCGTCTACTCGGTGCGCGGCGGCGCCGAGAAGGTGGTGCCGCTCGCCATCGAGCGCAAGAGCGCGCTGGTGAACGGCCGCCACACGCTGTTTCTCGAGGATCTGAACGTGCAGCCGGGCGACTTCGTGTCCTACTACGTTCGCGCCCGAGATGTCACCCGCGGCACGCGGCCGAACGAATCGCGCAGCGACATCTTCTTCCTCGAGGTGAAGCCGTACGAGCAGGAGTTCTCGCTGGCGCAGAGCCAGGGCGGCATGCCCGGCGGCAGCCAGGGATCGATCGACGATCTGGTCACCGCGCAGAAAGAGATCGTCGTCGCGACGTGGAAGCTCGACCGGCGCGGGCGCAGCGCCAGCGGCGCCAGGTCGGAGAGCGACATCAAGTCGGTGTCGAAGGCCGAGGCCGAGCTGAAGACGCGCGTCGAGCAGACGGCGAGCACCTTCCGCGAGTCGAACATGCGCGATCCGCGCCGCCGCCAGCCCCAACGCGGCCGCGGCCCGCAGCCGCCGCCGCCGACGACGCCGGAGCTGAAGGTCGGCGAGACGCTGCCGGAAGAAGACAACATGAGCGCGGCGGCCACCGCGATGGGCAAGGCGGTGGTGTCGCTCGACGCGCTCAAGACCACCGACGCGCTGCCGCCCGAGATGGAGGCGCTGAACCATCTGCTCAAGGCGCAGGCCGACGTCAAGAAGCGCGAGATCATGCGGCAGCAGTCGGGCAGCGGCAGCGGCAACAACCGCAGCAACTACGACATGTCGTCGCTGTTCGACAAGGAGCTGCAGAAGCAGCAGGAGACCAACTACGAGAACAAGGCGTCGACCTCGGAATCGCGCGAGGACGCGAACCAGAGCGCGCTCGACAAGATCAAGGATCTCGCGCGCCGCCAGGACGAGCTGCTGAAGAAGCAGGAGGAGCTGGCGAGACGGCGCGCCGAGATGAGCGAAGAGGAGTTGAAGCGCGAGCTCGAGAAGCTGACCCGCGATCAGTCCGAGCTGCGGCAGAAGGCCGAGGAGCTGGCGCGCCAGATGGCGCAGCAGTCGGGCAGCCAGCAGTCGTCGAGCCAGCAGCAGGACAGCAAGCCCGGCGAGAAGGGGCAGCAGGGGCAGCAGGCACAGTCGGGACAATCGGGCCAGAGCGGTCAGTCGGGGCAGAGCGGCCGTGAGAGCGCCCAGCAGCAGGGTGAGAACAGCAAGCGGATGCGCGACGTGTCCGAGGAGATGCGCAGCGCCGCCAGCGAGCTGCGCCGCCAGGATCCGGGGCAGGCGAGTACGCGCGGCAGCCGCGCCCTCGACAAGCTGCGCGAGCTGCAGCAGCAGCTCGAGGCGGGCCGTCCCGACGAACGGCGGCGCGCGCTGGGCGAGATGCAGCTCGAGGCGCGGCAGCTGGCCGACGCGCAGCGCCAGATCGCCGCCGAGCTCGGCAAGACCGCGCAGGGCGAGCCGGGCAAAGATGCCGTGCGTCGTCTGGCGGGCGAGGAGGAGCGCCTCGCCGAGCGCGCGCGGAAACTGCAGGACGCGCTGAAGCAGCAGGCCGCCGCCAGGGGCGCCGACCCGCGCGCGGCCGCGGCGAAAGGCAGCGACGCGGCCAAGGCGATGGCGGGCGATGCCGCGCGGCAGCTCGAGCGCGAGCGCATCACCGAGCGGATGCAGCAGACCGCAGACGCGATCCGCGGGGCAGCGGAGGAGCCGAAAGGACGCGGCAACACGGCGCCGCGTTCGAGCGACGACCCGCGCACGCAGGCCGCGCCGGCCGGCGAGCTCGCCCGCGCGCTCGACAAGGTGGCCGACAAGCTCTCGTCCGCGACCGGACGCGACGGCGACACGCAGAAGCTGTCCGACCAGCGGTCGCGCGCCCAGGAGCTGCGCGACCGGCTGGCCGAGACCAGCCGCGACATCGAGCGGATGGCTCGCGCCGGGCAGTCCGGGCAGAGCGGAGAGGCCGGCCGTGCCGGCCAGTCGGGACGCTCGGGTCAGCCGGGCCAGCCGGGGCAGTCCGGACGTGCCGGTGAAACCGGCAACGGCGGCCAGTCTGGCCAGTCGGGGCAGAGCGGCCAGAACGCGCAGGGCGGTCAGGGCCAGTCGCAGGGATCGAGCGCGGGCCGATCGGGCCAGTCGGGCCAGAGCGGAGAGGGTCAGGCCGCGGGCGGCGGCAGCGGCACCGATCTCGAGCGGCTGCGCGAGCAGTACGCGCGGCAGATGCAGGAGACCAAGGATTTCATCGATCAGATGCGGCGCGACGATCCGAGCCTGTCGCGCGGCGGCGGTGGCGGCTTCACCTTCGAGGCGCCCACCAGCTCCGGCATCTCGGCGCCGGGCACCGAAGCCTTCAAGCAGGATTTCGCCAAATGGGAGGAAATGCGGCGGCAGGCGACGCAGGCGCTCGACAACGTCGAGTCGTCGCTGTCGAAGAAGATCCAGGAGAAGCAGGCGAAGGATCGCCTCGCCGCCGGCGCCGACGACAACGCCCCTGCGGGTTACGAGAAGCAGGTCGATAGTTACTTCAAGGCGATCGCCGGAAAGAAAAAACCGTGACGGCGAGGGCGGAGCAGGCTCCGCCCTACGGATGACGACTCATTGATGCACTTCGCCCATCCTCTTCCGTGGTGGCTGGCGCTGCTGCTGGCGGCGGCGATTGCGGCGGTTGCGTACGGCGAATACCGCCGGCCGTTGTCGCCGCTGACGCGACGCCAGCGCGGCATGCTCGTGGCGCTGCGCGTCGTCGCGCTGGCGATTCTCGTGCTGTGTCTGTTCCGCCCGATCGCGATCCTGCCGCCGTCCGGATCGCGCGACGCCATCGTGCCGATCCTGGTCGACGCGTCGCGCAGCATGCGCCTGGGCGACGCCGACGGGCAGACGCGCGTGGCGCGCGCCAACGCGCTGCTCAAGAGCGAGTTCGGGACTGCGCTGTCCTCCCACTTTCAGACCGAGCTCTACGCCGTGGGCGAGGGGCTGACGCCGGCGAAGGCCGACGCGTTGACCGCCGACTTCCGGCGCACCGATCTCACCGGCGCGCTGACGGCGGTGCGGGAGCGCTATCGGGGACAACGCGTGGCGGGCATCATCGTGCTCTCCGACGGCGGCGACACGGGCGGGGGCAGGGCAGGGGAGGCTGGCGGGGCAGGCAGGGGGAGCGGCGAGGCGGGCGGCCCGCCGGTGTTCGCGATCGGCATCGGTTCGCCCGATGGCCCGAAGGATCGCGAAGTCCTCGGCATCTCCACCGGCGATCCGCGGCTCGATCACGCGTCGGTCGATCTCCATGTCACCGCGATCAGCACCGGCTTCGGCCGCACGCCGTTCACGCTGCGGGTGCTCGGCAACGGCCAGCTGCTCGAGACGCGGCGGATGACGCCGGCCGCCGACGGGTCGCCGATCGAAGACGTGTTCACGGTGTCGGCCGATCCGCTGAACCCGACGGTCTACACCGCCGAGATCGCGCGCGACGAGACCGAGGCGGTGGCCGAGAACAACAGCCGCAGCGTGCTGGTCAGCCCGGCCGGCCGCAAGCGGCGCCTCCTCGTCCTCGAAGGCGCCCCGGGCCACGAGCACAGCTTCGTGACGCGCGCGTGGACCGCCGACCCCGGTCTCGAGGTCGATTCGGTGACGCGCAAGGGCAAGAACGCCGACGCCCAGGACACCTTCTTCGTGCAGGCGGGCGCGGGCCGATCGGCGGCGCTGACCAGCGGCTTTCCCGCCAGACGCGAGCAGCTCTTCGCTTACGACGCGCTGGTCATCGCCAACGTCGAGGGCGACTTCTTCTCGCGCGCGCAGCTGGCGATGGCGGCCGATTTCGTCGCCGAGCGCGGCGGCGGCCTCCTGGTCATGGGGGGGCGCTCTTTTGCCCAGCGCGGCCTGTCCGGCACGCCGCTTGAAGAAGTGCTGCCCGTGGAGCTGAACGATCGGCGCGGCGGCCTGGTGCGTGCGTCGCGCGACACCGGCGACATCCAGGCGCACAACAAGGTGACGCTGACCGCCGAAGGCGAGATCCATCCGATCATGCGCATCGGCGGCAGCGCGGACGAGACGCGCAAGATGTGGTCGGCGCTGCCGGCGCTCGCGGCGAGCGCGCCGCTCGGCGGACCGCGACCCGGCGCGACCATCCTGGCGGTGACCACCGCGGCCGGCGGCGGCGTTTACCCGGTCGTCGCCGTGCAGCGCTACGGCCAGGGGCGCGCGATGGTGTTTGCCGGCGAAGCGTCGTGGCGCTGGAAGATGATGGTCGCCTCGACCGATCGCACGCACGAGTTCTTCTGGCGGCAGGCGGCGCGCTGGCTGTCGTCGGCGGCGCCCGATCCGGTGGCGATCTCGCTGCCCGACGCGCCCGAGCCGGGCGACAGCGTGTCGCTGGACGTCGATGCGCGCGATGCCTCCTTCGCGGCGGTGCCCGATGCAACCGTCGACGCGACGCTGACCGCTCCGGGCGGCGAGTCGCGCACGCTCAAGCTGCGCCACGCCGATCCGGCCGGCGGGCGCTACACCACCGCGCTGGCGCTCGACCAGCCGGGGCTCTACCGCATCCACGCCGAGGCGCGCCGCGGCACCAATTCGCTCGGCGCCGCCGATCGGTGGATGTATGTCGGCGGCTCGGATCGCGAGTTCGCCGACCCGCGGCTCAACGAAGGGTTCCTGCGGCGCATCGCCCGCAACTCGGGCGGCCGCTACGTCCGCGCCGCCGAAGCGGCGCGGGTGCCGGCCTGGCTCGAGGCGACGGTGCCGCAGAACGCCGCGCCGGAGCGGCGCGATTTGTGGCACGAGCCCTGGGCGTATGCGCTGGTGGTCGTCCTGCTCTCGGCGGAGTGGATCCTGCGACGGCGCTGGGGGCTCCGGTGAGAAAAGCCGCGCCATTGCGGATTGCGGATTGCGGATTGCGGAGATTGCGGATTGTCGCAGCCGTTGTCTCGCTCCTGACCGTTCCCGCCATCGCCCATGCCGAGCGCTACGCGCTCATCGTCACCGGCGCCGCCGGCGGCGACGCCTACGAGCAGAAATACGCCGGCTGGCGCGCGGCGTTCGTTGCCACGCTGCGCGACAGCTTCAAGTACGACGCCGATAGGATCATCGCCCTCGCCGAGCGTGAGGGCGACGGCGTACAGAAGGCGACGCGCGAGAACGTCCAGCGCGCGCTCGCCGATTTGCGCAAGCGCATGACCAAAGACGATCAGCTGCTGGTGCTGCTGGTCGGCCACGGCACCTCGCTCGACGGCGACGAGGCGAAGTTCAACCTCGTCGGCCCCGACCTCACCGCCGGCGAGTGGGGCGATCTCCTCAAGCCGCTGCCCGGCCGGCTGGTGTTCGTCAACACGACCGGCGCCAGCTTCCCGTTCCTGCGCCGCCTCGCGAGCAAGGGCCGCGTCGTCCTGACCGCCACCGACTCGTCGGTGCAGCAGTTCGAGACCGTCTTCCCGGAGTTCTTCATCAAGGCGTTCGCGGACGCAGCGGCCGATCTCGACAAGAACGGCCGGGTGTCGATCTGGGAGGCGTTCACCTACGCCAGCAGCGGCGTGCGGCAGTGGTTCGAGCAGAAGGGGCAGCTGCCGACCGAGCGGCCGCTGCTCGACGACACCGGCGCCGGCGTCGGCCGCGAGGCGCTGAACCCGGGCACCGACGGCGCGATTGCG
>Ga0111538_10006148_pt1 | contig 16299 bp, 9 predicted proteins | sample SoiMethybrSBSTD1_FD_79669 | JGI IMG/M metagenome (GOLD analysis project Ga0111538, IMG submission 79669) | Bulk soil microbial communities from a Populus tree surrounding site in Tennessee, USA - Soil MetaG P. TD hybrid SBSTD1 (version 2)... | ecosystem: Environmental > Terrestrial > Soil > Tree...
CACGCGCGACCCGACCGAGATCTCGCCGTCCTCGTTGTTCATGATCAGCAGGTGCGGGTTCGACAACACGTCGACGTCGCTGTTGGTCTGCAACGCCTTGATGAGCACGCCGAACGAAGGGATGTCCAGCGTCGCCGTCGACGCCGCGCCGAGGTTCTTGGCCTCGTCGGGATCCAGCACCGGTCCCAGCACACCGGCCAGCATCGTCTCGGTCAGCGCGCCCGCCGGGAACAACGTCTTGGCCGGGTTCAACCCGCCGACCGCCAGGCTCTGGTCGTCGAGCCCGGGGATGCTGAACGGCTTCGCGCCGTGGAACGACGCGCCCAGCTCGCGCGACTTGTCGAGCGTGACCTCGAGGATCATCGCCTCGATGAACACCTGCTTGCGTGGCGAATCGAGCCGCGCGATCACGCGGCGCACAGACTGGTAGTCCTTCAGCGAAGACACGATGATCAGCGAGTTCGTCGGTCGATCGAAGTTGATGCGGACCTCGCCCTCGAACAGCAGGTTCTGAATCCCCTGGGCGGCCGCCCCCGGTGCCGGTGCCGGTGCCGCCGGCGCCGGCGTGGCACCGCCTCGCGACCGCGATCCGCCCCGGCCGCCCTGGCTGATCGAGACCTGCACGCCCGTGACCGAGCCCAGCGTCTGCGCCAGCTCGTCGCAATTCGCGTTCTCGCAGTAGTAGACGTGAATGCGCCCGTCGCCGCCTTCGATCGGCCGGTCGAGCTGCTCGACCATGCGCTTGACCCGCTGGTACGAACGCTCGGTCGCGATGACGATCAGCTGATTCGAGCGCTCGTCCGGGATGATCTTGGAGATGATCATCTCGGTGGTCAGATCACCGACCTTCGGCCGGCCCGCCCCCGCTGCCGCCGGGGGCGGGGCCGCCCCGCCTTTTTTTCCGGCCTGCTGCACCTGGAAGATCTCGCCCAGCTTCTGGGCCATGTCGGTGGCGGCGGTGTTCTTCAGGCTGATGATCCAGACCTTTTCGCCCGCGCCCGGCTTGTCGATCTCCTGCAGGACCTTCAGCATGCGTTTGATGTTGGACGCGAGGTCCGTGATGATCAGCGCGTTCTGGGGCGCGAACACGACGATGTCGCCCTGCTCGCCCTTGATCCGGCTCAGCACCTGCGACACCTCGTTCGGATCGACGTACTCGACGTGGACCAGGCGGGTCACGTAGCTCTCGCTGCTCGGAACGTCGGCGTCCTCGCCGTAGACAGGGATGCCGCCCATCGTCTTGATCTTGGCGGTCTCGACGATGCGCTCGAACCGGCCCGAGTGCTCGACGGTCAGGCCGGCTGAATCGAGCGCCCCCAGGAACAGCCGGTACGCCTCTTCGGGCGTGATCAGCTCGGGCGCCACGACGGTGACCTTCTTGCTGTTGGCCGGAATGGTGCCGGGCAGCAGGAACTGCTTGCAGGTGATCGACGAGATCCAGGCGATCAGATCGCCGAGCTCGGTGTCCGGCTTCAGATTGAGCTTCACGATGCGCTTGCCGGACGGGAACTTCTTGCAGGTGTTGAAGTCCTTGTCGCCGATCAGCTGGTTGGCGCCCGAGACGCCGGTCGTCCCGCCGGGCGGCGTGCCCGTGGGCGTCGTCGACGGCGTCCCGGACGGCGTGGCCCCCGGCGTGGTCGACGGCGAACCGGGCACCGGGGGCCCGGGACGGGGGCCCCGCTTGCCCCCGAGTAGCCCGGGGACGCCCGGGATCGGGGACGTCCGGGGCGTGCCGGGCGCCGGGGGCGTCGTCGCACCCGGCGGCGTCGGAGCCGATTCGCCCGCTTTCACCCGGACAGGCTTGCCGTCGGGCCCGGTCACCACCGCCGCGCGCAGCGGGCTCGCGCCCAGAAGGATCGCAACCACCGCCGCGACACGCTCTTTTGTTCGTCTTTTCATCGGATGTTGTAGTCCTTGGTGATCTTCTGTCCGTTGCGTTCGATGGCGACCGAGAGGTGATTCGCCGTTTTGAGTTTTGTGTACGCGAGCAGCGCCTGATCGGGGCTGGTCATCTCGAGGCCGTTGATGGCCGAGACGACGTCGCCGTTCAGGAGGCCGATCTTCGCGAACGGGCCGTCGGGGCGGACGCTGAACAGACGAAAGCCGGCGGGCTTGCCGTCGCGCGTCTCGGGAACGATACGCGCCCCCTTGGCGAGCGCGCCCATGTTGCCCAGCAGCGAGTCGACGGTGGCGCGCTGCACCTCGTAGTTGTGCTCGCCCAGCTTCTTGATCCCCTTGTCCAGCTCCGCGGAGAGCGGATCGGTCGAGGGCGCGGCGGCCACGGCGGGCGCGCCGGCGGGCGGCTGCGGCCGGTCCAGCAGATCCAGGTACTCGCGTCGCCCACCCCCGAAGTCGAGATAGACACGGTCTTCGACGATGTCGTCGATGGTCGCATCGCGCAGCTTGGAACCCACGTTATAGGGACCGGCCGACTTCGAGTCGTTGTCGCGGATGATCGCCATCGACCAGCGTGGATCCGCGGGCGGCGGCGCGAACATGATCGCGAGCAGCTTGAGGTTGAGCGCGGTGCGCTGCAGCGGCGGCGCGACCGGCGTCCCACCTCCCTCCTCGGGCTTCCCCAGGATCGGCGGACACGCCGAACAGAAGATGTTCCGCTTCAGGATCTCCTCGATCTGCTTCGTGTAGACAGGCGCCGCGGCGGACGCCACGGGCGTGCGCACCGCGGCCTTCGCCGGCGGACCGCTGACGACGAGCTTCTTCTCGATGGCGGTCGACGAGGCGCGCGCCAGGAAGATCATGCACATGGCGACGACCAGCCCGTCGACGGCCCACAAGTATTTGCGCAGCAGTGTCTCCACGGTCCAGGGTCGTACAAAGCAACGCCGGGACCATCCGCCGGACGGACAAATCCCTTTAGATACAGCCAGTTAACATCGCCGGGGCACCCGGTTGGGCTGCCAATTTGGCAGCATCGGGCGGCAGCGGCAGCGTGGGACGATCCGGCCGCCCGCGCCCGCCCCTCAGACGGCGACGTCGGCCGGGTCTGGTTCGGTGCGCTCTTCCTCGAGGCGCCGGTAGATGGTGCGCGTGGCGATGCCGAGCAGCTGCGCGCAGAGCCGCTTGTCGCCGCCCACGTGCGCCAGCGTGGCATGGATGACCCGCCGTTCGATCTCCTCCAGCGGCGTCCCGACAGCGAACGACAGCGATCGCCCATCTCCCTGAACGCCGCCGCCGGTCCGGACCTCCGGCGGCAGGTCGTCGAGCTCGATGGTGGTGTTGCGCGACAGCACGACCGCGCGCTCGACGGTGTTCTCGAGCTCGCGCACGTTGCCCGGCCAGTCGTAGCGGGACATCGCGTCGGCGGTCGCGCGCGAAAAGCCCGCCAGGGTGCGGTTGTTGCGGGCGGCGTAGAGCTGCAGGAAGTGCTCGGCCAGCAGCGCGATGTCATCGCGCCGATCGCGCAGCGGCGGGATCGGCACCGCGATGACGTTCAGCCGGTAGTAGAGATCCTCGCGGAAGCGCCCTTCGCGCACGGCGGCGCGCAGATCCTGGTTGGTCGCCGCCACCATCCGCAGATCCACCTTCATCGTCCGCCCACCCAGCCGTTCGACCTCGCCCTCCTGCAGGACGCGCAGCAGCTTGACCTGAACGTGCGTCGGGATCTCGCCGATCTCGTCGAGAAACAGCGTCCCCCCGTCGGCCTGCACGAAGCGGCCGTCGTGGCGCTGGACCGCGCCCGTGAACGCCCCCTTCTCGTAGCCAAACAGCTCTGCTTCCAGGATGCTCTCGGGCAGCGCGGCGCAGTTCACCGGCACGAACGGCCCACCGGCGCGCGGCGAGTTGTCGTGAATCGCGCGCGCCAGCAGCTCCTTGCCGGTGCCCGATTCGCCGAGCAGCAGCACCGTCGCCTGCGACGGCGCCGCCTGCAGCACGATGTCCATCGTCCGCCGCCAGGGCAGCGACTGGCCGATCAGCGAACGGCGCTTCTCGGCGGCGAGCTGGGCGCGAAGCGAGCGGTTCTCCTGCACGAGCGAGCGCTTCTCCAGGGCCTTGCCGACCACCCGCACCAGATGGGCCCGCTTGATCGGCTTGGTGACGAAATCGTAGGCCCCCTGCTTCATCGCCTCGACGGCGTTTTCCACCGTGCCGTAGGCGGTCATCAGCACCGTCTCGGTCTCGGGCGCGACGCTCTTGCTGGCGCGCAAGAGGTCCATGCCGGACATCCCCGGCATCATCAGGTCGGTCAGCAGCACCCAGATCGCCTCGCGCCGGACGATGTCCAGCGCCTCGCCGCCCGAACCCGCGGTCAGGACCCGCAGCGACTCGCGTTCCAGGATCTTCTGCAGCGAATCGACGATCGCCGGCTCGTCATCGACGACCAGGACCGTTGGGGTGCCTTGCGGAAACGACATCAGGTCCATCCCATCTGGGACTTCAACAGCGATGCCATCTTCGCTGGGATCACGCAAGTCATTGAATTCACGTGGATCGATACTACGACAGAATGACCAAAGACGCCATTCTCCTGCCAGAGTGACAGCGGACGGGATAGGTGGCAGTCAGGCGTGCCAGATTGTCACGACGGCGGCGAGGTTCCGACTGGCGCCGAGGCCCGGACCGGGAGGACGATACGGAAGGTCGTCCCCGCGCCGACCTGGCTCTCGACCATGATCCGACCGCCGTGGCGATCGACGATGCCGTGGACGATCGACAGTCCCAGGCCCGAGCCCTCGCCGACGTCTTTGGTCGTGAAGAACGGATCGAAGATCTTCGGGATCACGTCGGCCGGAATGCCCGGTCCATCGTCGGCGACCGTGATCTCGACGTCGTCCGCCTTTTTCTGCGCGGCGATCCGGATCGTGCCGCCGTTGTCGCGCTCCCCCACCGCCTGCGCGGCGTTCGAGATCAGGTTCATGAACACCTGATCGATCTGGCCGGGGAATCCGTGCAGGCGCAGATCGGGATCGATCTGCTTCTCGACGCGGACATTGCGCAGTCGATGGCGCAGGAGATCCAGCGTGTCGTCGACGCTGCGCGCGACGACCAGCTCACGCGGGCGCTGTTCGTCACCGCGCGAGTAATTGTGTAACGCCTGCACGATCGCCTTGCTGCGGGCGGCCCCGCGCTGGACGACGCGCAGCATCTCCTGCGCATCGCCGGCGGCGCGCGACGCCGCCTCGCCGCCGCGCTCGGCGACCATCGTGTTGATCGCTTCCTCCAGGGGCGCCAGCGTGTTGATGACGGCGTTGACCGGGTTGTTGATCTCGTGCGCGATGCCGGCGACGAGCCGTCCCATCGACGCGAGCTTCTCGGAGCGGACCAGATCGTCCTGCGCCCGCCGCAACTTCTCGAGCGCGTCGTGCAGCTCGGTGTTGCGCTGCTCCAGCACCTCCGTGCGGCGCCTGACCTCGCGTTCGAGATCGACGTTCAGCGATTCGGTCGACCGCAGCTTGTCGCGCAACGCGCGCCGCATCTCCTCGAAGGCGAAGCTGAGGCGCCCGATCTCGTCAGCCTCGCCCGACGGCGGGACCGGACGCGCCAGCTCGCCACGCGCCATCTCGTCCGACCGCTCCTCCAGCGCCCGCACCGGGCTGACCATGTCGCGCACGATCAGCAGCACCAGCCCCAGCGCCAGCGCCAGCGCCAGCCCGATCGACGCCAGCATGACCCAGAGCGCGTGGCTGGGCGAAAGCGCGAACAGCAGCACCAACCCGGACGTGAACACGGTGACGCTCGAGAAGAAGAAGACCAGCTTCGTCCGCAGCGTGATCGGCGCGCGCACCTCGTTGACGGGCAGGCGGTGGCGCGCCCCCAGCTGGGCCAGCAACGGACGCAACACGTCGCGCAGCATCAGCGTCTCGTACAGCGCCATCGCCAGCAGCAACAGGGCGCTGGCGGCCAGCAGGCGGCCCGCGGTGCCGGCGTCGAAGCCGCACAGCTTGCGACCGACCAGCGCGACCGCGACGACGGCGAACGCGCACGCCAGCGCCTGGTAGCCCGACAGCCGATAGGGCAAGCCCTGCGCCGCCCGGAAGGCGGCGACGGCGTCGGGATCCTGGCGCGCCGGCCCGCGCGCGCCGGGATTGCGGACGGCGATCTCGAAATAGCGTTCGATGGCGGCGGTCCGACGGCGCAGCGATCCGTACCAGAGGAGCATCGGCAGGAGCAGCGCCGGCACCGTCAGCGCCAGCAGCGTGCCCGACTGCGCGGAGGTCAGCTCGGTGAACACCGAGATCAGGGCCGCGTTCACCGCATGCGCCACCGCCAGCAGCATCACGGCCGTCTGGCACAGCCAGCGCCGGTAGCTGGCGGCGAAGTGGCGCAAGGTATCGAAGTTCGGCAACACCAGCCGGCGGGCGGCGTCCAGCCGGCGTTCCCACAGCGCCGCGCGCGCGGCCGCCGCCCCGGCCGCGTGGAGAAAGGTCACGCAGGCGACGCCGATCGCCGAAGGCCAGGCGAGCAGGCCACGCGACGCGAGGTGCACGGCGATGTAGACCGCGGCCACCGACCACAGCAGCCAGCGGCTGATCGCGACCTCGAACGGCGCGCGGCGCACGGCCCGTTCGGTGGCGGCAATCTCGGGGGCATCCAGGGCCCGTCCGGCGCGCTTCGCGTTGCGGGCGGCGAGGATCGGGCGGACCAGATCCGCGGCCCGCACCCACCCCGCGATCATCAGCGCACCGATGATCACCGCAATCTGCCTGATATCGCCGGCGTGCTGCAGCGAGATCGCCGCCAGCGCGAGCGTCGGCCCGAGCACGAGCACGACCTCAGCCGTCGTGATCGCCGCCTCGACCGCGACCAGGCTCCGCCCGAAACGGAATTGTCCGTCGGCGGGGAAGCGCGGCGGTTCGACGGGCGGGGCTGTCATCGAATCGCCGATTCTACATGTGGACCCGGAATTGGGCGTGGGCCTGCGGGCACGTCCAATCGTTCCGGGCTACACTTCCAGTCCAATGTCCTGGGAAATGATGCGGAACTTGGTCCGCGACGAGTGGGTGATCCTGTCGCTCTTGCTGGCCTGGTCGCTGGCCGGCCTCGCCGTCATCTGCGAGCGGCTGTACGCGCTCTGGAACGTCGTTCCGAAATCGGAGGCGTTCAAGAACCGCGTCATCGACGCGCTGGAACGCGGCGATGTCGCCAAGGCGACGGCGCTGTGCGAGATGTCGCCGATCCCGATCGCCGATGTGTTCGAACGCGGCCTGGCCGTGTACGGCAAGACGCCCGAAAAGACGACGGAGGCGGTCACGTCGCAGCGAAACGCGACGGTGCTGTCCCTGAAGCGATATCTGTGGGCGCTCGGCACCGTCGGCTCGTCGGCGCCGTTCGTCGGGCTGTTCGGGACGGTCGTCGGCATCTTGAAGGCGTTCCAGTCGATGTCGGTGGCCGGCACGGGCGGCTTCAAGGTCGTGTCGCAGGGCATCGCGGCCGCGCTGGTGGCCACCGCCGCCGGCCTGCTGGTCGCGATCTACGCGGTCATCGCCTACAACTACTTCGTCGCGCGCATCGGCGTCATCGCCATGCACTACCGCCTGTTCGCGGAGGAGTTCCTGACCGCCCTCGGACAGGGCGTGAAGCGCAAGCCGGTGGTCGCCGCCGTGCCCAGCGAGCCGGCGACGCCGGGAGCGTGAGGACGCAATAGTGGGAATCAACGTCCAGATCGACGACGGAACCGCGGCCAACGAAGAGGGCGACGTCGCGGGCGACGCTGTCGTCGCCGAAATCAACATCACGCCGCTGACCGACGTGTTCCTGGTTCTGCTGATCATCTTCATGGTGACCTCGACCGCCCTGGTCGAGTCGGAGGTCGCGTCGCGCGCCGGGATGAAGGTCGTGCTTCCAAAGGCAAACGCGGCCGGGCCGGTGTCGCAGAAGCGCAGCGATCCGGTGCTGACGGTGACCCGCGCCAATGAGCTCTACCTCGGCGCGCGCAAGCTGGATCCCGCCAACCTGGAAGCGGAGATTCGCAAGGCCCTGACCGAGGTCGGCGGCGACACGCTGCTCATCCGCGGCGACAAGAACGTCTACCTCGGCTCGGCGGTCGACATCATGTCGGTGGCCAAGCGAGCCGGCGCAGCCAAGATCGCGATCCTCACCGCGCCCACGAAGTAGCGTCGCGCGCGACGGGTCCGGACGCCGGACAAAAAAAACCCCCGGTTCGCTCTCGCAGACCGGGGGTCTTAGCTGCTGCGGCGCAGCCCCGAAGGACCGCGCCACAACAAGCGGGACTACTTGGCGGCCTTGTCGTCCGCCTTCTTCTCACCCTCGGCGGCGCCTTCCTTCTTCGCGCCCTTCTTGGCCTTCTTCTCCTTCTTCGCGTCGCCAGCGGCCTCGCCAGCGGGGGCGTCCGCAGCCTGAGCAACCGTCCAGGCGGTCGGGAGCATAACGGCGAGAGCGAGGAAGATCGAACGAACGAGCGTCATGGGTGACTCCTGATTTTGGGTTGACGCGGCTGACCAACAGGGCCAATCGCGGTGCCGGGCATTGCAGCGGACATGCCATCTTGTTCGTCCGGATATATTACAAAATTCGCTTATATTTCAATAGCTTACAATATGCGGACTCCATGCTCCCGCTTCAGGAGTGGGGCGTTATTGCGTGCGGCGCAATGGTCGTGTGGCGACGTGCCTCACACTGTAGGCAAAGCCGCCGGCGGCGTGGGGCGAAGTGGCGCCAGTGTCCTGAGTCGGAAATACGCCGTCGCACCGAGGCCGTGACTAGCTGCCCGGCAGGTTTGCCAGCGCGGCCGTGACAACCTTGCCGCCCGCCGCGGCGATGTAGTCGTTGGTCGCGACGCTGTCAGGAATGCCGAGCGCCGCGCCCAGCGTCCGCGCTGCCGAGACCTGCGTCTTGGTTGTGTCGATGTCGCCGCCGGTCGGCATGGCCGCGCCGGTCGCCGCGTTGATGCCCGCGGCGACGAACGTGCCCTTGCTGTCCGTGGTGACGCCGCCGATGACGCTCGACTTGATGTTCTTGCCGATCATCACCATGACGTTGTGATTGCCGAAGTGATCGCGGCCACCCGGGCTGCCCATCGCGGGCGGCGGCAGCTTCGAGATGTTGTTCAGGTTGCGCCCGAACACGTTCATGGTCGCGAACGTCACGCGATCCGTCAGCGCGGCGCCGGTCGCATCCTTCGTGTTCGCGAGCGCGGTCATGATCGCCTGGATGCCCTGGATGCCGCTCACGTGCTGATCGGCCTCCGCCTGCAGGTTGGCGTCGGTGTGGTTGTCGCCGCCGAAGCCGATGTGCACGGTCACGACCGGCGTGACGTTGGCGGCGATCAGCGCGGCCGCCGCCTGCGCCTGGCCGGCGACGTTGTCGTTCTGGATCATGTTCAGCGTGTCGGCGAGGGTGTCCGCCAGCTGCCGCACCTGCGTCTGGCCGAGCGCGAGCTTGTCGAGGAACTGCTTCTGGACGTCGCTGGAGCTTCGCTTGGCGAGCTCGTTCAGCTTGCTGAGCGATCCATCGCGCAGATCGCGCAGCGCACCCTTCGCCGTCAGCGCGTCGCCACGCGCCCCCGTCAGCAGCTGCTTGAGCTGGGTCGGCGAGATCGATGGCAACATGCGGCCCCCGAAGCTGACCAGCTCGCTGGCGTTGCCGCGCGCGCCGACGGCGATCGGCGCCGCCTGCACGGTGCCGAAGCAGGCGGACAGGTGCTTGGCGTACGAGGACACGACCATCTCGCCGCCGGTGGTGTCGCCGAGCAGCTTCATCACCTTCGGCTGGTCGCCGTGCACGGTGGTGCCGGTGCGGTAGTGGAAGAACGACGTGCGGGCGAGCACCGCCGAGCTGAGCTGCCCCGTGTTGGCGGCCGTGGAGTTCGTCACCGACGGATCGGCCCAGGGCAGCGCGGCGCCGTAGCTCTGGCCGTTGATCGTCAGCGTCACCTTCTCCACCTCGGGATCGGCGGGATGGATGATCGGGTGGTCGTTGTTGACCGCCTCGTACGTGCCGGGGCAGTTGCAGTTGAGCGGATCGCCGTTGCTGGACGTGCTGACGATCAGGTACTGCAGGTTGGCGCGCGCGGTGATCGCGCACTGGAGATCCTGGGCGGTCGCGCGGCTCGGGTTCAACAGGTACCAGGCGGGGAGTCCCGTCGCCAGCGCCCGCAAGCCGATGTAGCCGCTGCCGAAGAGACCGGCGAGGAGACCTTCACGTCGTGTGATTCTCGTCATTGGAGGTTCTCCCTTTAAAGGCCGATCCCGACGGCGGTTGGTGACTCGCAGGCCAAGATGAACGTAGACCGCAGCGCGTTGGTCGCGCTGGTCGTCGCGCCGCCGCCCCCCGTACCGCTCCTGGTCATCCGCGCGCCGTCGTAGTGCTCCTGCAGGATCTGTTTCGCCTCGGTGTAGGCCGGGTGGCCGGGTGGATAGCCCATCAGGTTCTCGACCATGTTGCTGATGGCGCCGGGGACGTCGCTCATGGAATAGACCCCGCCACCCGCCGTCGGGTCGACCACCTGCGCCGCGATGTTCGAGCACAGAAGCTCGCTGGCCGAGCGATAGAACAGCGTCGGATCGGACGGCGTGACCGGGATCTGCGAGCCGCGGCTGAACGCGTCGCTGGCCACGCTCTGCGCGATGGTCGCCGTCGCCGTCTGCGTCGTGCTGGGCACCGGAACCGCCTGCGCGCACAGGTCCGGCTTGCCCAGACGGTTGGAGAGCGCGGCGCAGAAGTGGTCGCGGCGGGAGATGCTCACGGGCACCGAGCCGATCGTCGGGTAGGTCCCGGTCGCGACCGCGCCCGTCACCAGCGGCGACGCGAAGAACTCCTTGATCAGCACCGCGAAGTTGTAGTTGGGGGTGCTGTTCTCGAACGCGCCGACCACGCGGCGAAACTCGGTGTCGCTCTCGCTGCACGGCGACGAGTTGGCCCAAAAGCAGAGATCCTGGGCGATGGCGATGGAGAAGCGGTGCAGACCGCTGCCGTCGGTGACCCGGGCCAGCATCGTGCCCACCGCCGTGATGTCGGACCCGGTGTCGTTGACGTCAGCAAACGCGAACCCGCCGCCCGCCGTGGCCGGCCGCGGGTTGGCCGCCGCGCCCGTGAACCTGTTGCCCATCGGGAAGTCGTTGCGGTCGTTGTAGTCGAGCTGGTTACCCCAGAACTGGCGCATCGGATCCAGGCTCTTGTGGCACCCGACGCACTCCGTGCCGTCGACCGCGTGCGTGGAATCGAGGCCGACGGTGCTGAGGGGCACGATGACGGAGTCGCTGGTGAACGACTGCCCCAGCGCGGCCAGCAGCGTCTGGTTGACCGTCACGCGGTGCTGGTTGCTGTCGTTGGTGTTCCACAGCGCCAGGAACGCGGGCGTCGTGTAGAAGCCGATGCGCGGCAGCGACAGCGTCAGCTCCTTCGCGTTGCGCAGCGCAGGGAGATCGTAGGGCTGGATCACCGGCACCCGATTGGCCGCGTTGGCCTTGTGGTTGATCGTCACCCAGTCCCAGTCGCTGAGATCGCCGGTCGTGAAGTAGGGCTTCGACGGCTGCTCGCCACAGGTCGGGCTGCCCGAAAACGGGAAGCGCGGCGTGAACCCGAGCAGGCGCTGGAAGATCAGCGAGGTCCCCCGGAAATCGGCCGCCGCCACCGTCGCGCCGCCGCGGCAGTTGGTGAAGAAGCCGGTGCCGTTGCCGGTCGCGGGCGCCTCGTCGCTGAAGGTCATCGTCGAGATTGCCTGTTCGATCGGGATCGGGTTGCCGCTGTAGTCGAGCTTCCAGGCCGGCAGCGCGCTGCCGTTGTTGAACGGCGCGTCCGCCGGCATCTCGACCTGGATGTAGAGGCTCTTGAGCGCGGTCGTCATGACGAACTTGTTGGTCGTCAGCACCTCGGTGAACGGGCGGCCCTCCTGCACGATCTGCCACGCGGTCTTCGCGAAGCTGTCCTGAAGGTTCTGCACCAGGCGCGGAAACGCGTCGTCACCCGCCAGGCGCGCGCCGCCCGGGCCGAAGTCGAAGCCGCCGTTGGTCAGCAGTTGCAGCTTGAAGTCCTCGGTCGGGGTGAAGCCGGTCTGCTGGAAGGCGTTCCGGAAGAAGCCGACCATCTTGCCTTCGAACAGCTTTATGAAGTCCTTGTCCGTCTGCCACTTCGCCACCAGCTGCTGCAACCCGGCGGCGCCGCTGGTCGTCACCAGCGCGACCTCCTCGTCGGTCGGCGGCATGCCGACCAGCAGGTTCTTCACCTTGCGCACGGCCACGTACGCGGCCTCCTGCGGGATCGGCGTGGGCGGGACGGTGGGATCGCCGGGCTTGACGTTGGTGCCACCCAGGCCGCCGATGCCGCTGTTGCCGCCCGAACCGACGGTGTTGTTCGGGCCGATGTTGCCGTCGCACGCTCCGACCAGGAAACATCCCGCCAGCAGCACCGCGAGGCCGCTGCCGAAGCACTTATCGATGGTCAACATGGTCCCTCCGTCACATGGGGATGGGCGCGAAAACAGGGGGGCAAAGCGGTCACGGCGCGCAACAACACGCACCCGTCCGTAGACACAGTAGCGGCCGAAAACATGTGAAGGTCACCATTTAGTGCAGGAACGTAAACTAATTTGCCGATGTGCTCCGCGGTCGCACCCGGGACGAACGAATTGTTGCGCAACATGCGGAGCAGTAGACTCCCCGACATGAGCGCAGCGCTGTTGTTGTTGACGACAATCCTGGGGGCGGAGGGTGCAGCGGCCAAGGGGGCACCCGCGGCGGGGCCCGGCAAGCTGGCGCCCGCGGTCGCAACGGAGATGACCGAATCGATCGTGGCGGTCAACAAGGCGCTCGGCCTCGAGAGCTGGCCGTCGCACGGGGCGACCCCGTGTGTGGATCGCGGCGGTCAGGGGATCACCGCCAAGAGCGTCACCGCCGAGGACACGCGCAAGTGCGCGAACACCGCCATCGAGAAGAACTTCCCCGGACTGGGCAAGTCGTACGTGCTCGCGATCCCGATGGCGTCACTCGGTCCGATCACGGTGATCGCGCTGGGGATCGGCGAGGCCGACGGCTGGGGCGCGTATTCGTGCGATCCGCAGCGAAAGTGCACGCCGGTGAAGGTGGGGGCGCCCAGCAAGTGGGGCAAGCGCGTCGCCGAGCGGAGAGTGAAGGCCTGCGGCGAAGCGACGACGCTGTGGTTCCCGGCCGATCAGAAGGCCTGCGGGGCGACACCCGCGACGGCGACGGCGCCCGCGGCGCCCACGACACCGCCGGCGCCTGCGGCGCCCACGACACCGCCGACGGCCGCGAAGTAGCGTCCGTCCGCCCGCGCGCTCAGCCGACCCAGACGCGCGCGTTGCGGAACAGGCGCATCCAGGGGCCGTCGTCGCGCCACGCGCGCGGCCGCCACGAATACTGGACGGCGCGGAAGACGCGTTCGGGATGGGGCATGAAGATCGTGACGCGGCCATCGCGTGACGCGAGGGCAGTGATGCCGCCCGGCGATCCGTTCGGATTGTCCGGGTAGAGCTCGGTCGCCCGGCCGCGGTGGTCGACATAGCGGGCCGCGACCAAGCCCGCCTCCTCGACGCCGGCGCGGCCGTCGTCGGTCGGCCATTCGGCGCGGCCCTCGCCGTGCGCAACGGCGATCGGCAGGCGCGAACCGACCATCCCCCGCAGCAGCACCGACGGGCTCTCGGTCACGGTGACCAGCGCCAGGCGCGCCTCGAACCCCTCGCTGCGGTTGCGCACGAAACGCGGCCACGCGGCGGCGCCGGGGATGATCTCCTTCAGCGCCGCCAGCATCTGGCAGCCGTTGCACACACCGAGCGCGAACGTGTCCCGCCGGTCGAAGAACCCCGCGAACATGTCGCGAACGCGGGCGTTGAACAGGATCGACTTCGCCCACCCCTCGCCCGCCCCCAGCACGTCCCCGTAAGAGAAGCCGCCGCACGCCGCGAGGCCGCGGAAGGTCGACAGGTCCATGCGCCCGCCCAGCAGATCGGTCATGTGCACGTCGACCGCATCGAACCCGGCGCGATCGAACGCCGCCGCCATCTCGATCTGTCCGTTGACCCCTTGCTCGCGCAGGATCGCGACGCGCGGGCGGGCCCCGCCGCGCGCCCGCACGGGCGCCGCGACGTCCTCGTCGACGTTGAACGTGGTCACCACCGAGAGCCCGGGATCTTCACTGTCGACGCGAAAGGCCTGCTCTTCTTCGGCGCAGGTCAGGTCGTCGCGCATGGACTGGATGGCGTGCGTGGTCTCCGACCAGATGCCGCGCAGGATGGTGCGCCGCTCCTCGAACACGGTCCGCCCGTCGCGCCGCAGGATCACGCGATCGCCGCGCTGGACATGCCCTATCGCGCGCACCGTGTCGCCCAGGCCGTGGCGCCCCAGCACCTCGCGCACGCGCGCGACGTCGCCCGCACGCACCGCCAGCACCGCGCCCAGCTCCTCGGCGAACAGGCCCGCAAGCGGATCGTCGCCGAGGCCGCCGATCTCGATGTCCAGGCCGACGCCGCCCGCGAACGCCATCTCGGCCAGCGTCACGAACAGGCCGCCGTCGCTGCGATCGTGGTACGCGGCGATCACGCCCGCCGCGGCCAGCTCCTGGACCGCCGCGAACAGACCCTTCAACAGCGCCGGGTCGTCGAGGTCGGGCGCCGTCTGGCCCAGCTGGCCGTAGACCTGCGCCAGCGCCGACGCGCCCAGCCGGTTCTTCCCGCGCCCGAGATCGACGAGCAACAGCTCACCGGCGTCCGTGTTGCCGTCGGCCCACAGCTCGGGCGTCAGGACGCGGCGCACGTCGCTGACGGGGGCGACCGCCGTCACCACCAGCGACAGCGGCGACGTGACGGTACGGACGTCGCCGCGCTCCGACCACGTCGTGTGCATCGACAGCGAATCCTTGCCGACCGGAATGGCGATACCGAGCGCCGGGGCCAGCTCCACGCCCGCCGCGCGCACCGCATCGTAAAGCCGCGCGTCCTCGCCGGGACGGCCGGCGGCCGCCATCCAGTTCGCGGACAGCTTGATGTCGGAGAGCTTCGCGATCGGCGCGCACGCGATGTTGGTGATCGCCTCCGCGATCGCCAGCCGCGCCGAGGCGGCGGCGTCGAGCAGCGCGACCGGTGCCCGCTCACCCATCGCCATCGCCTCACCGGTCGTGACGTCGAAGCCGGTCGCCGTGACGGCCGCGTCCGCGACCGGAACCTGCCACGGCCCCACCATCTGATCGCGCGCGACCAGGCCGCCGACGGTGCGGTCGCCGATGGCGATGAGGAAGGTCTTGTCCGCGACCGCCGGCAGCCGCAGCACACGGCGGACCGCCTCCGCCAGGTGGATCGCGTCAGTCGAGAACGGCGCACCGGCCGCCGCGACCCGCGCCGCGTTGCGCGTCATCCGGGGCGGCTTGCCCAGGAACACGGCGATCGGGAGATCGATCGGCTTGTCGGCGAGCAGGCTGTCCTCCACCAGCAGCCGGCCATCATCGGTGGCGCGGCCGACGACCGCGTGCGGACAGCGCTCGCGCGCCGCGAGCGCGACGAACGTCTCGAGGCGGTCGGGTGCGATCGCCAGCACATAACGCTCCTGCGCCTCGTTGCACCACAGCTCGAGGGGCGAGAGCGCCGGCTCGTCGCTGGGCACGTCGCGCAGGGCGACGCGGGCGCCGCGGTCGCTGCCGTGGACGAGCTCGGGCAGCGCGTTCGAGATGCCCCCGGCGCCGACGTCGTGAATCGACAGGATCGGGTTGTCGCCGCCAAGCGCAACGCAGCGATCGATCACCTCCTGGCAACGGCGCTGCATCTCGGCGTTCTCGCGCTGCACCGACGCGAAATCGAGATCCTCCTGCGACGATCCGGAGGACAGCGACGACGCCGCGCCACCGCCAAGCCCGATCAGCATCGCGGGTCCGCCCAGCACGATGATGGCCGCGCCCGCAGGAATGTCGGCCTTCTGGACGTGTTCGGGGCGGATCTGCCCGAGCCCACCCGCCACCATGATCGGCTTGTGGTAGCCGTAGAGCTGCGGCCCCACCTCCATCTCGAACGTCCGGAAGTAGCCTGCCAGGTTGGGCCGCCCGAATTCGTTGTTGAACGCGGCGCCGCCCAGCGGCGCCTCGATCATGATCTCCAGCGCGCTCGCGATACGGTCGGGCTTGCCGTGGTCCTTCTCCCACGGACGCCCCGCGCCCGGCAGGCGCAGGTTCGAAACCGAGAAGCCGGTCAGCCCCGCCTTGGGTCGCGCGCCCCGCCCCGTCGCGCCCTCGTCGCGGATCTCGCCGCCCGAACCGGTGGCGGCGCCCGGGAAGGGCGAGATCGCCGTCGGGTGGTTGTGGGTCTCGACCTTCATCACGATGTGCATCGGCTCGACGTGCGCGCCGTAGACGCCCGTCGCCGGATCGGGGAAGAAACGGCCG
>Ga0111538_10006149_pt1 | contig 16298 bp, 12 predicted proteins | sample SoiMethybrSBSTD1_FD_79669 | JGI IMG/M metagenome (GOLD analysis project Ga0111538, IMG submission 79669) | Bulk soil microbial communities from a Populus tree surrounding site in Tennessee, USA - Soil MetaG P. TD hybrid SBSTD1 (version 2)... | ecosystem: Environmental > Terrestrial > Soil >...
AGGCCGACGCGGGGCTGCCCCTCACCGGCGACGCCGACCGCAACGCGCTGCTGGTGGCGGCGCGCCTCTTCTGCGACCGCAACGCCGTTCGCCTCGCGAACGATCCGCAGGTGTGCGTGGTCAGCGACGCCACCCTGCGCGATCCCCGGGTGCGGGCCTTCGCGCGCCACGTGATCGAGCGCGGGCCGATCGTGGCCTGGACGCGCGTGCCCCGCCCGGAGCGTGTGCGCCGGGCCATGGCCCTGCTGGTGGATGCCCACGGGCTCCCGGTGAACGGGGCGGCCGGGCTGGTGGGCAACCTGCACGACGCCTCGGCCGTGCTGCCGCCCCGCGTGGAGGGGAGCGCGGAGGGCACGCCCCTGCGCGCCTCCGGTTTCGACGGGCGCACCGCGGACTTCACGGCCGACGAGGTCATGAACCGCAGCGCGGCCCTGCGCACCGGCCCGCGCCTGGGCGGCGTGGGCATCGCGCAGTGGTCGGCCGACAACCGCCGGGCCGGGCTCTTCATCCACGCCTACCGGGGCGTGCGCCTGGGCCCGCGCATCCTGTTCGACCTGGAGGCCCAGGTGGACTTCCTGATGGTCGAGATGCGCGCCTCGTATGCCGGCGTGCACAAGGCCCTCATGGAGGAGGCCGTCTCGGTCGAGACGGCCAGCGACGAGGTGCTCCTCAACTACGAGATGGCGGGCTCCTTCTTCGACCGCCTCCGGCGCCGCGTGCGCACCGACCCCCACCTGGCCAAGGTCAAGGAGCGGCGCCGGGCCCTGGCCCGCGAGGCGGCCCGGATCCACCAGTCCGCCGCCGACTGACCCGCGGGATCGCGACCCCTCCCACCGCCCCTCAGATGCGCGGGTCGCAGGGGTTGGCGGCGTGCTCGAAGGTGTGGAACTGGAACACACCGTCCGCCGTCTTCGCGTCCTTGGGATTGGCGCAGGCGAAGTCGCCCCAGATCTCGTCCACGATGCCGGCGGCCGCGCTCGAGGCCCGGGCCCGCGCGAGCACGATGGCCCGGTAGAACTCGGCCCCCGCGCCCGTGCCGTTGTAGTCGCGCACCGCGTCGGACCAGGTGCTGGTCCCGAGGCGTTTCTCGTAGAGCCAGCGCACGCCGGTGCGGATCCAGAAGGAGTAGTCGTCCTGCCGCTTCTTGGGCGTGCCCCCGGCCAGGAAGTCGACCACCACGTCCCAGTAGGTGCGGCGGCCGCCGCCGCCGGTGCCACCGCCACCCGTACCGGTGGTCGTGGTCGTGGTGCTGCCGCCGGTTCCCGTGCGGGACGGGGCGGGGCGGGGCGCGGCCTTCTTCGGCTTCAGGTCCACGTCGGGGTAGCGCTCGAAGAAGGTCGTCCAGGTCGGGCTCTTGAGCTCGGCCAGGTTCGCGAACTTGAGCTCGTTGAGATACGTGAGCCGGTCCTCCTCGGCCGTGGTGCGCGTCTTCTTGGCCTTGAGCGAGTCCCACTCCGTGGCCAGCGCCTTCTGGTGGTCGAGGATCTTGTCCATCCCCTCCTTCTTGAGCAGGCCGGGCTCGATCTCCTCCATCATGATGAACTGCTGGAAGCCCCAGGAGTCGATGGCCTGCATCAGGTTGAAGCGGTTGAAGAGCGGCACCTTCTTCACCGTGGCCAGGTACTTGCCGAAGACGCCGGCGGTGGACTCCTGGATCATCACCGCCTTCACCCAGCTGGGGGCCAGGAACTTCCAGTCCCGCTTCTCGCCGATGGTGGCGTGGTAGTACCCGGTCCAGGCGCCGATCAGGGGGTCGAACCGGTTCAGCATGGACTCGATGATGAGGTGCCGGTTGAACTCCGTGACCGTGCCCGCGTTGGGCGCCTCGCCCTTGGCCTTCGCCTTGGCGATGGTGGCGCGCAGCGCGCGCAGGTTGGACGCGTAGAGCGGGCAGGCGATCTCGTAGGCGGTCTTGGCCGCCGCGGTCTTGGCCGTCGTGACCTTGGCCGAGTACTGCGTGCTGGTGACCTTGAGCAGCTCCTTCGACACCTGCGCGCTCACGCCGCCGATGGTGACCGTCACGTCCGGCTTGTCGTTGTCCCAGGTCACGACCGTGACCGTGGTGCCCGCCTTCTGCGCCACCGCGCGGCCGCCCATCTGGACCTCGCCGTCCGCGGCCAGCGTGTATTCCGTGCCGGCCATGTGCGGCGCCAGGTCCTGGGCCTTGAACTTGCGCGGCGGCGGGTCGTCTTCGGCCGGGACGGAGGTGAAGGCAGCCCGGTAGTGGGGGCGCGGCGCCCGCCGGCGCCCGCCGGCCAGGTCGAAGAAGAACGCGTCCGCCTGGCGGCGCTCGGACGCCGAGCCGAAGCCGTCCGCACCCCACTGCCGGGACCGGCCCCCCCGCCGGCTGGCGAGCTCCTCCAGGAGCGACTCGGCGGGCCGCGCAGCGGGAGCGGCGGCGGTCGCATTGGGGTTGGCGGTGCTGGTGGTGTTGATGGAGGGCCCGAACCCGGGCAGGCTCCAGCCGGGCGGGAAGAGGATGTCACGCACGCGCATCTGGGGCGGCGTGGTGAACTTGAAGTCGCGCAGGAACGGCCTGGCCAGGTGCAGCGCGTCCATGTAGCGCTCGGCCAGCTGGTCCAGGTTGCCCGTGAAGTTGACCACGGAGTAGACGCTGAAGGGCAGCGCCTTCAGCTTCTCCTCGCACTTGCGCCAGTTGGCGATGATGGCCAGGCGCTGCTCCTTGGTCAGCGAGCTCTTGCCCTTGAAGTGGACCCCGCCATAGCCCTCCAGCGCGAAGCGCACCCTGGCCTCGGTGGTGGAGGCCGTGGGCGGCGCGGCGTGGAAGAGGTGCAGCAGCAGGCAGGAGGGCGCGGTGACCGCCCGCGGATCGTCCAGCTCGCGCGTGGCCGCCGAGACGCCCGGCAGCTCGTAGCCCTTGTCGCGCGCCAGCTGCGTGGTGAGCTTGGGCAGCTCGGCCGGCTCCGTCTGCCCGAACCCGATGGCCGTGCCCACGTCCTGCTTGCGGTTGGTGAAGAACGTCTCCTCCCAGAAGATGGCCATCAGGAGCTGCGGCGAGAAGGGATCGTTCGGGCGGCGCTGGTGCTTGAGGATGAGCTCCATCATGTCCATGAAGCTCTTCCCCGGGCGTGCGTGCTGGTCGGCCATGGCGGCGTCCTCCGTTCCCTGACGGTACGCGCGCGGCGGCCCGCGGTCGGTACGGCAGCGTACCGACGCCCCCCCTCCGCAGCGGCCATCTTGTCGTCGTGGGCGGCCCGGTCATCCTGGTGGTGGACGACGTCGAGGAGACGCGCGACGGCATCCTGGCCCTGCTGGGCGCCGACGGCTACGCGGTGGACGGCGCGCGCAGCGAAGACGACGCCGTGGAGCACGCGCGGCGCGTCTATCCCGACCTCATCCTGGTCAGCTTCGGCGGCCCGTCCCGGCGGGTGGTGGCCACCGCGGCCCGCATCCGCCGCCGCGCCGGCCTGGGCGAGCGCGTGCCGGTCGTGGTGTTCTGCGTGCCCACCCTGGAGGAAGGGGCGGAGGTGGCCCTGGGCGGCAACGTACACGCCACCCGCCCCGACAACTTCAACCAGCTGCGCGCCTTCATGCGCCGGCTGCTAGAGGAGGCGGCGTAGACCCCCAAGGCTGAAGCCCTCATCCCCGGCAGAGGCGCAGGCGCTCCGTCTCCACGATGCCGTAGCACTCGCACACGGCCTCCTCCAGGCCCTCGCGGTCGAGGATGGAGATGTGGCCCCGCGCGTAGCGGATGAGCCCGGCGTCCTGCAGCCGGCCGGCGGCCACGGTCACCGTCTCCCGGCGGCCGCCCAGCATGTTGGAGATCAGCTCCTGCGTCATCTGCAGCCGGTCGCTTTTCACCCGGTCGTGGCACATCAGCAGCCAGCGGCAGAGCCGCTGCTCGACGGCGTGCAGGCGGTTGCACACCGCCGTCTGCGCGATCTGGGTCATGAAGGCCTGCGTGTAGCGCAGCAGCAGCGGCTGCAGCGGCCCTCCGGAGCCGCACTCCTCGCGCAGGGCCCGCACGTGCAGGCGCAGGGCCCGGCCCTCCACCACCACCACCGTCCGGCTGATCGTCGTCTCCCCGCCCAGGAAGAGGGCCACGCCCAGGATGCCGTCGTTGCCGGTCAGCCCCATCTCGGCGGTGGCGCCGTCCTCCATCGTGTAGAGCTGCGACATCACGGCCGTGGTCGGGAAGTACACGTGCTCCATGCGCGCGCCCGCCTCGCACACGGTGTCGCCCAGGGAGAAGGCCACCGTCTGCGCGGCGGACATCACGCGCGCCCGCTCGCGCGGCGGCAGGCTGGAGAGGAGGCCGTTGACGGCCGGCGCCGCCGCCTCCCCCGGCCAGTGGACGCCCGGAGCCCCGGCCGCGCTCACGTTCAGGCCCCCGCTACTCGACGCCATCCGCCACCGCCTTCCCCTGCTTGGTTGCTTCGCCCCCAGGGCCCCGAGTCACTCGTCCACCGCCTGGATGTGCTCGAGGGCCAGCACGCACGGCCGGCGCAGGCGCTCGCAGCGCACCACCACGAACGCGCCCCCCTCCTGCGTGTTGCCGGAGAGATCGATGACCTCGCCGGCCAGGGCCTCGTCGCCGTGCAGCTCCAGCAGCACCTCGGCCGGCTGCGGCAGGTGGATGTCCCGGATCAGGAACTCCACGTGGCGTCCTCTCCAGGTCTCTTGTGCCGGATCGGCCATGGCAGGTTCTCCAGAGCGTCTCGGGCCGCGAAGGGAGCAAGCGGCGTACCGAGGCCGCGCTCGGGGACGCTGTTGCAGCGAAGCGACGGCAGGTTCAGGGGTTGGCGCGCAGCGCGCGGCCGCTGCGCCCGCCGCCGGCACCGCGAGGCCCGCGCACGCGCGTGCCGACCGCGCACGAACGTGCCGGCACCGCGCTGCACACACACACCGAAGACACCTCTCGCCGGACAGTGGAGACGAGGGGCCGGCCGGCGGAGCTGTCTACTTGCGGAGCTTGTTGAAGATGCTGCGCGGGCTGATGCCGAGCAGGCGGGCGGCGCGGGCGCGGTTCCCGCTGGCGGCGCCCAGGGCGGCGTCCACGATGTGGCGCTCGCAGAGCGTGAGCGCGCGCTCCAGCCGCCAGTCGCAGGCTTCCAGCAGGCGGACGGCGTCGAAGTGCGGCTCCGCCCCGGCCGCGGCCGCGGGTGTGCCCGCCGGCTCCGGGGAGGCCGCCGTGCCCGCCGCCCCCTCGGGCGCGCGGGTCAGCTGGGCCAGCTCCAGCCACAGCTCCGGCGGGAGGTCGCTGAGGCGCAGCGTGTCGCCCCGCCTCCAGTTCAGCATGGCGCGCCGCACGATGTTCTCGAGCTGGCGCACGTTCCCGGGCAGCTCCACGCGGCTGAGCGCGAGCAGGAAGTCCCGGCTGGCCGCCACCGTGCCCTCCGGCTCGCCGGCGCAGCGGGCCATGAAGTGGCGCACCAGCGGCTCCACGTCCTCCGGCCGCTCGCGCAGGGCGGGCAGGCGCACCGACAGCACGTTCAGGCGGTGGAAGAGGTCGGCCCGGAACCGCCCCTCGCGCACCATGGCCTCGAGGTCGCGGTGGGTGGCGGCCACGATGCGCACGTCCACCGGAGTCTCCTCGTCGTGGCCCAGCGCGAGCACGCGCCGCTCCTGCAGCACGCGCAGCAGCTTGCCCTGCAGGCCGAGGTCGAGGTCGCCGATCTCGTCCAGGAACAGAACGCCGCCGCCGGCCGCGCGCACCAGGCCCCGGCGGGCCTGCTCGGCCCCGGTGAAGGCGCCGCGCCGGTGGCCGAACAGCTCGCTTTCGGCCAGGCCGGGGCTGATGGCGCCGCAGTTCACGGGCACGAACGGCCCCGACGAGCGGCGGGGATCGAGGCGGTGCAGCGCCCGCGCGGCCAGCTCCTTGCCGGTGCCGGTCTCGCCGGCGATGAGCACGGGCAGGTCGCTCAGCGGTCCCGCGCACTGCAGCCAGCGGAACACGCCGTTGACGGCGGGGCTGCTCCCCACCACGCCCAGGGCGGCCATCTGCTGGCGGACGCGGCGGGCCTCGCGCCGCCGCGCGGCGTCGGCATCGAGCAGGCGGGCCAGGTGCTGCACCAGCCGCTCGGCGCCGCCCATGGCGTCGCGGTCGAGGAGCTCCGACGCCCCGGCCAGGAGCAGGCGGCACTGCGCGCCCAGCACCCACCCCCGCGCGCCCTCGCACAGGCAGAACACGGTGCGGCCCTGTCCCTTCAGCAGCGCCACCGCCTCCAGCGTGGCCGCCTCCGGCTCTTCGCCCGCCGCCACCAGGGCCACGCCGCCCGACGTGGCCGGCGCCAGGCGGGACAGCACGGCCGGATCGGAGACGACGCGCGCGGCCAGTCCCTGCCCGGCCAGCGCCGCCCGCACGGCCTCGGGCACGGACTGCCCGCGGCCGACGAACACGATCACCTCGTCATCCGCGTGGCTGCGGGTGGACGGGAGCGGCCGGTTGTCGTTGGCGGTGAGGGCGTCTGGGACCATGGGTCGGGACCAGTCAAACGCTACGGGCCTGAAGCTACGGCCGTGCGCGAGGCCCGGCAAGTCAAAACACGTGCAGCGGTGAGCACGCTCACCGGCATCGGCGCGCGCGGCGCCGAGGCATCACGGAAACATCACGTAACCGTCAGCGGCGGGCCGCGCGGGGGCTTCGTACGGTACCGCACAGACGCTCCCAGACCGGGCCCGCATATTGCGACCTGAGCAGGTGCACATGTCCGAGCGAGACGACGAGCCGACCGATCTCCGGGGGCACGCCGCCGGTCGCCGCTGAGGGAGCACATGGGCTTCTTCGAGTCCGAAGCGTTCGAGGCCGCGCCCGCGCCGCGGCCGACCAGCAGCGCTCCCGCGCGCCGCCCGGCCAGCACGCCGCCGCCGCGGCCCGCCGGCGGCGGCAGCGCCGCGCGGCCCGCGCCCACCACCCGGCCGGCGCCCGCGCCGAGCAGCACGGGCGGGAGAGGCTCCAGTGGAGCCGGCTCCACCCGTCCCGCCTCCACGTCCAGCCGGCCCTCCGGCAGCGGCTTCGACTTCAGCGGCCTGACCAGAGGCATCAGCCAGGGCATCGACTTCGCGCGCTTCGGCGTGCAGGTCGCGCAGCAGTTCATGCCCCCGTCGGGAGCAGGGGCTGCCGGCCCGTCGGGGCCGGGGGCTCCACCCCCCGCGGCGGGGGACGCGCCGCCCATGGCCGATCCAGCGGCCGGCGTCTTTCCGGGCGCCGACGCGGGTGCGGCCGCGCCGGGGTACGCCGCAGCTCCCTCCGCCGGCCCGCCCGCCGGCGGCGGCACGCAGGACTTCGGCCAGCTGGCCGGCCTCATCCAGGCCCTGAGCCAGCGCCAGATCCCGCCCCTGCCACCGCCGGCCTACGCGCAGCCGGCGCCTTCACCGTATTACCCGGCCTGGTCCCTGGCGCCGCGCCAGGACGGCCTGGCCGCGCTGCGGGCCATCCTCGGCAACCCGCAGTTCCAGCACGCGCTGCACTGGTCGGCGGCCATGGGCGCGGGCGGCCCGCGCTCGGTGCAGCTCCCGGTGCCGGCCCCCGGCCAGCCGGGCGGCGCGCGGCCGGTGGACGTGCCCCTGGGCGCGGTGATGAACGCCATCGCCTCGCTGGCCGGCCAGTCGATGACCCAGCTCAACGCGGGCACGCGCGAGGACGAGCCCGAGGTGCCGGGCTACCTGGTGGACGAAGAGGGCGAGTTCGTGGTCGATCCGACGAGCGCGGAGGAGCGGGCAGCCCTGGTGGCCCACCTGTTCCGCATGAACGAAGAGGCGCACCGCTCCGGCTGGTTCCAGCCGGAGGGCGAAGACACGGGAGCAAGCGAGGGACGGGTGGGCCGGGAAGGCCGGCTTCACGAGTGAGGTAACGGTGGAAACAGACACGACGAAGGCGATGCAGGAGGCGCTCCAGTCCGCGGTCGCGCGCCTGAACAGCGGCGGCGGGCACGAGCCCAAGCAGAGCCCCATGGAGATGCTGGCCCCTCTCGTCTCCATGTTGCCCAGCCTGCTCCAGAGCCGCGAGTCGGGCGAAGACGTGTCCGAGAAGCTCGACGAGCTGCGCAAGGGAGAGCTGGCCACGCTGCAGCAGCAGGTGCGGGTCCTGCGCAAGCAGTGCGCCCACATGATGAAGGCGCAGGAGCAGATGCTGGCCCGCCTGCGCGACCTGCAGCGCCAGCAGGCCGCGGCCGGCGACGTGGTGCTGGAGCTGGCCCAGCAGCTGGCGCGCATCAGGTTCGTCGGAGACCTGGCCGACGGCGAGGACGACGACGACTACGAGCGGGAGGACCCGCTCACTTCGGAGAGCACCGTCTGGGCGCGATCCCGTCCCAGCGGGGCTGTGCGCAGTCGAAACCTGCGCGAAACGGTAGGCAGAGCACGGCCCTAAGGAGCCGGGCGGGAGGTTGAGATGGACGGAGAGAGCTACGGTCGCGACTTCGAATACGACGAGGCCGACGAGGCCGACGAGGCCTACGAGGCCGACGGCGAGGCCGACGAGGCGGACGAGGCCGACGAGGCCGACGAGACCTTCGAGGCCTCGGACGAGGCCGACGAGGCCGACGAGGCGGACGAAGCCGACGAGGCCGACGAGGCCGACGGCGAGGCGGACGAGGCCTTCGAGGCCTCGGACGAGGCCGACGAGGCGGACGAGGGCGCCGACGAGGCGGCCATGAGCGCGTCCGCCCGCCTGCGCGCCGACCGCGACCGCAACCGCCGCGCGGCCTACGCGCGCCGGCTGGCCGCGGCCCAGCGCAAGGACGCCCAGCGCGCGGCCACCACGCAGCGCAGCATCACCAGCCAGATCAAGGCCATCCAGCCGGGACCGCCGGCCAAGGTGGCCAAGGTGGGCACGCTGCAGGGTGCGGGTGTGGTGACGGCCATCCTGCCCAACGGCCGCCGCAGCCGCATGCGCATCATCCCCACCCTGGCTCCCGTGAAGGAGCTGAACCGGCTGAAGTCGGTGGTGCAGGTCAACGAGCGGCGCCAGGCCCTGGCCACCCGCCGCAACTCCAGGGCCATCACCCGCCTGGCCAGCGCCCAGGCGAACGTGGTGCGCAAGCTGACCGTCCAGCAGGTCAAGAGCGATCGCGACCTCGGCAAGCGCCTGGTCGAGAGCCACAACCGGCTCGACAAGCGCATCACCAAGGAGCTCAGCGGCGGCTCGGGCGTGCTCGACCGCCACGGCAAGAAGATGGGCGTGGTGATGAAGCGCCACCGCCAGCGCCAGGTGATGAACAACGTGCTGCTGGCCACCGCCTTCCCCTTCTTCGCCGCCTACGGCGACCGGGCCAACCCGTTCGGCACGAACAACCTCATCATGACCGGCTCGCTGCTGGGCTGGATGTTCGGCGACGAGGTCATCGACAGGTTCGCCGGCGGCTCCAAGGCGGCCCAGGGCGGGGCCACGTTCTGGTCCTACCTGGCCCCCGTGGGCCACGGCGCCACCACGTACTTCCTGCTGCGCAACAAGCAGCACGACCGTTTCATCAGCGGCACGACGGAGATCGACTCCACCGCGGCCACGGTCACGATCCCGGTCAGCGGGGAGATCGGGTCCAGCGCGCTCACGGCCTTCAAGGACAATGATCACGCCGTGGCCTTCACCTTCATCGACGATCCCGACGGCGCGGTTCTCGGGGACAGCAAGTTCAACTCCGACGGAGACCTGGAAGTGACGTTCACCACGGCACCCACCACGGGCACCAAGCTGGCCTGGATCATCGACACCCAGGCCGAAAACGTGGTCGACGTCGCCTAGCACACGCCCCCGTCGGCGCGATGAGGATCTGGCAGTGATGGACCCGACCCGCGTCGACCCCCTCGAGCGGCGCCCCGGTGAAGAGATTCCCGGGGCGCCGACTCGGGGACCCCAGTCCCTGAGCGCGCTGCTGCCCAACGGGCACACCGTCTGGCTGCAGGTCCAGACGCCGTTCGCGACCTCGGCCCGCGTGGAGCGGCTGGCGCAGCTCACCCGCCGCCTGCACGGCCGCCGCGCGCTCCACCTGCGCGCCCAGGGCTTTGCCCTCGGCCATATCGCGGACACGTTCGAAGACCGCGCCGTGCGGCTCAGCCGGGCCCAGGTCAAGCGGGCCCGCAAGCTCCGGCGGCGGATGCTGGCCGCCTACCGCAAGACCGACGCCCGCCTGTCGAAGGCCGCGGCCGGGTTCCAGGCCCGCGTCGAGAAGCAGCTCGCGGTCGACCGCGAGAACGTCCGCCGCCTGCGCCGGCGCGAGCTGTGGGACGTGGCGCTGCTGATCACCATGTTCCCGCTCTTCGCCGCCTACGGGCGGCCCGGACGCCCCTTCTCCTCCAACAGCCTGGCCCTCACCCTGGCCGGCCTGATCTGGCTGGTGGGCGACGAGGTGGTGGAAGCCATCTTCGGCAGCCAGGAGCCGACGGCACCCCACGCCGTCCGCGACGCCGACATCTGGAACTACATCGCCCCCTTCGGGAACCTGCTGGCCGGCTGGTGGCTGCTCGACGACTTCCAGCACGAGCGCTTCATCACCGGGCGCACGCCGGTGCCGCCGGCGTGGGTCCAGGCCGACGTGGTGGGCACGAACATCGAGTACCGCTTCAGCGCCCGCGTGGACCTCTCGCCGCTGATCGCGCCCGCGCTGATCGCCGACTTCGAGGTGTTCAAGAACGTGCCCGCGGTGGCCTCCGTGGGCTCCCTCGCGCCGACCGCCGACGGCCTGGCCGCCGGCATCCACGTCACGGGCCTCACCGCCCGCGTCGACGGGCGGTTCCTGCTCCTCGAGGTCCGCGCCGTGGGCCAGGACCTGCGCCCCCTGCCCACCGATCCCATTCCCCAGGTGCTCGAGAAGCTCGACGTGGCCTGGATCGTGGACACACAGGAACAGGAGACGTCATGAGCACCGTCCCTCCCCCGCCGCCGGCACTCCCTCCGCTCCAGGAGCGGGTCGACCGCCAGCAGCGCCAGATCGCGGCCCTGCGCCGGAGGCAGGAAGAGCTGGCCGGAGAGCTGGCCAAGCTGCAGCGCTCCGAGCAGCGCCTGGCCCGGCTGCTCGAGGGCCTGGGATCGCTGCGGGATGCCACGGCCGCCGTGGCCGCACGCGATGCGCGGGCCGCCGCGGGGCGGCCGGCACCGGCCCTCCCTCCTCCCGTGCGTCCCGGCGGGGTGCGTCCCCTCCCCGGCCGCGTGCTGATGGTGAAGAAGAGGCAGGCGGTCGTGCAGAAGCGCCAGGCCGCGCTCCGCCAGCAGCAGGCCGCGCTCCGCCAGCGCCAGCTCGTGCTGGCCCAGCGCCAGCAGCTCAGGACCATGGCCCTGCACGCGCAGATCGACAAGGTCACGGCGGTCGTGAACTCCGCGCAGTCCACCGCCTTCGGCCAGAAGGGCAGCATCACCGCCCCCAACAACCTGATGCTCACGGCCAACCAGCTCTTCTGGAGCTTCCTCGATCCCGTCCTGCAGAAGTTCAACATCACCAGCGGCGCCAGCCCCAGCCTGGTGGCCTGGCTGGCCCCGCTGGGCGTGCTGGCCACCGGCCAGCTGGCGCTGGGCGGGCAGCAGCACGAGCGGTTCGTCTCCGGCGTGGTCACGTTCCCCTCGGCCAGCCTCACGGTGAGGGCGTCGCTGCGCGGCCTGGTGGCCGACAGCATGTGGCAGGAGCTGCAGCGCGGGCGCGTGGCCAGCGCCACCGCCACCGCGCTCGACCAGGCGGGCGTCTTCACGGCCCGCGTGCGGCGCGGCGTGGTCGAGATCACGCGCGTCAACCTCGGCGGCGGCGGCATCCCCATCATCGTCGTCCCCCTGCCGCCGCCGCCCCGCGTGGCCTGGATGGTGGACCTGGGAGCCGACATTGGCTGAGAACCCGCTGGCCACCATCGCCCGCGTGGTGGGCGGGGTGGTCCTGATGGAGGGCCATCTGGGCCACCAGGTGCTGGGCCAGCTCCTAGTGATGAATACCAACGAGGTGGGCATCGCCGGGGCCAGCGCGGTGGTGGCCGCCACCAGCGGCCAGCGCAACGTGGTGGGCCAGATCGTGCTGCGCACCGCCGTGCCCGCCCTGGCCGTCCGCGCCATCCTGCGCAAGACCGAGGAGCGCATCGACCGCAAGGCCAGCCTCCTGGCCGAGCGCGAGGCCGCGCTCGGCGCAAGCGTGCGCGCCGCCGAGCAGCGCGCGCGCGCCCAGGCCCTCACCGAGGCCACGCGCCAGCGCCAGCAGCACGACGCCGCCGCTGCCGCCGCCGTGGCAGCAGCAGCAGCCTCCACCCAGGACGCCGCCCAGGATCAGGTCGCCACGCTGCGCAAGGACAAGTCGGCCCTGAAGGGCCAGCTCACCCGCCTCCGCAACCGCCTGCGCCGGATGCAGGAAGAAGCCGCCCGGAAACAGCCCCCGCCCGCCGCCCGCCTGAAGAAGCCGCCGAAGAAGCGTCGCCGCTGAAGCAACGGCAAAAGACGCCACAGAGTCACAGCCTCTGTGGCATCCTTGCCGTTGCTTTGGCCGCTGCGTCAGCTGGCGCGGCGGGGGCCCGAGGCGCGGAACTCCATGATGATGTCGCGGGCGCGGTTGATCTCCGCCGAGAGCTTCGTGCGGCGCGCGAACTCCGCCGGGTCTCCCGCGGCGTGGTCGGGATGGCTCTCCTTCTGGCGCCGGCGCCAGGCCTCGTGCACCTCGCGGTCGGTGGCCGTGGGTCCCACGCCCAGCACCTGGTAGGCCCAGTAGACGTCTTCGCGCGGCGGCGGCGGCGCGGCGTTCGGCGCGCGCGCGCCCTGGCCGGCGGCCGCCACCACGCGGAAGCGCGCGGCCACGCGCTCGCCCGAGGCCTGGTCGGCGGCCATGTGCAGCGCGTGGCCGACGAAGGCCACGTCGCGGGTGACGCCCGACCACACCGCGCCCAGCAGGGCGCTGCGCGCGATGGCGGCCACGTCGTCCACCGCCGGCAGGCCCGCGTCCCAGGCCAGCATGCGCCCGCGCAGGAAGAGGCAGTAGCCGGGCAGCACGCCCAGCACGCTGGGCGCCCCGCACTCGTAGAAGCCCTGGTGCAGGAAGCGCAGGCCGTTGCCGCCCCGCACCAGCAGGTCGGTGAGGTCCACCGTGCCCAGCGCGGCCTCGGGATGGTCGCGCCGCATCTCGCGGCCCAGCGCGGGGCTGAACCGCTGCCAGCGGTGCGCGGAGACGAGGAGCACCGCCCACTCCGCGCTCCCCACGAACTCGAAGAGGCGGCCGCCGTCGATGGGAGTGGCTTCACTCACGGCGGCGCCCCGTCCCGCGCCGGCGGGCGGCTCAGTCCCCTTCGGTGAGGCCGGAGTCCAGCGTCGAGCCGCGGAGGTCCTGGATGCGCTTCAGGAAGGCCGCCCCGTTGTTCACCGGCTTGAGGGTCGCCTCCAGTGCCTTCGCCGACTCCTTGATGGAGGTGGCCAGGGCGGTGATGGTGGCCGGAGGCGTGGCGTAGGCCAGCCGGGTGTCTTCGTCGACCAGGGCGGTGGCCATGGCGGCCAGCCTGGCGTCCGTTGTCGAGCCCTTCGGCGGGGCCACGTACACCACGCCGGCCAGGGCCGCGCGGGCCTCGGTGATGGCGCGCCGCGCGTCCGCCCGCTCGGAGAGGGCCAGGACGGCGGCCACCGTGGCGCCGCTCTTCGCGGTCGCCTTGCGGAGGGCGTCCACTTTCGCGGCCGCGCGCTTCAGGGCGGCCGCGGTGTCGGCCGCGGCCTGCAGGTCGCGCTCGATCTCGGCCAGCAGGTCGCCCTCGCGCGCCTGCATCTCGGCCAGGGTGGGCGCCGGCGGGGGCGGCGCCGTCGTGGCGGCCGGCCGGGCCATCTTCTGCAGGCAGCGCTCGAAGCGGCTGCTGGCGCCGCCCAGGCCCTCCTGGATCGCACGGTCGAACAGGCAGGCCATGCCCTTCTGCGAGCGCAGCAGCTCGCTGAGCTTCGCGGAGCGGCCGGCGGCCCACGACACGGTGCTGGCCAGCGAGGGGCGCACGTAGCCGCGGATGGCGGCCTCGATCTGCACCAGCTGTACGTCCCGGTCGCGCCCGGCCAGGGCCATGGCCGCCGTCAGCTTCTTGTCGGCGCGCACGGCCTTCTCCGCCGCCTCGCCGCGCAGGACGCGGGTCCCGGCCGGATCGAGCAGGGCCAGGCGGGCGGCCTCGATGGTGTTGCCGGACAGCTTGAACTCGGCCTCGATCCCGTACTTCTGCATCAGGTCGCGGAACTTGGCCGGCTTGCGCGCCTTCAGGAGGGCGATGTAGGGCGGCAGGCCGCGGCTGCCCGCGAACTGGATGAAGCCCACGCTGACCGCCGCCGCGTCGTAGGTGTTGACGGCGTCGAAGTTGCCCTCGTGCTTCGACACCTCCTTGAGCGCCGCCGCCTGGTTCCGCGTCAGGCCCTGGGCCTCGTAGTCGGCCATGGCCAGCGCCCCCGGCTTCGACGTGCCGGTGGACATCACGCCCTCCGTGGCCACGGTGTAGCCGCTTTTCACGTGGTCGCGGAAGGTGACGGTCAGGCCGCCCACCGTCTCGGTGTAGACCGCGATGGCGTCCAGCAGCTTCGCGGTGGCGTCGCCGCTGGCCACGACCTTCGTGGTGATGGCCCCCGCCACCGTCCCCTTGTCCTTCCAGAACGTCACCTCGTTGTCCTGGAAGGACTTGATGGCGGCGATGGTCTTGGGCAGGCTGGCCTTGGGCACGGCGGTGGTGGCGGCCGCGGCCGGGCCTTCGCCATGGGCCGCGGCCAGGCGGCCGATGGCCACCAGGCGGGCCTGCACCGCGCGCACGTCGGCGGGGGCGTTGCCGGTGGCGGTGTCGCCCACCGGGCCCGTGATGGTGAGGCCGCGGCTGACCACCTCGGTGATCGTGCCCCGCTGCGTGGTCACCGCCGCCAGCTCGGCCGCCGTGGGCTGCGGGATCGCGCGGTCGAGGTTGGTGTGGGTTCCGCCGCCGCGCACCACGGTGCCGCTGGCGGTGTCGCCCATGGCCGTCTGGAAGCGCTTGATGGCCGCGATCGTCTTGACCAGGGCGGTCTCGGCCACCGCGGCCGTGCCGGTGGGCCGCTCGGCGGTGGCGTCGGCGGACTCCAGCGCGCGCAGCTCCACCAGCCGGTCCTGCACCGCGCTCACGTCGGCGGCCTTGTTGGCGCCGCCCTTGCCGACGCCGGCGCTGATCGTGAGCGCCGCCCGCGGGGGCGTGAGCGGGTCGTCCACCGCCTCCATCGGACGCGGCCCGGCCGGGCCGGCCGCGGGAGTGGAGGGCGCGGGGGTGGCCGCGGGGGACGGCGTCGTCGCCGGCGCCGTGGCGGGAGCGGCGGCGGGAGACGTCGCGGCGGCCGGGGCCGGCTCCCGGAGCCGCTCGCGGAGGCCTTTCGGGTTGTACTCCCAGTGCCACGGCTCCGGCCGGTAGGGGTACCAGCCGAAGGCCTCACCGCGCAGGAACATCCACTTGTGGACGGGCGACTTGTACATCCCGACCAGGTTGGAGAACGGCCGCGTCTTCACCTCCCGGAAGGTGAGCGTGCCCTGCGAGACGTTCAGGTCCACGGCCAGGCCCAGCGAGTGCGACGAGAACTTCGCCACCGCCGTGGCGTTGCCGGCCTTGGCCGCGTTCTTCTGCGCCGTCTCCGGCGTGCGGTAGGAGTTGTTGATGCTGATGGTGACGCCGTCGGCGGCGGCGGCCGTGCGCAGCTCCACGTAGGAGGCCGACGCGTCGCGGTGCAGCTTCAGCCCGCGCTCGCCCGGCACCTCCACCAGGGCCGCGGTCAGGCGGGCCCGCATGGCCTGGTCGAACTCGCCCTTGGTCACCGCGGCGTCGGGGCCGCTGTTGGCCCGCCGCTCCGGGCGCAGCATGGTGAGGGCGTCGAACATCTGCCGCGCCCGCGCCTCGTTGGGACCCTCCTCGCCGCCCGGGAAGTCCTGGTACTCCCACTTGAAGCCGAGGTAGCGGTCGCGCTCCGCCGGCTCCAGCAGCTCCAGCGTGGAGCGGGCGGGGTCGAGGATGAACTTCAGCTCGGCCGCCTTGAGCAGAGAGGCGGCCAGCTCGTCGAGCAGCGTCTTCTCGGCCGCCGCGCGATCGGCTCCGGCGGGCAGGGCCGCCCGCCGCCGCTCGAAGTCGGCCACCGCGCGCTGCAGCTCGGCGTTGAGGGTAGCGGGCGCGGTGCCGCTGGCCGGCTCCAGCAGCGAGCGCAGGTACGGCTCGCCCAGCGGGCGCTTGCCCTGCGCGCGCCGGGCGTAGACCGCGGCCAGGAGCAGGGCCAGGGGCGTCGGATCGTCTTCGGACGCGGGCTCCGGCTCGGGCTCCGGGACCGGCTCCGGAGCCGGCTCGGGGCGCTGGCGCCGGCGCGCGCCCACCGGGCGCAGCACCACCGTGTCGTCGCGCATGAAGCCCTCGGCGTCGGC
>Ga0111538_10006151_pt1 | contig 16294 bp, 11 predicted proteins | sample SoiMethybrSBSTD1_FD_79669 | JGI IMG/M metagenome (GOLD analysis project Ga0111538, IMG submission 79669) | Bulk soil microbial communities from a Populus tree surrounding site in Tennessee, USA - Soil MetaG P. TD hybrid SBSTD1 (version 2)... | ecosystem: Environmental > Terrestrial > Soil >...
GCCTCGTCGAGCCACACCTGCAACACGCCCGCCTGATAGGCGACCTTGACGCCGCCGCCGGCGAGAATAAGCGATCGCTTTGGCACTGCTGCTCCCCTCCGATCGGCACGGACGCGCGGGCGACACTAGCCGGTCCCCGTCGACCCCGCACCCGCCGTCGCGGCCGCAGCTTAGCTCGCCTGCATAGTGTGGCGCAAAGCGGACACGGCGCCGATGCCGCCATCGCCTCGCCGGCCTGCTTGCGCGTTGATTTGGGGCCCCGCACCCCCTACCCTTCCGCGTGTCGATTGTGAGGGGGCGCGTACCGATGCCGACGGAACAGGATCTCAGCCGCTTTCCGGGCATGACCAAGTGGTTCAGCCCGAGGCTGCTCGTATGGGCAGCCTACCGGGACGCGGCCGCGCGCATCTTCGGCGAGTTCGCCGACCGGCGTACGACCCAGCACCTGGCCGATCCGATACCGGGGGAAGCCGATCCCAGGAAGGTGTTCGCGTTTCGCTACGACTATGCCACCGGCACCAGGGACGGGGCCTTTTGGGTCGACTTCGTGGCCGATATCGGCGACGGCTTCGATCCGACCTACGCCATCGCCTATCTGGTGGCCGCCGACAAGCTCTACGGCAAAGGACCGGCGAAGGACGGCATCGCCGGCATCAAAGGGCTACCCCCCGGCCAGGAGCTGCCGCACGGGCGCGTGCTGCTGTTCGGCGGCGACCAAGTCTACCCTTGGCCGACGCGCGAGGCCTACGACCAGCACACTTTCAAGCCCTACGAGCTGGCGCTGCCCGAGCCCCCGGCCGGCGCGGACGGCAGCATCCGCCCGGCCAGCCGCCACGTCTTCGCCATTCCCGGCAATCACGACTGGTACGACGGCCTCAACGCCTTCGACGACCAGTTCTGCCGCAGCCGGGCCGCCAGGTATTTGCGCCAAGGGCGGCGTTTCGGCGACTTCCAGACCTGCCAGCATCGCAGCTCCTTTGCGATCAAGCTGCCGCACAACTGGTGGATCTGGGGTGCCGACATCCAGCTGACCGATACGCTGGACTCCGGCCAGCTCGACTACTTCATGGCGGTTGCCGACTGCATGGAGAGGGGCGACAAGTTCGTGCTGCTGACCGCGGAGCCCAGCTGGTACGAGATCGGCGAGCCCAAGGGCGATCTGGCCCGCGACAACCTGCAGGTGCTGATCGCCGGCGCCACCAGCAAGGGTGCCAAGCTGTGCGGCATACTGAGCGGCGATTCCCACCACTACGCGCGCTACAACGAGTCGACACACCTGGGGAACTTGAACCTGATCACCGCGGGCGGCGGCGGCGCCTACATGCACGGCACCTATCACCTGAAGAATGAGCTCAAGCTCGATTGGTTCGGCCGCGACTTCGATTTCAAGCTCGGCCGCAAGTTGAAGCCCGACGATTCCTCGCCCGATGCCGTGCCGAAGCAGACCAGCGCCAACGCCTGCTATCCGAGCAAGGCGCGCAGCCGCGCCTCCGCGCTCAATGCCTTCCGCTTTCCGGCCAACAACGTCAGCTTCTGCGTCGCCGTCGGCATCATCTATTGGCTGATGACCTGGACCTTTGCCAACCTGCGGGTGGATGCGTGGCTCGACATTCCTCCCGGCGAAAAGATCACGCGCGGCCTCACGCAATCGGCATTTCAGTTGCGGGAATGCCTCCAGGAGGAAGAGCAGGTCCAGGCCAAGCTCAGGCAAAGTCGGGCCAAAGGCAAAGACGTGAGGTCGTGCATTCTCGGCTCCGAGGAGAAGACCTACACCGGCACGGGCACGGTGGAGGAATGGACGCTGCAGGCCATGGAGTTCTATTTCAAGGACACCACCTCGGGCTGGCTGGCCAAGACGTGGTCGGCATTCCGCAAGGGCTACCATCTGCTGCTCTTGGGGGTCGTGAACAGCATTCTGGCTGCAGTCTTCCTGTTTGCAGTCCTGGTCGCATTCTTCGTTGTGGCCAAATCCAAGTTCAGGCGCGCGTGGGGACTTGCGAGCAGGGGCCTGCAGGCGGTCGGGCACTTATTCGTGCACCTGAGCGTCATGTGGGGCCTCTACAGCTGGCTTGCCTACTTCAACTACAAGGGCATCGAGAAGCTCTCGACCCAGCTTCCGCAACTGTCTCAGCCGTGGAAGGAGTGGCTGGGCGTCAGCCTCGCCGACGATGGCAAGACCGCCTTGCAGTTCCTCAAAGTGCCGATGGAGTTCTGGGCGCGCATCGTCTACCCCATCGAGATGATCGTGCTCGGCGGGCTGCTCGGCGCGCTGGTGTTCGCCATCTACCTGTCGCTCGCCTACGGCCTGGGCAAGGTCAACTACGACTGGGTGTTCTCCTCGCAGCGCATCGCCGACTACAAGTGCTTCCTGCGCATGCGCTTCGAGCCCGACAAGCTCACGATCTATCCGATCGGCCTCGATAGCGTACCCGCCCGCGACGGCTGGCGATGGAGGAAGGACCCCGCCCCGGGGCAAGCGCTCGTCGAGCCGAGATCGCCGCTCAGGCCGCGGCTGATCGAGGGCCCGATCGAAATTCGAGCCGACGAGATCCCCGACCCGCCCGACCCCCGTGCCGTCGCCCGCGCGGTGGCTGAGGCAAGCCGCAATACGTAGGCTTGCACGCGATCGCGTATTACGCGGCGGCCTGCAGGCGCCGAGCCAACTGCTCCTGCGCCATGCCGTGCAGGCGCCGATAGGCCCGCTTGGCGTTCCACAAGGCGATCAGCAGCGCCGGCACGGCGGCAACCGCCAGCAAATAGCGCCAATCGGCGGCGCCGCCGACGTCGATGAGATACTCCAGGCCGGCCTTGCGCAGCGTCGCCACGTGCGAGCCCGCTTCGCCCAGGTTGCCGATCAGGGCAAAAGCGATCCACACCCAGCCGCAGAAGCCCGCCGTCTGCTGCAGCAGCGTCGCCACGAAGCGGCAGGTGCGAACCGGCCACTTGAGCCACAGGCCGGACGCATGGCCGCCCTCTTGCAGCCTCTCGCGCAGTCCCTCCCAGGACAGATAGGCCTGACGCAAGGAGACGAGCACGGCCGGTATCAAGGCCACGGCGATGACCGCGCCCCAACTCACCTTGCTCCCGCTCATGACCCTGCGCGCCTCGCTGGCGATGAGGCTGACGTTGAGACCCGCGCCGACCGCCGGGATCAGGACGTGCAGAGCGAGCGACGCCCACACGTAGAAGGCGAGCGTGTGATGCAGGAAGTGGGCGACGAACACGCTCGCCCGAACCGGCCATTTCAGCCGATGAACCTGGGCGTGCCACCAATTGCGCATGGTATTCGAGCCGATCCGACAATCGCCAGGATTAGTAGCGGGGGGATGGGCTGCCGCCTAGTACCCAGACTCATCGATGCACGATTTTGCGGCAGGGTTGGATCGCCTTATTGCGCCCTCATCCCGGCGCGACGGCGGAAACCGGCTGGTGCAGGGCGACGGCAGGGTCCGAGTTGCCCACAGGCAGCCAGGCCTGGCAGTCGTCGTCCTCAAACAGCATGTCGACATCGAATTGCGCCACGATGTGGCGCAGGCGCGGGTTGTCGGCCAGACCTTCGACGCGGATATGGCCGACCCCGAGGCCGCGCGCAACGACAATGGCCCGCAGCAGCAGAGCGGTCGCGATGCCACGCCCCTGCCAGGCTCTCTCGACCGAGACGGTGGCGTCGAATACCCGTCCGCGTCCACCTGCCAGGCTCAACTCGGCGGCCGCGCGCATGACGCCGTCGCACACAAAGCCGATGACCCTGGCCCGCTTCAGGTCGAGCCGACCGACGTAGTCGCGCACATCGGCATCGCCCGCAGGATGGCAGAACCTCTGCAGTCGAGCCTGCGGATCGAGGCGAAGCAGATGCTGCAGAAAACAGTCGACGCTGTCGGCATCTATGGCGACAACGGTATCGGCATGCCTGGTATCCATCATGTCGCGTTCCCCAAGAACTCGAACTGGAGGCGGATTGGCGGGGGGAAGTTCGCTTGGGGCCAGGCGCCTTCGACGCGCGCCCCCACGGCCTTGGCTCGACATCGCCTTACGCCCATCCCGTCTCCTTTACACCGCGTGCCAATATTGCGCGGGCGCATCAATCGTCCGTCAATTTGTAGTTTTGACGCTCAATTGACGTCTTTCTCCTAGAGACAGGCGACCGCGCTAGCCGCGTCGATCTGGCGAGCAAGAGCGGTGGCATCGGCGCCGGTCGAAGGGAGAGGGAATGCACGGCGTCCATTCGTTTGCAGGCTCGGAGCGGCTTTGGTGGTCGGCGCTGCAGACGGCCGAGCGCTCCCTGACCGACGCGGTGACCGCCGACGCACGGGCGCACAGCTTGTTTCACACCTTGGACCCGGAGCACCGATTTCGCGCGGGTGGCCTCATCGGCCGGGACGGCACCGTCGATCGCGAGGCCCTGCATCGGCTCATGGCACTGCTCGCCCAGCGCATCGGCGAGGCGAGCACGGCGCCCCAGGCCAAGCTGGAGAACACGGGGCTACCCTCCGGCTACACCTACCTCATGCAGTTCATTGCCCATGACATGGTGGACAGCGTGGTCTCGATCAGGCGCGAGGCCGGCGCCTTGCGCCCCAGCGGGCTCAATGCCCGCGCCGCCGCGTTGATGCTCGATACGCTCTACGGCGCCGGCCCCGAGGAGGCTTCCAACGTCTACGCCGTCACCGAGGGCACGCTACGCGGCAAAGGCGACATACCCCGGCTGCAGCTGCGGATCGGCGAGCCGCAAGCTCCAGGCGCCAGCGCGGCAACCCTTTACTGCCCCTACCGCGACCTTGCGCGGGCCAAAGCGCCGCCCTGCGACAAGCTCGCCGGAGCGAGCGCGAACCTGCTGACGGAAACCTACGTTGCCGACATGCGCAACGACAGCCACGCCTTCATGTCGCAGATCACGGTGCTGTTCGTGCTGCTGCACAACCAGGTGCTGTCGCTGCTGGCGGCCGTGCCGGCGAGCGATGCGCCGGTCGAGGACGCCTATCGGCGCTTTCTGTGCGCGCGCATCGTCGTGACCATGATCTACCGCAACGTCATCCTCCAGGATTTGTTGCCGCGCATCGTCGATGCCGCCGTGCTCGCCCGCTATCGCTCCGACAACAATGTGTTTTTCGACGGCGAGAAGACCGTGCCCATCGAGTTCACGCACGGCGCCTTTCGGTTCGGCCATGCCATCGTCAGGGAAAAGTACCGCGTCCGCGACGACAGGGAGCTGGAAACGCCCTTCGCCCTGGACTTCGCCGCCACGCGCATGCCGGCCAAGCTGCCCGTGCCGGAGAAGTGGTTCGTCGACTGGGCGCGGTTCTTCGACACCGCCAGGCCCGCCGACCCGGCCTTCCGCAGGAACTACAGCATGCGCATCGGGCCGCACTACGGCAACGCCCTGCGCGATGCCAACGCCTTTCCAGCCAGGAGCCCGATCGACGCCGACGGCCTCGCCAGCCGCGATCTGGTGAGCGCAAGCTATGCCGGCCTGCTGTCCGTGGCGGCCCTCAGCGCCAAGATGCAGAGCATCTTCGGCGCCCGCGTCGTGCGGCCCTTCGAGCAATGGCGCGAGCCGCTGCGCCAGTGGCTGACGAGGAGTGGCAGCACCGGCGTGCAGTTCACGAACGAGGACGTGGATCGGCTGGCCGGCGACCCGCCGCTGCCGTTCTTCGTGCTGTTCGAGGCGCAAGAGGCAGCGGCAGGCAAGACGCTCGGTCCGATCGGCTCCATCATCCTGGCCGAGACGATCTATGGCGCGTTGCGCAGGGACGTCCATGGTTTCGAGAAGGCCGGGGCGATGCTGAAAGACCGCATCGCCGAGTGCGCGTCCAGCCTTTTTCCCGATCGCGCCCATCATGCCCGGGCGGCGGTCGCCTCGATTGCCGAGATCAAGGACATGCCGGCACTGCTCGAGCACCTGTCTGGCGCCGGCCTGCTCCCCAACCTGATGCCCGCCTGAACCGGTGCGCAGGCGGTTTTGTCGTTGCACCGCACCGCCGTGAGGAGAGAGATATGTTCGAGAACGTCAAGATCGGTTCGGCGTCCGAGGTCGACTGGGGTCGCCTCGTCAAGACCTGGGCGACCGGCAAGTCCAATTTCCCGGCGGTGTCGATCGACAAGCTGCCGGTGCCGCGCACGCTCGACGACCTCAAGGCGCAATGCGCTCTGGTCGGCGTCGAGATCGCCGTCCCCGAGAAGTTCACGGGGTTTGCCGTCATCCAGCACGGACCGGAGACATTGGCGCTGCGGCTGCCCGCCAAGGCGATGGTGGAGGCGGCCGAGGCCGATCTCGAGCAGGGCCTGGACTACAACCTGCCGCACTTCTACGAGACCTTCTGCGGCCCGCTCAACGTGCCCCAGAACAAGCGCAAGGACTTCCAGGCCTGCCGGATCGGCGATTACTCGATCGCCAGCTGCGAGTAAGATCGCTCTGCGGCGCGCCTCACCAGACCCCGTGCGCCAGTCCCGCGACGGGCATGCCGGCCGCGGCTAGTCCGTCGCGCAGGCGCTCCCAGTCCCCATTCAGGTGGATCGGGTGGACATGCAGGAACCAGCGGGCGATCGCGGGGTCGCTCGCCGGCTCCTTGCCGTTCCAGCGCTCGCGTATCTGCTCGAAGAAGCGCGGCATCTGCGCCTTGGCTTCATCGGCGCGACGAAGCTGCACCAGCGCTGCGGCCTTCCACGCCTGCATGACATGGTAGCTGTCCTCTGCGCGCTCGGCGGCGGTCAGGCAGGCCGCGTAGTCGCCCTCCATGAAGCAGGTAATCGCATGGAAGCTCCACTGCTTTGGAGACATGACCGGCTCGTCGCGCACCAGCCGCTGTGTGAGGTCGCGCGCCTGCTCATGGGCACCCATCAAGGATAGGCAGTGGGCCGCCGACACGCGTGTCCATGGATCGTTCTCGTTGAGCTCGTAGGCAAGGCCGGCGTGGATCTGCGCCTCATCGGCCCTGTGCGACATGGCGTGCGACCACCCGAGGCAGAGCTGGGCCCGGGAGTTGACGGGATCCAGGCGCACCGCCTCGCGGGCGTACTCCAGCGCCTGCGCCGCGCGCGCCGCATCGCGGAAGATGCCCGGCAGGGAGATGTGCATCATGTTGTGCGCATTGGCGAGGCCGCAGTAAGCCGGCGAATAGCTCGGCATGCGCTTGATCACCTCGCGGATGAGCTCGGAGCCCCGCTGCCAGTCGGCCGGATTGTGGTTGAGCAGCAGCGTTTGGCCCTGCAGCCAGAGGTCGAAGGCGAGCAGGTCACTGCCTTCGTCCTGCTTCAGAGCCAGCGCGGCCAGTCGCCCGGCGGAGACGTGCACGTTGAGCGCCGTGGCCAGCCGCCGCACGATGGCCTGCTGGACTTCGAACCACTTCCCCTTGGAGATCTGGAAGCGCTCGCTCCACAGGTAATCGTTGGTCTCCGCGTCGCGCAGCATCAGCACCAGCCGCAGAGACCCGCGCGACTCGGTGGCGCTGGCGTCGATGATGTATTCCCCGAGGTTGCTGCTCGACGGCAGCGCCCCGGCCGCGACGTGGCCCTGGTCGCGCACCACCCACTCGCGGAAGCGCACGAGCGAGGCAATCAGCTCGCGGCGAAACCCCTGCACCAGGTAGCGGTTTTGCTCCCGTGTGCCGATCGCGTCGAAGCCGGCGACCGACACCACCAGTTTCGCCTTGTCGGAGCCCTTCCGAGCAGGCTCCGTGTGCGGCGGGGCGACCGGGGTGGCGCGCTCTGGGCGTGCCGCGGCGGGCTGGGAGGGGTCGAGCTGGCCGAGCTTCACGGCGGCGATCAGCTCCTGCGTCGCCTTGGACGGCTCGACGTCGTACTCGTCCTCGAGCAGCTGCCACAACGAATTGTAGATGTCGAGCGCGCTGCCCATGTCGCCGGCCGCCGCGCGCGCGCGAATGAGCGCGCGTGCCGCCTCCTCGTGGGTGGGGTCGAGCTTCATCAGGGCGCGGGCAACTCGCTCCTCGCCGCCGGGTGCGGCGGCGTTGGTGTGACCGTGCAACGCGTCCTCCAGATGCGCGGCCAGACGGTCGTGCAGCGATTGCCGCTTGGCTAGCAGCCAGCTGCGAAACGCCGGATCGACCGACTCCAGATCGTTGAGCAGGCCTTCGGTGGCGCGGTCGCGATCGAGCAGGATGGCGTGGGGCTCGCCGCGCTTGGCCGCGCCCATCACGTCCCACAGATCGACCTCGAGCGCGTCGCGGTCGATCCGCGTGACGTGCTTGTCGGCGTCGAACTTGTCGAAGCCGACGGCCTGGAAGGCTTCGCGGATCTCGTAAAGCGTCTGGCGCAACGATGCGCGCGCCCTGGCCTCCTCCGTCTCGCTCCAGAGCAGCCCGACGAGGCGCTCGCGGGTTTCCTGTCCGGACTCGGCAAGCGCCAGATAGCCGAGCAGGGCCCGTGCCTTGCGTCCGTTCAGAACGACATCGCGGCCGCCATGGCGGACCGCGAAGTGGCCGAAGGTTTCGATGCGCAGGCGCTGGCTCAAGGGCTCACGATCCGCTTGATGAGATTCCGTATTCGGAGTATCTCGCCACCAGAGCAGGCCATCAAAGTCCAGCTGCCGCGGCTTGGCAAGGGGAAAGCGAGCGCCATGCTCCACCTCCCGCGCAGCGACGAGGTCACGCGGCCGACGGGCCGGGGGGACCTGCGACGACTGGAACTGGATGACGAGGCGCCCCTGTGCTAGGGTCTGCGGCATTGGCGCCGCGCCGATGTCGCCGACCTGGCGGCGGACGGACCGGTCTTAAACAATTGGTTTAGAGATGGCCATGCGTGAAGCTTGGGCAATCGACAACGAGCACGGCAGCTGGCTATTGCGCCTGGGCGACCGGGTAACCTTCCTCGACGACGTCGACCGGCTGGGCCGCAGGACCGCTTCGATTGGCATCCTCAAGGACCCGCCGCGCCTCGATCGCAACAAGGCCATCTCGCACATCAAGGTGTGGTCGAGCCGCCCCGGACAAAGCGGGCTCAGGCCCCTGCTGGTGCCGGCCCGCAGCGTCATCTGGGTTGCGAGCAGGCAGCGCGCGCCCTCCCGCCGCAACGGTTCCGACCGATGAGAGCAGTGCGCGCCGCTAGAACAACTCCACGCCGCCGGTGTGCTGACCTCCGCCACCTGTTGCCGCGATCGCCCGTTGCAGGCGGACACTCTCCAGCTGCGAGGGCTCGATCTGCAGGCCGGGGGCGACGACGCGTACGACCGGCACGGCGTAGCGGGGCCGCGTGAGATCGATCGCGAAGGTGTCGATGCCCCCCGCCGCAAGCCGCGTTGCGAGCCAGCCGATTTGCGAGACGGCATCCTGGGAGGCGCAGGCTTCGCGCCGAACCGGCATGCCCTGGGGATGCAGCAAGGCGCAGGCGTCGGCATCGATGTGCGTGGCGCGCACGATATGGGCGCGATCGCGCGCGTTGAGCTTGTCCGGCCCGCTCTCGTGCTGCTTGGCGGCCACCACGGCCTGCGCCAACTCGGTCTGACAAAGCTCCATGATGGCGCCGCGCACCGCCCCGGCCACGGTCGGCCGCGCACCGAGCCCGAAGGCGAACCCCTTGCCATCCGCCCGGCAGGAGATCGCCGCCACGGCGGGGATGCCGAGGTCCGTCGCGATGTCGAGCAGCCAGGTGCGCCGACCGGCCTGGCTTCGCCGCAGCTTGGCCAGCAGCACGGCGCCCTCGGCGGACGCCGGATCGTCGAGGGCGAGCGGACGCCCGCGCATGCCGCCCCGCCACCAAAGGCCGGCGGCATCGCGCTCGACGAGCTCGCATAGCCCGTGCAGCACGGCATCGGCCTTGCTGGGGCCGGCGGCGCATCCCATGCTGAGCAGAAAGGGCGGCTTCATGCGCGACCGCGCCGGGCCGCGGCGCAGGCAGACCTCGGCCGGAAGCAGCATCTTCGTGTCGTCGAGCAGCGCGGTCGCCGCCAAGCAATCGAACTTGGCGCGATCGGCGCCTTCGGTGCCCTGCAGCAGGTCGGCGAGAAACTGCCGCCCCTCTCCTCTTGCGGCCTGGCGCATCTCCGCGCCGCTGCACGTCACGAGCGCCTCCTCGCCCGCTTCGAACTGCGAGAGATACTCGATGCCCTCGCCGATGCACGCCTCGAAGGCGGCGCGCATCGATAGGCCCATGCCCCCGACGCCCGTCAGCGGCGCTGCCTCATGCTCGGCTGCGACGGCGCTCGGGTCGACCTCGCCGCCGAAGAACACCAGACCTGGCGCTTCCGGCGCGCTCAGCTGAAAAACGCTCGCGAATTGTGCCGCCGCCCGCAGCAACGCCGTGCGGTTGGCGGAGAGCTCCGCCGTGCCCGGCTCGGCATCGTACTCCAGGGACTGCAGCAGGCCCGCGACGTCGTCCTCGGGGCGGGCGCCCGCCTGCGGGCCAGCCAGGTAATCGGCGGCGCGCGCAAACGTCTCAGCCAGCGCCTGTGCCGACGAGCTCCTTGCAGTCGCGGCCATCCTCGCTCCGATCTCGCTCGTTCGAGCGTGGGGGCTTGGCAAGGTCCGCCCGAGGCGCGGACGGTGCGACGTAGTCTATCAGGGCTGCCATGGTCGCGATATCCGGGACGCACGCCGCGATGACCGGTGCGCTCTCGGGCCGGCCGAGCACGACGCGCGCCAGCTCGTCGAAGGCACAAGCGTTGTCCGCCCGTTGCGCGGTGGCGTGCGCGCCGTTCCCCAGCGCGCGATAGAACGTCTCGGCCAGGATCAGCGAGCCCAACACGCCGAGGCGCCGGCCTTCCATCTCGCGCGCGGCCTCGAACAGGACGTAGAGAACGAGCGGCGGATCGGCGGCCAGAAAATCCCGGTCTTCGTCGTTCAGGCCGCTGGCGAGGCGATGCCGCGCGAGCCAGTCGCCGATCTGCCGCTCGCGCTGCGTGCGGTCCGCGAGCAACGGCGAAAGCTCGGCAAGCTCGGCTCGCTCAGCGAAAATCTCGGCTGCCAGCGCCGGCACCGACCATTGCGGAATGAAAGCGCTGCTCAGCAGATCCCTATAGGCGAGGCCCACGCTCTCGGTCTCGTCGATGGGGCCGAAGACCTCCCCGGAGAAGAGCCCGCCCGCCAGGCTCGGGGCGATGCGCCGGCTGAGGTTGGGCCTGTCCCCTCCGATCGCAAAGAACCGCGACCACTGGGCCATCCAGGAGTCGTCGAGCGGCATCCGCCAGGGCCGGGCACCCGATGTCGCCAGCATCATGTCGGCGAGGTCCTCGCCGTAGACATTGAGGTCGTTGAACACGTAGTTGGGCCGCACCATGGCGTGCCCGAAGCGGAAGGCATGCGCGAACTCGGTGGGCAACTCGTCGGGGGCTTGCGTGTCGAGGAAGGTCGCCTCGTCCCGGTCGTAGGCGGCGACGATGCCGGGATGCAGAATGCGGGGCAGCAGGTCCTCGCGCAGCAACCGCCGGTAGACGTGCACGCAGATCGCCCGGCTGAGCAGGTACACGCGGTAGTTGCGGATATCCGCGGCGAGGCTCCCGGCGACCAGGCCCGCGCTTTCGACGGTTTGTGCGATTTTGTTGTGGAGCTGATGGAAGAGGGTGGTCAGTTGCGCGATGGCCGCGTGCGCGTCGTTGCGGGGATCGGCAATGAGCGCGCAGGTGAGCCCGTCTCGCTCCGCGTGGTCGCGATTGGTCGGCCTGGCCCTGCCGAGCTCCTGAAACGGGCATTTGCCCAGGGTGGAATTCGGTGGCGCCGGTTTGCCCAGAAGCAGTCTATTGCGGCTGATGAGGTTTTCTCCCTGCGCCGCATAGGCGCCGGGCGATGCATCCGGTCCGCCTCCATATATGGTTTCGAGTTGCAGAAGGCTCGAGCGCCAGCTTTTAACGCCGACACCAATTTGCGAAACCGCACCGGTGGGCGCCGAGGTAATACGCAGTCATGGGCGACGAATTGCGCCAGATAGGTATATCCGGCGGGAATATCCGGATTCTCCCAGCGCTCCATGTCGGCGCCCAGCGCGTTGGGCCAGTCCCACGCCAGCGACATCTGCCGCGAAACGCCGCTCATGATGTCGCGCATGCGACGCGAGCGATCCGTCGTGCTCCCCTGGAGAGCGTATCCGAAGCGCTCCTGCGCCGCCGGGCGCCGAATAAAATTGCGAAATTGCATAGCACACCACAACCCGCGAGCGCCTCGTGCGGAGCCCGCCGGAAAATATTGAGACACGATCCCCTTGCGCGGCAGCGCGCGAGGGGACCATTCAATCCTGCATGAGCGGGGCGGTCGCGGCCCCGCAAGGAGCCGCGATCAACCTATTCGAAAATAACGATCTTTCAGGTCTACAGACAGCCGTTGATGGTGTAGTCGGCGATCCGCTCGGCCTGGAACTTCATCTTGTCGTCGACCTGCGGCTTGGACCTGAACACGCGCTCGTAGAACGTGGGAAGCGTGTAGTCGACGTCCTTCAGGCGCTCCTCGGCGGCTTCGAGATAGCTCTTGGCGGGCAGCCTGATGATCCAGGTGTCATCGTCGGGCTGCACGAAGCGGACCTTGGTGATGTGCTCGGGAACCGTGGCTCCCACCTGCGCCGCGGCAAGCTGCTGCTTGAGATCGTCGAGGTTGTCCGGGATCCGGTCTTCCCCCTTCGCCCACGCCTTCACCTTTTCGCCGAAGGCCGTGTAGTTCGTGAGCTTGACCTGCTGAAACATCATGCGACAACTCCTGTTTAATCAAGAAGCGACGACATTACGTGCGACATTTAGGTGTGCACGGCCGCAAGATGGATCAGTCGCCCGCGATATGTCAACGCAAAGCAGATTTTCCGCGGCGCGCGTTTGCTCGGCCGGAGTGTAATTGCAGCGCGCGCCGCAGTTGAAATCTCGGCATTTTGGCAAACGTGGCTCAGCCTACGCTTTTGCGCTCATGGCGCCGGCAAGGCGCCGGTCCGCACTGCCTCGAGAAAGGGCAGATTCGAGGCCATCGCCGAGGACGTCTGCGCACCCCGGATGTTTTCGGCCCAACACCGCCGGTCGAGGCCCAGCTGGCAGACCGGGTCAAAAAGATCGAAAGCCCGGGATCGACATTTCCCAATGACGTGCACCGGCGAATCGCCTACACGTATAAGTAGTATCGCTTCTTTAGATCACGCTTGAGTTGTATTCAGGTCAAGCTCGCGCCCCCGGAGATCCCATGCGATTGGCACCCCTGATGGCGCCAAGCCTCGGCTTGGCGCTGATCGCGACGGCAGGCTGCGATCCCCTGCGGGAGACGCAATACTTCCGCGACGGCATCGGCACCGACCTCAGCCGACCGGAAATGGCCGACGCCACGGCGCTCCTCAACCAATACATCGGCCACATCTGCAAGCAAGCCGGCCTCGAGCTTATCCCCGACCAACCCGCCGCCACCTGCAGCGACCGCAGCTTCGCGCAAGCGCAATGGGTGCAGTTCGTCAAGGCCGGCATGAACGATATCGACCAGCGCTGCGACGCCTATCTGGCCTGGCTCGACAACCGGCGGCGCTCCGCCGAGCCGCTGCTGCGCCAGATCGGCGATGTGGGCAAAGCGACGGGGTCGATCCTGGATGCCACGGGCGTCGGCCCGCACTCCATGAACATCGTCGGCGTCGCCTTCGGCCTGGCGGCCAACACCTTCACCAACGTGAACTCGCGCCTGCTGCTCGAGGTCAATCAGGCGACCGTCCAATCGGTCGTGCACAAGGGCCAGGAGGAGTTTCGCAACCGCAAGGACTACACCAACACCTTCAGCCGGTCGGACGCCATCTATCACCTGCGCTCCTACCTGCGCCTGTGCATGCCCTTCACCATCGAGACGGACATCAACACCACCGTGGCCATCGCCAAGCGGGTGGGACCCGGCTCGCTCGACAACAACCCGCTCATCGCCCCCGAGATCGCCGATGCATCCGACGTGCCGGCAATGCCGAGGCCGACGCCAGTCGCCGCAAGCCCGACGGCGCTACCCAGCGCACGGCCGGCGGAACCCAGGGGCCCCGACCCGCGGCTTGCCGCCAAGGACCGTGCACCGCCCAAGCGCGACACAGCCTTGGAGACGACCTTTAGGGACTACGACCCCAAGGCGTTTCCACCCTCGACGGTGCAGAAGATTTACAGGGTGCTTTGCGTGCCGCCGGCGGAGCGCAACCGTGCCGGCGAAGCGGTGCGCAAGCACGTGGAGATATGGGAGAGGACCGAGACGCTCCCCATCACCGTCGACGGCCTCGTGGACAAGCGGGAACGGGACGTGCTGATCAACAGGCCAGATTGCCCGATCGCCAAGGTGAGGAACGCCTACGAGCGGGTGCGGTTCAAGGATGGGGCCGACCGCGATGCGTCCGGCGTCATCGAGCTCCTGAACCGGCTGCCCGACGACAAGCTGCCCGCCCGCGGCATCCTGCCGACCAACCTCGCCCTCAACGATGCGAAGACCAGGGCGCGCATCGCCCAGGTCAGACGGGCGCTCGCCAGGGACCCCGCGCTCGCGGCCAAGCTCATGCGCCTGCCCGACAGCATGGCCAACCAGTGGACGGGAGACTTGGCCGACGCGCTGTTGCGGCTGGGACCGGTGCAGCGGCCCGGTGACCTGGCCTCCCCGCCGCCGACCGCCGTGCCGGCGCCAGCCAGCACGCCGCCGATCGCGCCGTCCGAATAGGTTTTCTTCAGCTCCGCAGCGCTCCACGCAGCCACCTCAGGAGGGAGGCGCACGATGCAGTACAGGGCAACGACAACGACGCTGGTCAAGGCCGAGCCGGCCGAGCACGCGCAGGATACCGGCTCGATCGAGAAAAACATCGAGTTCGAGGGCGCGGCAGATCCGCTGAGCGCGTGGATCCGGGTGGAGCGGCCTTTCTCGGGCTGGGTCGCCCGGCGCAATTGCGAGGAGGTTCTCGACGCGAGGGAGCCCGTGGCACGCGAGAGCTTCGTGCAGCGCTGCGTCATTGCCGAATGGACCTTCAACGCCGCGGACGGGATCGCGCCGTGGCTGGTCGTCGCCGATTTCCTGATCGCCCGCGCCATTATCGAGACGAATATCGAGAACGCCGGCCCCACCCCCGGCTCGGATGGCGTCGGCCCGCTGCGGGTGACGAGTGCCGAATGGAACGACTTTCTCCGGAACGACGGGGTGCTGGCGGCGGGCTGCACGCCGGCACACAGGCATCACCCGATCGCCCAGGTCGACGGCGCGGCCTTTCGCATGCACCGCGACGCCAAGCGGCTGAGCGAGCTGGGCAGCGCCGCCGGCAAAGCTAGGGCAAGCGATCCCTTCATACCGACCCTGCTGGAGGTGCTGCTGGCGTACCTGACCGAGAGCCCCGAGGCCGCCCTCGCCCTGATGGACGCGCATGCCCGTGAGCCGAACCTGCCCGTCGACCGGGTGCTCATGCCGCCGCTCGTCTCTCCCGACCTGCTCGACGTGCGCGCGCGTTTCTTTAGGGCGGCGGGGACGCCCAAGTCGGTGCGAGCCGTGGTGGGCGGGACGCGAGCCCTGCTGGAAGCGGCCCTCGCGCAGGCCGGGCGCGAGATCGAGCGGCACATGCCCGAAGCCGCCCCGCTGGTGGGCGAGGATAGCGCCGCGCCGTGGCTGGAGGTTGCCGAGGCCGCCAAGGCGGCGGGCGTCGACGAGCGGGACCCGAGGTTCAAGGCGACCATCCTCGACTATTTCGACGCCACGGATTTCCGCCCCAAGCCAACCTCCGTCACGACCCCCTGGTGCGGCGCGTTCGCGGCCCACTGCATGCACGCGAGCGGCAACCGGACGGTCGCGGCGAGCGTGCCGAAGGGGGCAGCCGCTGCCGCCAGCTGGAAGACGTGGGGGACGGCGCTGCCCTGGCCCTCATCGACCATCCCGGAAGGTGCCGTGGTGGTGCTGTCGCCCAACCACGTCGGGTTCTTCGCGGGGCTCGACGGCGACCGCGTCGTCCTCCTCGGCGGCAACCAAAGCGATAGGGTCGACCGGACGCCGTTTCCCAAAGCCCAGGTCGTGGAGGTGCGCTGGCTCAGTTTGGGGCCCACGCCCGGCGGCGCAGGCGCAGCGCCGACGACTGGCGGCACCATCGGCACGCTGTCGAGCGAGCAATGGGCGCAATATCTCGACACGCTCGGCGAGATGGAATCCGGCAACAACTATGGCGCGGTGAACAGGCTCGGCTATTGCGGCCGATGGCAGTTCGGTGCCGGCGCCCTCGTCGATACGGGGTATGTGCGCGCGGGGACAACCAACAGGGCGCTGCTCTCACCCGCGGCCTGGACCGGCAAGGACGGCGTCGACAGCCGCGCCGACTGGCTGGCGCGGCCCGATGCCCAGGACGCGGCCATGCTCACCTACACGCGCGCCCACTACAAGAGTCTGCTCGACCACGGCGA
>Ga0111538_10006152_pt1 | contig 16293 bp, 19 predicted proteins | sample SoiMethybrSBSTD1_FD_79669 | JGI IMG/M metagenome (GOLD analysis project Ga0111538, IMG submission 79669) | Bulk soil microbial communities from a Populus tree surrounding site in Tennessee, USA - Soil MetaG P. TD hybrid SBSTD1 (version 2)... | ecosystem: Environmental > Terrestrial > Soil >...
CCCCGTTCAGGCCCGCGGCGCGCACGCGAACCAGCAGCTCGCCCTTGCCCGGCTGGGGGTCGGGGCGCTCCTCCACGACCAGCTCCCCGTCCTGGATGGTTACCGCACGCACCGGCGGGGAATCTACCCGTGCCTGTCAAAAGGGTGTAACACGAAGCCGTCGGATGCCGACATTAGGGTGACGAGGTCGTCATGAGAGGTCCTAGCCTCAGCTCGGTCGGCGTGGGGCCGCCGCTTTGGCGGGAGGCCCGCATCGGGCTCGAGGCCGCCGCTCTCGTCCGTGACCCGGTCTTCCGCGGCGACGGCGTGGCGGACGGCCGCGGGCGCCCGGTGCTCCTTATTCCCGGCTTCCTGGCGGGCGACGGGTCCCTCTCCATGATGGCCGGCTGGCTTAAGCGCACCGGCTACCGGCCGAGCCGCGCGGGGATCGTCTCGAACGTGAACTGCGCCGGCGTGCTGCTGCCGCGGCTCGAGGAGCGGCTCGAGCGGCTTGTGAACCTTCAGGGCAGGCGCGCCGCGGTGGTGGGCCAGAGCCGCGGCGGGACGCTGGCGAAGGTGCTCGCGAGGCGGCGGCCGGACCTGGTGTCCGGCGTCGTGGCGCTCGGCTCGCCGCAGGTGGATCCGCTGGCGGTGCACCCGCTGGTGCGGCTGCAGGTCGAGGCCGTGAGCCGCCTGGGCTCGCTCGGAGCGCCCGGCCTGTTCAAGCGGTCGTGCCTCAACGGCGAGTGCTGCTCGTCGTTCTGGGAGGACCTGGCCGGTCCGCTCGACGCGGGGATCCCGCTCGTGTCGGTGTACTCGAAGAGCGACGGCGTGGTCGACTGGCACTCGTGCCTCGACCCGCACGCGACCGAGTTGGTCGAGATCCGCGCCTCCCATTGCGGCATGGCGGTGTCGCGGGCCGCCTGGCGCGCCGTGGCCGACTCGCTCGAGAGCTTCGCGGACGCCGACGCCCGTCGCCGACCCCAGCGGCGCGCGCAGGTGCACCGGCTCCCGCGCGCGGCCTAGCGCGCGGCGCGCCAGGCGATTTCGCCGGTGGCACAGGAGCCGACACGCTTGCCGTCATCGCGGCGTCGCACCACCCCGGTCAGCTCGAACGTGCCGCGCGACCCCCTCCGGCCGAAGCGCCCGCGCATCTCCCACGTGTAGCGCTCGACCACCTGCCTTCCGTCCGGGTCGGTGTACGGCCGGGTGAAGTCGCCGGACGCCCCGAACCTGCCCCGCCGCACCCGCACCCGCTGGGCCACCACGTCGAGCGGCAGCCCGATCGCGCTGGCGCAGTCCACGCGCACCGTCAGGCCGGCCCGGCGCACCAGCCGCCCGCCATCGGTGACCCGCATCAGGAAGGGCTCGTCCCGGTCGGTGGTTCCTCGCTGCGTGCCCGGCTGGAGCGTTCGGCGGCCCGTGCCCGCGTCACCAGGCGGGCGGCGAGCGCTCCACGTGATCGAGCCCGTGTCGCACCGCGATACCACCGGCCCGCCCTCGGAGCGCGAGTAGGTCGTCGTCACGCGCACGGTGCCGCGCGCGAGCCCGCCGGCGAGGACGCGCGCCGAGAACGTGACGGTGCCCTCCGCGAACAGGCCGCCCGTGAGCGGGACGCCCGGGTCGGCGCGGTCGGTGAAGCTGCTCGTGGCGCGGTAGCGGCCCCCCGAATCCAGTCGGACGTCCCTCACCGAGATGCTCTCGGTGAGCTGGTCGCCGAACCTGGGCGAGCACTTCGTGACGAGCGTGGCGTGCGCCGTCAGCGTCCCCTGGGGAAGGACGCGCAGGGAGACGAACTGCATGTAGTCGCGCACCGCTCCGCCGCCGTAGAGCCCGGACCGGCCGGGCGGCAGGGCGCCGGCCGGGCCCGCACTGAGCGCGCTCAGGACGAGCAGGGCCGCGGCGGCCGGCGCGATGCGACATCCCCGAAGCACGCCCGGATCACAGCAGGAGCACCGCCGAGCCGCGCAGGTTCCCCGCGCGGAGCCTGTCGAGCGCCTGGTTCGCCTCCTCGAGCGGGAACGTCTCCACCTGCGTACGCACGGGCACCCTCGGCGCCAGCTGCAGGAACTCCTCGGCGTCCGCGCGCGTGAGGTTGGCCACCGACCGGAGCACCCGCTCGCCCCACAGGAGCTCGTAGGGCATCGCCGGGATGTCGCTCATGTGTATGCCGCCGCACACGACCGTGCCTCCCTTCGCCACGGCCCTCAGCGCGGCCGGGACGAGAGGGCCGACCGGCGCGAAGATCAGCGCGGCGTCGAGCTCCTCCGGGGGCGGCCCGAGCGAGTCGCCCGCCCACTCGGCGCCGAGCTCGAGCGCGAACTGCTGGGCCTCCTCGTCGTCCGCGCGCGTGAAGGCGAACACGCGCCGGCCCTGGTGAAGCGCCACCTGGGCGATGATCGATGCCGCCGCGCCGAAGCCGTAGATGCCGAGCCGCTCGGCGTCACCGGCCAGCCGCAGCGTCCGGTAGCCGATCAGGCCGGCGCACAGGAGCGGCGCCACCTCGACGTCGTCGTAGCCGTCCGGGAGTGGGAAGCAGAAGCGCTCGTCGGCCACCACGTGCTCGGCGTAGCCGCCGTCGATGTCGTACCCGGTGAAGCGCGCGGCGTCGCAGAGGTTCTCGCGGCCCGAGCGGCAGTACCGGCAGGTGCCGTCGGTCGAGCCGAGCCACGGGACCCCCACGCGCTGTCCCGGCTCGAACCGCTCGCCGCCCCCGGTAACGCGCCCGGCGATCTGGTGGCCCGGGACGAGCGGCAGCTTCGGCTCGGTCAGCTCGCCGTCGAAGATGTGGAGATCGGTGCGGCAGACGGCGCAGGCGCGCACCTCGATCGCCACCTGTCCGGGGCCGGGCTCGGGAACCGGGAGGTCCATCGGCCTGAGCGGCTCACGGGCACGTTCGAGCACCATGGCGCGCATGGACTCACAGTAGTCCCGGGCCATAGGGTGGCGCGGTGATGGCGGAGTGACCGTGCCGCTCGTGTCGAGCGCCTGGCTCCGTGAGCGGCTGTCCGACGACGGCATCCGGATCGTCGACTGCCGCTGGAGGCTGGGCGAGCCGGGAGCCGGCGAGCCGCTGTGGCGCGAGGGGCACATCCCGGGCGCGGCGTTCCTCGACCTGGACCGCGACCTCGCCGCGCCACCGGGCGAGGCCGGCCGCCACCCGCTGCCGCGCGCGGACGACTTCGAGGCTGCCGCCCGCCGCGCCGGCATCGGCGAGGACGCGCTCGTCGTGGCCTACGACGAGGCCGGCGAGGGCGGAGCCGCACGCCTCTGGTGGCTCCTGCGGCACTTCGGCCACGAGGAGGTGACCGTCCTCGACGGCGGCCTGCGCGCCTGGCGGGAGGACGGCGGCGAGCTGCGCGCGGGCGAGGAGCGAATCCCCGCCGGCGATTTCACGGCCGCTTCCCGGAACGACACGGTGACGGCGGAGGAGCTGGCGAGCGAGGTCGGCGCTCCCGCCGGCGGCGCGCTGGTCGACGCCCGCACGCCGGAGCGCTACCGGGGCGACGTGGAGCCTGTGGACGCGGTGGCCGGGCACATCCCCGGCGCCGTGAACGTGCCGTTCGCCGAGCTCGCACCCGGCGGTCGCTTCCTTCCGCCGGATGAGCTCCGCGCCCGCCTCGAGGCCGCCGGAGTGCGGCCCGGCGGCGATGCCGTCGCATACTGCGGCTCGGGCGTGACGGCGGCGGTGATAGTGCTGGCCGCCGAGATAGCGGGACTCGGCCCGGTCAGGCTCTACCCCGGCTCGTGGAGCGAATGGTCCGGGCGCGGACTTCCGGTGGAGCGCGACTAGCACCGATGGGGCGCCCGGCGGGGGGCTTGCCGCCTTGACCACCGTATAGGGGACCAATCCGGCAAGCCCCCTCGGACCCACCCCCTCAATGCCCGCCGTTAAAACGACCCACCAGCCGCCCGCCAACACACCACCCGCCCCACCTCGAACCGCAGCAGCGGCCCGGGCGGGCGGCGCTCCGCGTACTGCGAATACTTAGACGCCAACGCCTCCATGGCCTCAACAGCAGTGGCCGCCGGCACCACCTCCACCCGCCCCAGCATCTGCACCCAGCCGAGCCGCGCCCAGTCGTCGTCGTACTCGTCCACGAGCAGCGACGCCTCCGGCCGCCGGCGCAGATACCCCACGCGCACCGGCTCGGCGCGTCGCTTCGGCTTCTCGTCGATCGCGCTCCACACGAACCCGCCCGCAACCGCGAACGTCACCGGCAGCACCCGCGGCCGGTCCTCGCCGTCCAGGTAGCCGAGCCGCGCCACGCGCGCCCGCGCCACGAGCTCGCGTGCCCAGCCGGGGGCGGTGTCGAGGCTCACGGGCCACAAGTCTGCCGGAGCTTCCGTCCACCCGCCCCGCCACGATGGGCGTCGGATGGCAAGGACCCGGGTCATGATCGGCGGCGCGGCGGCTGGGGCGATCGGGGTGCGGGTCGCCCGCTCGCTCTACGGGCGGTGGCGTCTCCTCCCACATGCCGACCGTGAGCGCATCGCCGCGTTCGCCGAGGACACGAAGGAGAAGGCGCTGTCCCTGCGCGGCGCCACGGACCGCGACCGGGCCGAGGAGGACCTGCGCGCCTCCAGCGAGACGCTGGCCGCGGCGCTGGTCGAGACCGCCGAGTCGGACCCGGAGCTGGAGGCGGAGGACGTCCATCAGCTGAGGGAGGACCTGCGGCGCGAGCTTGCCCGCCTCGCGACGGCCGACATTAAGGCTTCGCGAATCGGACAGGACCGCGCGAACGGTCCCAAGTAGGATCAGGGCGCCCTCGGGCCCCCGCCTCGTGAATTACTCCGACACCGCCCATCCCACGGGGCCGTCGGCCTCGCCCGGTGGCGCCGCAGCCGCGGTCCTGGCGTTCCACGAGGCGACCAAGGTCTACCCCGGGCGCCGCACGCCGGCCGTGTCGAACCTGACCCTCGAGGTCCCGGCCGGCGAGATATGCGTTCTGATCGGCCCGTCCGGCAGCGGCAAGACGACCGCCATGCAGATGGTGAACCGGCTGATCTCGATGACCTCCGGTGACGTGACGATCGACGAGCGGAGCATCAGGGACCTGGACGAGACCGAGCTGCGCCGCGGGATCGGCTACGTGTTCCAGCAGATCGGCCTGTTCCCGCACATGACGACCGAGGACAACATCGGCACGGTGCCGAGGCTCCTCGGCTGGCCCAAGGAGCGGATCCGGGCGCGCGCGAAGGAGCTGCTCGAGCTGGTGGGCCTCGACCCGGACGACGACCTGCGCCGGTACCCGGCCGAGTTCTCCGGCGGCCAGCGCCAGCGCATCGGCGTTGCGCGCGCGATGGCCGCCGACCAGCCGCTGATGCTGATGGACGAGCCGTTCGGTGCGGTCGACCCGATCGCGCGCGACCGGCTCCAGGACGACTTTCTGCGCCTCCACAAGGAGGTGCCGAAGACGGTCGTGTTCGTGACCCACGACATCGACGAGGCGATCAAGATGGGCCACCGGATCGCGATCCTCCGTGACGGCGAGCTCGTCCAGTTCGACACGCCGGACAACATCCTCGCCGAGCCCGCCAACGACTTCGTCGCCGACTTCGTGGGCGCCGACCGCGGCCTCAAGCGGCTGAACGTCTGGCGGCTCGGCGACCTCGAGCTCGGCCCGCCGCCGGACGACCCGGCGGGCCCCACCGCGACCGAGGAAACGAGCCTGCGCGACGCGCTCTCGCTCATGCTGGTGGAGGGGAAGGAGCGGATCGTCGTCGTGGACGAGGAGGGCCGGCCGACCGGCACCGTGGCGCTCGATTCGATCACTCGCCTGATCGGCCCGGACGAGAAGGCGGTCGCGAGATGATGCTCGCCGGCGCACCCGCCGCTCCGATCGCCCAACAGGGACCCGTGATCCCGCATTTCGAGCGGGCCAGCGACTGCATCCGCGAGAACGGCCAGTTCTGCTTCAGCTGGTTCGTGGACAACTTCGACCGCGTCTTCGTGCCGCGCCTGGTCGAGCACATCTGGCTGACCGGGCTGGCCGTGGGGATCGGCTTCGTGATCGCATTCACCGCCGCGCTCGTGGCCCACAGCCTGGATTGGTTCGAGACGCCGTTCGCGATCCTCGCCGCCTTCCTCTACACGATCCCGAGCCTGGCGTTCTTCCAGCTGCTGGTGCCGATCACCGGGCTGACAGTCACGAGCGCCGAGATCGCACTGGTGTCCTACACGATCCTGATCCTGTTCCGAAACACGCTCACCGGGCTGCGCGGGGTACCGGAAGACGCTCGGTTGGCGGCCCGTGCGATGGGCCTGACCAAGGGCCAGATCCTGCGCCGGGTGGAGCTTCCGCTCGCGCTCCCGGCGATCATGGCCGGGGTCCGGATCGCGACCGTGACGACGATCAGCCTCGCCACGGTGGCGGCCTTCATCGGCGTGGGCGGCCTCGGCCAGCCGATCTTCAACGCCATCCAGAGCGGCTTCAAGACGCAGTTCGTCGCGGCAGGGCTGCTGGCCGTGGCGCTCGCCCTGGTGGCCGATGCCCTGCTTGTCCTGCTCCAGCGCATGCTCGCCCCGTGGATGAGAGCGCGGAGGGCGTGACATGAAGACCTTCGAGAACGCGATCGAGTTCCTGTTCGACAACACGGGCCTGATCTGGGACAAGATCCTCGAGCACGTCTGGCTGTCGCTGGCGTCGCTCGGGGTGGCCTGCGTGATCGCGATCCCGCTCGGCGTGTGGCTCGGGCACCGGCACCGCGGCTCGTTCGTCGCCATCAACGTGTCCAACGTCGGCCGGGCGCTGCCCAGCCTCGCGGTCATCTCGATCGGCCTCGGCCTGCTCGGCGTGGGCTTCACCAACGTGATGGTCGCCCTCGTGATCCTCGCCGGCCCGGTAATGCTCACGAACGCGTACGTGGCCGTCGACCAGGTCGACCAGGACGCCGTGCGCGCCGCCCGGGCCATGGGCATGAGGGGGCCCCAGGTGCTGTGGCGGGTCGAGCTCCCGCTCGCGCTGCCGCTGATCTTCGCCGGGATCCGAACCGCGGCGGTCTACGTGGTGGCGACCGCGCCGCTTGCCGCGCTCGCGGGCGGCGGCGGCCTCGGCGACATCATCGTGAACCAGCCCACCTACGGGCCGGAGGGCGTCGTGGCCGGATCGCTCGTGATCGCGGCCCTCGCCTTCGCGACCGAGGGCGTGTTCGCCCTCCTGCAGTACGCCGTCACGCCGCGCCCGCTGCGGCGGCGTGGGAGGCAGCCCCTGCTCGAGCCGAAGGTGGAGACAGCCGCGGCGTGAGCTCAAGACCGAAGGTGTCCAACGAAGGAGTCCAATGAGACGACGCAAGATCCAAACCCCCGTACTGATGGTTCTGCTGCTCGCCGTGCTCTCGGTCTTCGGAGTGGCCGCCTGCGGCGGCGACGACGACGACAGCGCGTCGAGCGGCGACCAGACGTCCTCCTCGTCCAGCGACCAGCCGGGCAAGGGCAAGCCGGCGGTCACGCTGGGCACGAAGGACTTCACCGAGGAGTTCGTGCTCGGTGAGCTCTACAAGCAGGCGCTCGAGGCCAAGGGCTACAAGGTCAAGCTGAAGAAGAACATCGGGTCGACCGAGATCATCGACAAGGCGCTCACGAGCCACCAGATCGACGGCTACCCCGAGTACCTCGGCGTGTCCGTGGCCGTGGTCGCGGGGAAGGACATCATCCCGAAGTCCGACCAGCAGACCTACGACCTGGCGAAGCAGTTCTACGAGGGCCGCGGGCAGACGCTCAGCCAGCAGACGCCGTTCTTCGACGTGGACGCGATTGCCACGACGAAGGACTTCGCGACGAAGAACAACCTGAAGAGCGTCGCGGACCTGAAGAAGCTCGACAGCTTCACGGTCGGTGCGCGGCCGGAGTTCAAGAGCCGCTACCAGGGCCTGAAGGGCATGCAGAAGGTGTACGGGCTGACGAACGCCCAGTTCAAGCAGCTGGCGCTTGGCATCCAGTACCAGGCGCTCGACAAGGGTGACGTGGACAGCGCGAACGTGTTCTCCACGGACGCCCAGCTCGCGAGCGGCAAGTACACGGTGCTGGAGGACCCGAAGGGCGTCTTCGGCTACCAGCACGTCGCGATGGTCATGGACAAGAAGAAGAACGAGGCCCTCGGGCCGGAGTTCTTCGCGACCATCGACGCCGTCTCGAAGCTGCTCACGAACGACGCGATGATCTCGATGAACAAGGCCGTCGCGCTCGACAAGCAGCCGGAGGCCGAGGTGGCCAAGAAGTTCCTGCAGGCGAACGGAGTTCTCTAGCAGCTAGGGCGGCGGCCCGGTAGACGCACGCGCGACGAGTCGTGGCGGGAACAGCTCCCGCCGCGGCTCGTCGGGCCGCCCACCCTCGAGCGCGTCCAGGAGGAAGCGAGTCGCCACCCGGGCGACCCGCTCGACGTCCCACGCCGTCGACGTGAGCGGCGGAGCCAGGAGCCGCGACATCGGGTGCTCGCCGAAGCCGGCCACCGACACGTCGTCGGGGATGGTCAGGCCGAGCTCGGCGCAGGCCACGCACACGCCATAGGCGATCGAGTCCGACATGCAGAACATCGCGGTCGGGCGGTCGGCGGCCGAGAGCAGCTCGAGCGCGAGCGGCCGCGAGCCGTTCAGCGAGTACGCGCACGGCACGATGCGGCAGTCGAGCCCCAGCGCCGCCGCGACCTCCTCGACGGCGCGCTCGGCGGGGCGCCCGGGCGAGGTCTCGACGGCCCAGGACAGGACCGCGACCCGCTCGTGGCCGAGCGAGCTGAGGTGGCGCAGCGTGTCCTCGACGCCGCGGTTGTTGTCGAAGACCACCTCGCCGACGGCCATGACGCCCGGGAGGGCGTCGCCGATCGTGACCGTCGGCACCTCCTCGGCGATCAGCTCCCAGCCGTCGCTCGGCGGCCCGACGGGCAGGACGATGAGGCCGTCCACGCGGTGGTCCACGAGCCGCCCGGCGAGGTCGAGCTCGCGGGTCGGCTCGCCGTCCGCGTCCGCGACCAGCGTGCTTCGCTCGGCGGTGTGAAGCTCCCGCTCCACCGCCCGCACGAGCTCCTGGTTCCAGAAGTCCGCGAGGCTGCCCACCAGCAGCCCGACCACGGCGGTCGCCCCGCCGCGGAGCGCCCGGGCGATCGGATCCGCCTCGTACCCGAGCTCCTCCGCCGCGGCACGAACGCGCTCCTCGGTCTCGGCCGAGACGTGCATCCCGCGGAGGGCATAGCTCACCGCGGCCGGTGACAGCCCGGTGTACTCGGCCAGCTCGCGAATCGTCGCGCGCCGCTTCTGTCGCTCCGGCACCGGCATCAGCGTACCCCGGAGCTTGCATTCCGACCGCCTTTGGGCGCATAATGGCGCTGGTTACTTAAACGATTCAGTGAAACCTTTCACCAGCGTTGCGCATTGACGTTCATCAGCACCTCTGGCCCGAGCCGCTGCTGTCTGAGCTCGCCCGCCGCCAGGAGGCTCCCCGACTCCTCCGGAGGGGCGGGAGCTGGACGCTCGAGGTGCCCGGCGAGCCCGATTGCGAGGTCCTGCTCGCCGACCACGATCCCGACCTGCGCGCCGAGCTCGTCCAGGCCGACGGGCTCGACCGCGCCTACGTGGCGCTCTCCACCCCGCTCGGGATCGAGGCGCTGCCGCCGGACGCCGGACGGCCGCTGCTGGACGCCTGGCACGACGGCGCGGCCGCCCTTCCGCCGGAGTTCCGCGCCTGGGCGGCGCCCTGCGTGAGCGAGCCGGACGCCGCGGAGCTGGCCTCGCTCCTCGATCGCGGCTTCGCCGGCGCGTGCCTGCCCGCCGAGGCGCTCCTTACCCAGGCGGGCCTCGACCGGTGCGGCCCCCTACTCGAGGTGCTCGAGGAGCGCGACGCGCCGCTGTTCGTGCATCCCGGCCCCGCGCCCGACACGCTCGCCGCGCTCGGGACGACCGTCCGCAGCGAGCCGGCGTGGTGGCCCGCGCTCACCCGGTACGTGGCCGCGATGAACGCCGCGTGGCACGCGTTCGGCACCTTCGGCCGGCCCGCGCACCCGCGCCTGCGGGTGTGCTTCGCCATGCTGGCCGGCCTCGCGCCGCTGCAGCGGGAGCGGCTGGTCGCGCGCGGAGGGAGCACGGCCTCCGACCCGGACATCTTCCTCGACACCTCGTCGTACGGGCCGCGCGCCGTGGACGCGGTGATCCGCGAGCTGGGCGTGGACGCTCTCGCGCACGGGTCCGACCGGCCGGTCGCGCAACCCGCGGAGCCGGGGCTGGGAGAGGCGGTGGAGGTTGCCCTCCGGTCCCGAAACCCGGCTCGGCTCATGCGGCTGGCGGAGGTCCCGGCATGAGCCTGAGGCTCACCTTCGACCGTAACCTCGACCTCCCCGCGCTGCGCCGGCTCGTCTCCCAGATCGCCGCCGACCGGGCGGCGTGGAGCGCGCTCGTGAACCTGGACATCGAGCATCGCCACTACGCGCAGCTCTGTCGCGACGACCACCTCGACGTGTGGGTGATCTCGTGGATGAACGGTCACGACACGGGCTTTCACGACCACGATCTCTCGAGTGGAGCGGTGGCCGTCGTGGAGGGCGAGCTGGTCGAGGAGCGGCTCACGATCGGCGGCCCGCCGCGGCGGCGCAGCTACGGGGCGGGGACGAGCTTCCACTTCGACGCGTCGCACGTCCACCGGATGCACCAGGCCGGCGGCGGGCCGGCGATCTCGATCCACGCCTACTCGCCGCCCCTGTGGCGGATGGGGGCATACGCGATCGAGGCGGACGGGGCGCTGCGGCGCACCTCGATCTCGTACGCGGAAGAGCTCCGGCCGGCCGCCAGCGACGCCGCGTAGTAGAACGCTCCTGTGCACGCGAGCTCGTTCCCGGTGGGCGCGGCCGCCACCCTCGAGGAGCTGGACCGCGACCCGCACCCCCTGCACGCCCGCCTGCGGGCGGCCGAGCCGGTGTCGTGGCTGCCCGCGCTCGACGGCTGGCTCGTCACGAGCCGCGAGCTCGCGCTTCAGGCGATGCGGGACGCCGAGACGTTCACGGTCGACGACCCGCGCTTCTCGACCGGGCAGGTCGTCGGCCCGAGCATGCTCACCCTCGACGGCGACGAGCACGCGCGCCACCGCGGTCCCTTCGCGCGGCCGTTCCGGCTGGACTCGGTGCGCGAGCGGTTCACGGCCGCCGTACTGGACGAGACCGAGCGGCTGATCGACGGGCTCGAGCCGGCCGGGCGTGCGGAGCTGCGGCGGGGCCTGGCGGGGCCGCTGGCGGCGCGGATCGTCACGGTCGCGCTGGGGCTCCCGGACGAGGACACCGGCGCGGTGCTCGGCTGGTACGACCGGATCGTCGCGGCGGTGACGGAGGTCACCGAGGGAAAGCCCGTTCCCGCATCCGGGCGCGAGGCCTTCGCCGAGCTCCACGCAAGCGTGGAGCCCGCGTTCCAGGGCGACGCCGGCGATCTGACCCGAGACGAGGTCGTCTCGAATCTCGCGGTCCTCATGTTCGGCGGGATCGAGACGACCGAGGGCATGATCGCGAACGCTTTGATGCACCTGCTCGCGCACCCGGACGAGCGTGCCGCGGTCGAGTCGGATCCCTCACTGCTTCCGAACGCGATCGAGGAGTCGCTGCGGCTCGAGCCGGCCGCCGCCGTGATCGACCGCTACGCGACCCGCGACACCGAGCTGGGCGGCGCCTCCATCACGCGAGGCGACCTGGTGAGGCTGTCGATCGCGGGCGCGAACCGCGACCCGGCGGTCTTCCCCGACCCGGACCGCTTCGACGTGCGGCGCGAGAACGCGCGCCTCCAGATCGCGTTCGCACACGGGCCGCACGTATGCCTGGGGATGCACCTGGCCCGCCTCGAGGCGCACACGGCGGTGGGCCGGGTGCTCGAGCGGCTCCCCGGGCTCCGGGTCGATCCCGAGCAGCCCGCGCCCGCCGCGCGCGGGCTGGTGTTCCGCAAGCCGCCCGCGCTGCACGTCGTGTGGAGCTAGGTTGCCGTCCGTGATCCTGGACGGCCGCACCCTTACGCCCGAAGCCGTGGAGGCGGTGGCGCGTGGCGGCGAGCAGGTCGAGCTCGCCGCCGAGGCGCGCGAGCGCAACGCGGCCGCCGCACGTGCGCTCGACGAGCTCGTCGCCGGGGGCGAGCGGGTCTACGGCGTCACGACCGGGGTCGGACCGTTCCGGACGGACCCGGTGCCGGAGGACCAGCGGGGCGATCAGCAGCTGCGCCTGCTCCGAAGCCATGCGTCAGGCGGGGGGCGCGAGCTGCCGCCGGAGCTCGTCCGCGCGGCGATGGTGGTGCGGGCGAACCAGATCGGAGCGGGCGGCGCGGGCGTCTCGGAGGGACTGCTCGACGCGCTGGTGGACGCGCTGAATGCCGGCGTCACGCCGGTGGCGCACGAGCTCGGGTCACTCGGGACCGGAGACCTCACCGTGCTCGCGGAGATCGCGCTCGCTCTCATCGAGCGCTCCGACCCGGCGCTCGGGTCGCACGACGGGCTCGGCTTCATGAGCAGCAACGCGGCCTCCATCGGCCACGCCGCGCTCGTCGCCGTCGCGGCCGGTCGCCTGCTCGACGCGGCCCTCGAGGTCGCCGCCCTGTCGTTTCTCGGGGCGGACGCCGACCGGGTCGTCCTCGACGAGCGCGTGCAGCAGGCGCGGCCGCATCCGGGCCAGACGGCCGTCGCCGCGCGACTGCGCGAGCTGCTGGCCGCGGAGGCCGGGGCGCGGCGCGCATCGGAGAGCGCGCCGGGCGAAGCGGACGCGCCGGTCCAGGATCCCTTCCCGTTCCGGGCGCTGCCGCAGGTCGAGGGGACCGCACGCGACGCGCTGACCGCGCTCGAGCGAGTGCTCGCGGTGGAGCTGAACGCGGCGGCGGAGAACCCGCTGATCGCATCCGGTGAGCCGGCGATCCTGCCCAACGCCAACTTCCACGCGGGTGCGCTCGCCCTCGCGCTGGACGGCCTCCGGGGCGCCCTCGCGCAGTCGTCGTCGCTGTGCGCCGCACGGGTCACCGCGATGCTCGAGCCGGACCTGACCGGCCTGCCGCCCATGCTCGCCTCGGATGCCGGTCCCGGCTCCGGCGCGATGATGCTCGAGTACACGGTCCACGCCGCGGCCGCCGGCGTCCGCGCGCTGGCGGCGCCGGTCGCGAACCAGACGACCGTGGTCGGGAGCGGCGTGGAGTCGCACGCCTCGTTCGCTCCGCTGGCGGCCCGCATGGCGGAGGAGGCGCTCGACTCGGCGGCGGTCGCGATCGCCACCGAGCTGGTGGTTGCGATGCGGGCGATGCGGATGCGCAAGCTCGAGCCGGCGGGCTCGCCGGCGGCCGAGCTCTACACGCGCGCCGCGGCCGTGCTCGACGCCGACCTCGAGGACCGGCCGCTGGCCGAGGACGTGGAAGCCGCGCGGCGGCTGGTGAAGGGGGACGACGCCGGCTAGCAGCCGACGCGCCGCCGGGGACTCAGCGTCTCCGCCATCCAGCGGTCGAGCTTCCGCATGTCCTTCTTGCCGTACGTGAGGCTGTAGCCGATCAGCGCCGCGATGAAGATCGTGTAGGCGCTCACCGCGCCGGTCGCCACGAGGTCCCAGACACCCAGGCCGACTATGCCCGCGGTGTCGAGCACGACGCCGATCACGAACAGGCGGGTGACTCCCTCGAGCCCGACGCGGTAGCGAAGCACGAGGAACGCGGCCAGCATCAGCCAGAACGCCGCCTCGAACCCGATCGCCAGTGCCCACTTGAGCTCCATCTCTTATTTATATCAAACGTTCGGTATAAGATATTTCGCATGCCGAAGGTCGTGGACCACGAGGAGCGCCGCGCGGAGTTGCGGGACGCGGTCTGGCGCCTTGCGTCTCGCGACGGCCTCGAGGCCGTCACGGTGCGTGCCGTGGCGGACGAGGCGGGCTGCTCCACGGGCGCTCTCGTCCACTACTTCGCCGACAAGGAGGACCTGCTGCTGTTCGCCTTCCGCACCGTCGCGGACCGGGTGATGCGAAGGGTGGCCGCCGCGGAGGAGCTCACGGCCGAGCCGATGGAGCTGGCGCGGGCGATGCTGGTTGAGGGCCTCCCCCTCGACCGGGAGCGCCAGGCGGAGGTACGCCTGTGGTTCGCCTTTCTCGGGCTGGCGCTCACGCGCCCCGCGCTCGCGCGTGACCAGCGGCTCACCTACCGGGCGTGGCGGGAGCGCGTGGCGGAGCGGCTCGCGGCGGCGAAGGAGCAGGGCATCCTGCGCGCCGACGTGGATCCCGAGACCCAGGCTGCCGCGCTGGTGGGCCTCGTGGACGGACTCGCCGTGCAGGCCACCTTCGAGCCGCGCGCGCTGGGCACCGAGCGGCAGCTGGAGCTCGTGGACGCGTGTCTGGACCAGCTCCGCGCGTAGTAGCTTCGAGGGCGTGAGCACCGCGCCGCAAACCGGGACAGTCGAGCCGTTCCGGTTCGAGGACGGCGCGCTCCTGATCCTGGACCAGCGCGCGCTGCCGGCCGAGGAGCGCTGGATCCGCTGCGAGACCGTCGAGCAGGTGGCCGAGTGCATCCGCACGCTCGCCGTCCGGGGCGCCCCGGCGATCGGCATCGCGGCGGCGTACGCGCTGGCGCTCGCCGAGGACCGCGACGCGGCCGCCGAGCTGCTTCGCTCCACTCGCCCGACCGCGGTGAACCTCGCCTGGGCGCTCGAGCGGACCCGCGACGCCGACGACCCGCTCGAGGCCGCGCGGCGGCTCCACCAGGATCAGCGCGACGCGGATCGCCGGCTTGCGGAGCTCGGCGCGGAGCTGTTCGGCGAGCGCACCCGTGCGCTCACGCACTGCAACACGGGCGCGCTCGCCACCGGCGGGATCGGCACCGCGTGCGGGGTGCTGCGCGTCGCGTGGGAGCAGGGCCGGCTCGCGGAGGTCTGGGTCGACGAGACGCGGCCGCTGCTGCAGGGCGCCCGGCTGACCGCGTGGGAGCTGCGGCAGGCGGGGATCCCCCACCGTGTTGTCGCGGACTCCGCGGCCGGCTCGCTGATGGCCCAGGGGCGCGTGGACCGCGTGATCGTCGGCGCCGACCGCATCGCGGCGAACGGCGACGTGGCGAACAAGGTGGGCACCTACCCGCTCGCGGTCCTGGCCGACCGCCACGGCGTGCCGTTCTACGTGGCAGCGCCGGTCTCCACGATCGATCCCGCGACGCCCGACGGCGCCTCGATCCCGATCGAGGAGCGCGACCCCGCCGAGATCGTGGCCGCGGGTGACGCCTTCAACCCCGCCTTCGACGTGACACCCGCGGAGCTCGTGACCGCGATCGTGACCGAGGCGGGCGTGCTCGAGCCGCCGTACGGCGAGTCGATCGCGAAGGCGCTGGCCTCGTGATGGGCGAGCGCCCCCTCGCGGACGCCGACGCCCTGCTCGCCGCCGCTCGGCGGCCGCTCGTGATCGGCATCGGCGGCGGCGGTGACGTCGTGGGCGCGCTCGCGACCGCGGAGCTGTCCCGCGCCCACGGCGCCCATCCCGTCGTTGGCGGAGTCACCTGGGAGCGGCGGCCGATCGACCCGAACCCGGGACCGCGCGCGGAGGCCGAGATCGATGGCGCTCGCAGGCTCGCGCCGGGCGTGCTCGGGGCGACCGGGGCCACGCGCGTTCGCGACAGCGGCGTGGTGTTCGCGGAGTCCCGCATGGCGGAGCTGCTCGGCGAGGAGACCGTCCTCGTGGACGCCACGCTCGGCCCGGCCGCGATCGCGGACGGCCTCGGCGCGGCGGCGGCGGAGCTCGGCGCCGATCTGATCGTCTTCCTGGACGTGGGCGGCGACGCCCTCGCCCACGGCGACGAGCCAGGCCTGGCCAGCCCGCTCTGCGACGCGATCATGCTGGCCGCCGCTGCGCGGCTCTGGAAGGCGCGCACGGTCCCCGTCCTGGGCGGCATCTTCGGCGTCGGCTGCGACGGCGAGCTCACGCCCGCCGAGGTGCTCGAGCGGGTCGCCGAGGTCGCGGAGGCCGGCGGGTTCGCCGGGGCGCGCGGGCTCACGCCGGCCGTGGCGGGCCGCCTCCAGGAGGCGGTCGAGGCGATACCCACTGAGGCCAGCGCCCAGGCGGTCCGGTGCTTCCACGGCGCCATCGGCGAGACGACCATCCGTCAGGGCCGTCGGACGGTCGAGCTGTCGCCGATCGGGGCGCTCACGTTCTACTTCGACGTGGCCAAGGCGATCTGGGCGGCCGCTCGCCTCGCGGCGGCGGTCATCGACGCCGAGGACCTCGATGCCGCGAACGAGATCCTCCGCGCCCGCGGCATCAGGACCGAGCTCGATTACGAGCGTGACGCATTGCACACAGTTCGACCATCATCGAACTGATACTTCTGAGCGTGATCGAACGCCTTCCAGAC
>Ga0111538_10006155_pt1 | contig 16286 bp, 9 predicted proteins | sample SoiMethybrSBSTD1_FD_79669 | JGI IMG/M metagenome (GOLD analysis project Ga0111538, IMG submission 79669) | Bulk soil microbial communities from a Populus tree surrounding site in Tennessee, USA - Soil MetaG P. TD hybrid SBSTD1 (version 2)... | ecosystem: Environmental > Terrestrial > Soil > Tree...
CACACGTGCACGATCGACACGAACCCGTTGATCGACGTGACCGTGAACTGCACGGATTCGACCGGCGCGGGTAACCCGATCGTGATCTCCGGCACGGTGACCAACACCGGCAACGTGCCGCTCACGAACGTCAGCGTGGACATCACCGTCACGGCCAACGGCCAGGTGGTGAACGCGCTGAGCGGCCAGTCGCTGGCCGCGGGCGCCTCGGCGAACTACACCGTGAACTACACGGGCCTGACCGCGGGTCAGTGCTCGACGTTCACGGCGACCGCCAAGGGCACGGCTGATCCGGACTGCGAGCATCTCGGGGCCGGTGGCGTCACCGACCAGCGGACGACCGCGATCGAGTGCTGTGTGCCGGGCACGTTCGAGGCCTGCACGCCCGGCTACTGGAAGAACCACGAGTTCGCCTGGGACGGCAAGACGGGCCCGGATCCGTTCGACGCCGCAGCCGGGGCCGGTTTCCAGTTCGACACCTTGTTCTTCGCGTGGAAGGACGTGGCCCACACCGTGCCGAACACGGTGAACGGGCAGCAGGGCTTCTTCGACCTGGCCCCGGGCGACATCGACCCGGCCTTCCAGGTGTTCTACCCGCTGACCCTGACGATGGATCAGGCCCTCTCGATCGGCGGCGGCAACCCGAACAAGATGACGCGCCACCTGATCACGGCGCTGCTCAACGTCGGGTCCGGGATGAACTACGACTTCCCGGACTCGTGCACGCGCGCCGGCAGCGGGCCGTGCACCAGTGCCGCGGATCTGAAGGCGGAGTACGAGGCGAGGATCATCAACCGGAAGTACTCGCCCTTCGCGTCCGACCTGGCGCTGGTCAACCAGGTGGACAACTGCCCCTGCGACGTGACCGGCTGCCCGTAACACCTACGGCTGACCGTTCCTGACCGCGCCACGGCGGGTCGGGCCCTGAGTGGCCCAGGCCCGCCGTGGCGCGGCTGTTTCCAGGCCGGGCCGGGATGTTTGTGCTGCAACCCTGCGCGCAGCCTCGCTAGACTCCGGGGGCTTTTCGAGACTGGGACCCTCCGCGCCATCCACTGTGGGCCGTGCATGACCGTCGTCCTCGATGCACGACACCTCTGGCGGGAGATCTCGGGCATCGAGCGCTACGTGCTGGGCCTGGTCGAAGGCCTCGCCGCGGTCGACTCCGGCCTGCGCGTGATCGTCCTGGGCCGCTCGGACGGCAAGGCGGCCACCGCCGCCAGCGCCGCCACGCGCCGCGCCGGCCTCGAGTTCGTGCCCTGCGACGTGGCCGTCCGCTCGCCGGCCAACCACCTCGTGCTGCCGCGGCTGCTCCAGCGGCTGGGCTGCCGGGTCTACCACTCGCCCTACGTCGACGCGCCGCTCCTCGGGCGGGGCTTCGCCACCGTGATCACGCTGCACGACATGACGCCCACGACCCGGCGAGCCGAGAACCGGCGCTCGCTCAAGACCGTCTTCCCGGCCCTGTGGAACGCCTGGCTGGGCCTGCAGTGCGGCCGGGCGGCCGCGATCGTGACGGTCAGCGAGTTCTCCAAGGGCCAGATCCTGGGCCTGACCCGGGCGCGGCCGGAGAGGGTCCACGCCATCCACAACGGCGTGACCGTCGGCCGCACCGCCCTGAGCCAGGACGACGTCCGGCGCCGCTTCGGGCTGCAGGGGCGCATCGTCAGCTACGTCGGCCGCCAGGACCCCCACAAGAACCTCGAGACCCTCGTGCGGGCCTTCGCGCGCGTCGTGGGCACCGGCCGCACCGACGCGACGCTCGTCATCGCCGGGCGGCTCGACCCCCGCTACCCCGAGGCGGCGCGCACGGCCGAGGCCCTGGGCCTGGGCGACCGCGTGCGCTTCACCGGCTACATCGGCGAGGACGAGCGCGTCGCCCTGCTCCGCGCGAGCAGCGTCTTCGTCTTCCCCTCCCGCAGCGAAGGCTTCGGCTTCCCGCCCCTCGAGGCCATGGCCGAGGGCGTGCCGGTCGTCGCGCTGCGCGGCACCTGCTTCCCCGAGATCCTGGCCGACGCAGCGGTGCTCGTGGACGACGACGCCGAGCGCCTGAGCGGCGCGATCCTCTCGCTGCTCGAGGACGAGCGCCTGGCCGCGACCTATCGGCGCCGCGGACGCGAGCGCGCCGCGGGCTTCACCTGGCAGCGGTCGGCGGCCGAGCACGTCCGCATCTACCGCTCGCTGCTGCGCGACGCCGGGGCCTTGCGCCTGCCGGCCGGCCTCGCGGTCGGCGAGGCGGCCCGCGCGCCGGCGCCCGGGCCGGTGGCCACGCCCGAGCCCGAGCCCGCCGCGGTCAACCTTGTCGCCACAGATTGTCGTCCTCGTCCCGCTCGGGAATCCGATCGGCAGGGTCGACGCTCCAGAAGCCCGGCGGGCCCTCGGCTGGGCTCCACGATTCACCCGCACCCAGCCGCGGAATGACCTGCAAGCCGAGCGGGCGGTCGCTGCTGCGGCCGTTCAGCGGCAGCGCGAGCTCGCGCACGGTCTGATCGCGGCCGTCGCAGCGCACGAGCACTTCGTCCTCGAGCTGCAGCCGCACGACGTTCGGGCGTGAGGGGTCGTTCTCGACGTCGAAGTCCAGCCCCACCGAGCGACCGGTCTCGTCGTGGGCGATCGAGGGCAGCTCGAACTCGACCACGCCGGCCCGCCCGTCGTCGAACGCGCCGCGCCGCAGCCCGAAGTCGAAGTTGGGCACGGTCGCGTAGCCGCGCACGCCCTCGAGCACGACGCGCCCCGCGAGCGCCTCGCTGCCGCGCCAGCGCCAGTGGACTCGCACCCGCCGGTCGTCGAGCCGGTCGGTCCACAGGAAGCCGACGTCCTCGTCGCGCCGGATCTCCGGGCGGGCCACCGACGGCAGCAGGGCGCCGTGCTCGTCCGGTGAGAAGTCGACCTCGACGTCCCGGGCGTCGGCGTCGCCGGCGTTCGTGAGCCGCGGCCGTCCGTCGGGCGCGAGGTCCCAGCGCAGGTCGGCCTGGTGCTCGCGCTCGACGAAGAGCGGCGACGACCAGGCGAGCTGCCCGTCGGCTTGCTCGACCTCGACGAGGTAGGCGTGCCGGCGCTCGAGCGGGCGGTCGACGATGTCGCGCGCCGGCAGGCGGCCCGGCGTGGGGAGTTGCTCCGAGCGCACGACGAGCCGCCCGAGCCGGCCGCCCCAGCCATCCTCGGGGTGGCTGTCGGTGAGCTTGACGAACACGCAAGGCTGCTCGCTCACGGAGGCCGTCAGGTCGACGGTGCGGACCTCGCGGTTGCCGCCCATGTGCACCCGCGCCGGTTCCTCGAGCACCGTCTGGTAGATGCCGCCGTCGGGCGAGACGGACACCTTGAACTCCTGGTCGAGCTCGAGGTCGAGGCGCGCCGGCGCGCCGGGCGCGAACTGGAAGCCATACACGACCGAGCGGTCGCGGTCGACGACGCGCTGCCCGTTGATCAGCACCGAGCCGCGGTTCGCGGCGAGGTAGTACTGCTCCTCCCGCGTGCCGGGAACGATGGTCAGCTCCTGGCCCATGCGCGACGGCCGCCAATCGGCCGGCAGCGGCTCGGCGGCGGGCGCCCCGGACGCCGAGACCGCGGGCGCCGCCGCGGGACCCCACGGGTCGCAGGCGAAGTCCCAGACCAGGTCGCGCGTGCCCGCGTCCTCGTCGGCGGGCGTCCACTCGCCGGCCAGCGTCAGCCCGTCGAACAGGCTGACCCGCGCGATCGGCGCCGTCCCGGCGACCTGCACCCGCAGCGCGACGGGACCGTCGGCGGCCAGCCTCCCGCCCATCGGCACCTCGGGATCGCCTGCCGGCCCCCCGCGCACGTCGAGGTAGATCCGCTCGCCGGTCGTGGCGTAGGTCGCGCGCCGCCGGTAGGCGTCGAGCACCGCGTCGGCGTCGAGCCGACCCATGCGTGCCGCCGTGAGCCCGGGCGGATGGTCGTGGCTCGGCGCCACCCCGAAGGCCTGGCGCCGCCCGGGCAGGCCGGCGTGGTGGTCGGCGTCGCCGGTCACGCCGAGCTCGAACCCCTGCTCGAGCGCGCCCAGGAAGCACGTGCCGCCGCCCAGCCCGCCGAAACGGCTCTGGGGGTCGCGGACGCCGAGCGGCCGCACGCCGTCGCCCCAGTCCGAGTAGACCTCCATGACCGGCGTGAGCGGCTCGCCCCAGGAGTTCGTGCGTTGCACGAGCGAGAGGAAGGGGAAGTTCGCCGCGTGCATGTGCGGGATGAGCAGCGCGTGGCTGTCCTGCAGCAGCCGGCCCAGCGCGTCGACGTAGTCGCAGTACACCGGCAGGAAGTAGCTCTCGGCCTCCTCGAGGGGGTCGCGCGACGCGTCGTGGTGCCAGTGCACGTTGTAGTGTCCCGAGTCGTTCATCGAGCACTCGTAGCCGACGAGCGTCGCGAAGCGGCCCGGCTCGTCGAAGGCCGACGCGGCCCGGACGGTGTCGGCCCAGCCGTCGCGCGCGTGCATGAAGCGGCGCTCGCGCCACATCGTCAGCCCCGAGAGGCCCTGCTCGCGCGGCAGCTGCCCGTAGTGGTCCGAGGTCCCGAAGAAGTCGAAGCCCGCCACGTCGCGCGCGTGGCGGAAGGTCGTGTCGAGGTCGTCGCCCCAGCACTCCGAGTAGAGCGTGTGGTTGTGGAGCGAGCCCCAGTACACGCCCTCGGTGGCGCCGGCCTGCACGACGATCGGGTTGCTCTCGAACCAAGGGCCGTCGCCCTCGAGCCGCGCGCGGACGCGGTAGACGCCGGGCTCGCGGCACGAGAGGCCCTCGATCGCGGCGACCGAGGCGTCGGCGGCCGCGAGCTCGAGCCGCGCGGGCAGGCCCTCCAGGCCGGGCGGCGCCTCGAGGGCGATCGCCCCCGCGTAGAGCGGCTCGCTGCGGCTGTCGAACTCGTCGGTGACGGCGAGGCGCAGCCGGAAGCTCTGGCCTGGCGCGACGAGCGTCGGCAGGAAGAGCCGCACCCGGCTGGGCGGCGCGGCCAGCAGGTCGACCGTGGGCAGGCCCTCGTCCCACGAGGCGTTCAGCCAGGACACGCGCGCCCCGCCCGGCTCGAGCTGGCTGAAGATCTGGAAGGTCAGCCCGCGCGCATGGATCGGCGCGACGAGCGCCGCGAGCGTGCCGTCGGGCTGGCGGTTGCCGTAGTCGAGCGCGAAGGCGTCGCCGGCCGCCAGCCCGGCGGGGAAGCGCAGCACGACCTCGCCGTAGCCGATGCCCGCCACCCGCATCGGCTCGACCTCGACCTGCGGCAGCGGATGACCCTCGAGCGGCACGAGGTCGATTCCTTCGCTCGGCCGCGCGTGGAACAGGTCGACCACGCTGAGCGGCTCGAAGCGCACGATGTGCGTGCTGCCGGGCGGCAGCGAGTCGCGGCCCTGCACGTAGCGCAGCTGGACGGGCGTGGTCGTGCCCGCGACGAGGTGGTCGGGGCTGATCTCCCAGAGGCCGGGCGGATCCGGGAAGCCTTCGGGCGGGTCGGCGAGCGGATGATCGGCACGCGCGGCGGAGGGCGGCGCGGATTGTGCCGCCACCGCCGCCACGACCGCCGCCGCAGCGAGACCGGCGAGGGCCAGCGCGGCCCACAGCGTCCGCCCCACGCCCATGCTCTCAGTCGTCGTCGTCGCCGTCGTCGTCATCCACGTCATCGAGATCGGACACGCCGCCGAAGCCCTGGACCTGGCGCCGCTCGGCGAGATGGTCGTAGAGCGCGCGCCGCTGCGCCGCGAGCTGCTCGACGGTCGCGCCCGCCCGCAGCCGCCCGCCCTCGAGCAGCGCCACGCCGACGGCGCGCTCGCGCAGCGGCGCCGCGCCGGGCTCCATGAGCAGGCCCGCACGGTTGCTGACCACGACGAGGAAGGCGTCGAGGTCGTCGAGCTCGCGCGTGCCGTCGACGAGCGCCAGCGCCGCGTCGCGCTCGAGGTAGAGGAGTGCGGGCCGGCTCTCGAGCGCCGCGTCCAGCGCCGCCGGCGCGACGACGAAGCCCGCGGCCGAGACGAGGTCGGCCGGCTCGCTCGCGTGCGACTCCAGCACGGCCGCCGCGCCCTCGAGGTCGGCGGCGGTCGGCTCCCAGGGCACGAGCAGCACGAGCGCCTGGCCGCGCCGCATGCGGATCAGGCCGCCGTCGGCCTCCGGCTGGTCGAAGCGGCCGGCGCAGCGGAAGGTCAGGCTGCGCGCCACGGCGCCGCGCGCGTCGCCCGCGACCGCCGCGCCGGCCCCGCCGCTCGCCGCGCGCCGCGCCCGCAGCCGCTCGGCCGCGTCGACGAAGTCGACGTACTCGACGTAGATCGGGAAGAAGCGGCAGAGCTGCACGAAGATGCCGCTCGCGTGCCGCGCCGCGCCCACCGCCGTGCGCAGCGCGACGAAGTAGACGAGCACGCTGGCCCAGGCCTGGTGCGAGCTGCGCGTGGCCGCGAAGAAGACGATGATCACGGCGGTCGAGACGACCGTGAAGGCCGTGCTGAGCAGGTGCAGCCGGTCGTCCGAGAGGCGCCGCTGATAGAAGTAGTACCCGGCGCGCAGCCACTGCGGGTCGCCCGTGATCTGCTCGACGCTCGCGCGCCGGACCGGCGGCGCCGCGTCCTCGTCGACGAGCGTCCGCAGCCGGTCGCTCGCCAGCACCCGCGCCTTGCGGTCGGCCGCCTCGAACTCCTCGGTGGCCTCCGAGGTCTTGCGGTTGATCGCGCGCAGCGGCACGAGGTAGAGCGCGACCGCCGGCAGCAGCACGGCCGAGAGCAGCGGGCTCGTCCACACGAGGATCGCCACCGCGACGACCATCGTCGCGAAGGGCAGGATGCCCTGGAGCAGCGCGTGCAGCGCCAGCGACATGTGGATGCAGCGCGAGCGCGACAGGTCGGTGAGCGCCTGGCGCGGCGGCCCCGCGACCAGGCTCTGCCAGCCGCGGTAGCCGGGCTCGGCGGCGATCGAGAGCACGCGCTGCTGGCAGCGATTGCGGTACACGAGCGAGAGCTGCGAGATGAGCAGCTCGGTCGCGTAGATGCAGAGCGCGCTCGTCAGCCCGACGAGCGTGAGCGCGATGGCCATGAGCACCACCGCCGAGAGGCCAGTGCCGATCGGCAGCACGATGCCGCGCACCGCGATCGGCCGGCCCGACTCGAGGTGCTTGACGTACAGGTAGATCCCGCCCAGCGAAGCCCAGGCCCCGCCCACGCCCGCCAGGTTGAGCGCGAGGATGCCGGCGATGCGCGTGCGGTACAGGCCGAGCGCGTCGCGGACGAGCCAGGGGATGCGCAGCGCGCGCCGCGACGGGCGGCGAGCCTCGGGCTCGGTGGGCCGGCCCGGAGCGGGCGGTGGCGTCGTCGGCAGCTCGGGCGAGGCGGTCGTCGCAGTCGACTGCGGCGCGGCGGCGGTGCCCGGCCCGTCGCGCTCGGCCAGCGGCGCGACGGGCGCCTCGGCGGGGCGCTGGCGCGGCTCGGGCAGCTGGGAGACAGGCTTCATGGTGCGGACCGATCGGAGCCTAGTGTCGCTTGTTGCGGCCCTTCAAGCACGACCGCACCGGCCCGGGGAGGTTCTCACGGAACGGGCTTTGCGGCATCATGGCCCGCCCTCGGAGGAGGCCAGCCCCGCATGACGCACGATGCCCCCCGCGACGGTGGCAATGGCCGGCGGCTGCGCATCGGCATCGTCACCGACGGCCTCAAGGAGACCGGCGACGGGCGCATCGCCAACGGCGGGGTGGGCGTGTACATCTCCGAGCTCGTCTCGGCGCTGCTGCGCGTGGACGGCCGCAACGAGTACACGCTGCTGCGCTGCGGCGGCGGGCGGCTACCGCTGTACCGCGACCCGCGGCTGCGCACGGCCATCGTCCCCTGGACGCCGGTGCGGCGCTGGACCCGCTGGCTGGACCTGCCCTACACGCGGCTGGTGGGCCGCCTCGGCCTCGACGTCGTGCACCACCCCAACCAGTTCGGGGGGCTCGGCCTGCCGGGCGTGCGGCAGGTGGCGACGCTGCACGACTTGGGACCGGTGCAGCATCCCGAGTGGCACCGGCCCGCCACCGTGTTGCGCTACCGGCTGCTGCACCGCCGCGCGCTGGCGCGCGCCGACGCCGTCATCGTGGACGCCGCCGCCACGCGCGACGAGCTGGTGGGCGCCGATCTCGTCGAGGGCTCGCGCATCACCGTCGTGCCGCTCGGTGTGGCCGCGCGCTTCCGGCCGGCCGAGGGCCGCCCCGCCGGCGCGCCCGGCCTGCCCCACCCGTACGTGCTCTGCCCAGGCGTGCTCGAGCCGCGCAAGAACCTGATCGCCCTCTTCGAGGCCCTGCGCCTGCTGCGGGAGCGCGGCACGCGCGTCGGCCTCGTCGTCGCCGGGCACGACGGTTGGCGCTGGCGCGACCCGCGTCGCGACCCGCGCTTCGCCGGTCTGCTCGACGGCATCGTCGTGCGGCGCGACGTGCCCGACTCCGAGTGGCCCGCCCTCTACGCCGGGGCGGCGGCCGTGGCCTACCCCTCGCTGTGGGAGGGCTTCGGCCTGCCCGTGCTCGAGGCGCTGGCCTGCGGCGTACCCGTGGTCGCCTCGACCCGGGTGCCCGCGGCCAGCCTGTTCCCCGACCTCGTGCTGCGCGCCGAGCCGGACGCCCCCGGCCAGCTCGCCGACGCGCTGCAGCGCGCGCTGCAGGATGCGCCGCTGCGGCGCCGCGTGGTGGAGCGGGCGCCGCAGGTCGCGCGCGAGTACACGTGGGACCGCACCGCGCTGGAGACGCTCGCCGTGTACCGGCGGGTCGCGGCCGGCGCGCCGGCGCCGATCGACCGTGCGGCGGAGCTCGGGGAGCCCGCCCTGGCGCGACGCTGATGTCCACCGGCTGGCGCCATCACGTCGAGCTCGTCGGGGCGCTGGTCGGCAAGGAGTTCCGCGTCCGCTACCGCAGCTCGCTGCTCGGCGTGCTGTGGTCGCTGCTCAACCCGGTCTGCTTCGCGCTCGTCCTCTACGTGGCCTTCCGGCCGGTGCTCCATGCGCCCACCGACGACTACGTCGCCTTCCTGCTCGCGGGCCTCTTTCCCTGGCAGTGGTTCGCGAACACGGTCTCGAGCGCGCCGGCGGTCTACCTCTCCAACGCAACGCTCGTGAAGCGCACGGCGCTGCCGCGCGTGCTGCTGCCCGTCGCCAGCGCCAGCAACCACCTGCTGCACTTCGTCGTGGCGCTGTGCGCCGCGGTGCCGGCGCTGCTGCTCACCGGGCACCGGCCCGCCGCCATCTGGCTGCTCGGCATCCCGCTGCTGCTCCTGCTGCAGGGCGCGGTGTGCCTGGGGCTTGCGCTCACGCTCTCCGCGCTCAACGTGGTGCTGCGCGACCTCGAGCACCTGACGTTGGTCCTGCTCAACCTGACCTTCTTCATGACACCGACGCTCTACTCCGAGGAGCTCGTGCCCGCGAAGCTGCGCCTGCTCTTCGCGGTCAACCCCATGTATCACCTCGTGCCGCTCTGGAGGCACCTGATCCTCGAGGGCCGGCTCGAGGTCGCGGCCCTGGGCGGCGCGTCGGCCTGCGCGGCCGCGGCGCTGGCCCTGGGCCTGCTCGTGCACCGCAGACTGGAGGCGCGGCTTGCCGAGGGCCTCTGACCCGATCGTCGAGTTCCGCGGGGTGAGCAAGAGCTACGTGCTCCACGGGCCGCCGCTCGGCCTCAAGCACACGCTGCTGCACCTGAAGGCCGTCGTGCGCGAGGCGCGCTCGCGGCCTGCGTTCACCGCGCTGGACGGCATCGACTTCACCGTCGAGCGCGGCGAGTGCTTCGGCGTCTTCGGCCCCAACGGCTCGGGCAAGAGCACGCTGCTCGCGCTGGCTGCCGGCGCGCTGCGCCCGACGCGCGGCGAGGTCATCGTGCGCGGCCACGTCTGCCCGCTGCTCGAGACCGGCGCGGGCTTCCACGGTGATCTGACCGGCCGCGAGAACGCGCTGCTCAACGGCATGATCCTCGGACTGTCGCGCCGCCAGGCCAGGGAGCGGCTGGAGGGCATCCGCGCCTTCGCCGACATCGGCTCGTTCTTCGACGAGCCGTTGCGCACCTGGTCGGCCGGCATGGTCGCGCGCCTCGGCTTCGGCGTGGCCGTGCACACCGAGCCCGACGTGCTGCTCGTGGACGAGGTGCTCGCCGTCGGCGACGAGGCCTTCCAGGAGCGCTGCCTGCACCACATCGACGCGCTGCGCCGCCGCGGCACGACGCTGCTGATCGTGAGCCACGACAGCCGGCTTCTGGCGCGGCACTGCAATCGCGTGCTGAGGCTGCGGGGCGGGAAGGTCGAGGCGCTGGGGCCGCCCGACGAGGCCTGGCACCCGAGCTTCGCCGCCGCGGACGGATGAGTGCATGAGCCGCGCCGCCTGCACGATCATCGCCAAGAACTACCTGGCCCAGGCGCGGGTGCTGGCGAAGAGCTTCCGGCGGCACCATCCGGAGGCGCGCTGCTTCGTGCTGCTCGTGGACGAGGCCGAGGGGCGCTTCGAGCCGGCGAGCGAGCCCTTCGAGCTCGTGCGCCTCGACGAGCTGCGCCTGCCCGCCCCGCGCTCGCTGTGCTTCAAGTACTCGGTGACGGAGCTGTCCACGGCCGTCAAGCCGGCCTTCCTGCGCTGGCTGGTCGAGGAGCGCAGCGTGAGCGAGCTGCTGTACCTCGATCCGGACATCGAGGTGTTCGACACGCTCGACCCGCTCTTCGAGGCGCTGCAGGGCTGCCCGATCGCGTTGACCCCGCACATCACGACGCCCGTCGCCGACGGGCTGCTGCCCGACGAGCGCACCTTCCTGCGGGTCGGCGCCTACAACCTCGGCTTCATCGGCGTGCGTGCCGACCCGACGGCGCTCTCGATGCTGACCTGGTGGGACGAGCGCTGCGCCGAGCACGCGCGCGCGCGGCCGGATCTGGGCTTGTTCGTGGACCAGAAGTGGGTCGATCTCGTGCCCGGGCTGTTCCCGCCAGTCGCGATCGTCGCGGACCCGGGTTGCAACGTGGCCTACTGGAACCTCGCGGCCCGGCGCGTCGCCCGCGCCGGGCGAGGCTTCACCGTGAACGGGGCGCCGCTGCGCTTCTTCCACTTCAGCGGCTACGACCCGGCACGGCCCGACGAGGTCTCGCGGCACCAGACGCGGCTGGCCATGTCCGACGCAGGCGAGGCCGCGGCGCTGTTCGACGCCTACCGCTCGCGGCTGCTCGACGAGGGCTGGCGCGCCGCGCGGAGCTGGCCGTACACCTGGGGCCGCTTCGACGACGGGACGCCGATCGCCCCCGTCGTGCGCGACCTCTACCTGGGCCTGGGAAGCGAACGTGAGCGGTTCGGCGACCCGTTCGCGGCGGACGGCGACGAGAGCTTCCGGGCCTGGCTCACCGCGCCCTCGGCGGCGCGGCCCGGGCTCAGCAACCTGATGGTGCACGTGGCGGAGTTCCACGCCCAGGTGCATCGGGACTTCCACGATCCGACGGGCACGGGGCGCGCGGCCTTCGTCGACTGGCTGCAGCAGGACGGCTATCGCGAGCTCGAGCTGCCGCGCCGGTTCGTGCGCGCGCCGGACGGCGCCGCGCGTCCGAGGGACGACGCGCCCACCGCGCCGGCCGCGAACGCCGCGGGGCGCCCTCGCTCGCGCTGTCCGACCTGCATGCTCGTGGGCGCGCTCCGACGGCTGGGCCTGCGACCGGCGGTGCGTCACATGACCTTCAGCACGCTCCGGCCCGCGCCGCTGCTGCCCGCAGTGCGACGGGACGGCTCCGTCGCCCCGACGCGCCCGTCCCTCGCCGCGCGTGCGATCGGCGCCGTGCTCCGGCCGTGCGAGCGCCACCATGGGCTCGGCAACCTCCTCGCGTCGCAGCAGGCCACGCGGCGCCGGGCTCCCGTGGACTCGAGCCCGGCCACCACGACGCCCGGCGTCAACCTCGCGGGCTACCTGCGCACCGAGAGCGGCGTGGGCCAGGCCGCCCGGCAGATGGCCGCCGCCCTGGCGCGCGCCGAGCTGCCGCACGTGCTCATCGACATCGAGGCGGGCGGCGTGCTGCGCCGCACCGACACGACGCTGGGTGGCTTCGCGCGCAGCAACCCGCATTCCGTCAATCTCGTCCACGTGAACGCCGACCAGGTGCCCGACTTCGCGGGCCGGGTGGGTCGCCGCTTCTTCGAGGGCCGGCGCAACATCGGGTACTGGCAGTGGGAGCTGCCCGCCTTCCCCGATCTCTGGCGCGACAGCTTCCGCTGCTTCGACGAGATCTGGACGCCCTCGCGGTTCAGCGCCGAGGCCATCCGCGCGGCCTCGCCCGTGACGACGCGCTGCGTGCCCCTGCCGGTGTCGCGGCGCGAGGGCGCGCGCCTGGGCCGCGAGCACTTCCGCCTGCCGCGCGACCGCTTCGTGTTCCTGTTCGTCTTCGACTGCCTCAGCGTCGTCGAGCGCAAGAACCCGCTGGCCGCGGTGCAGGCCTTCCGCTCGGCCTTCGCCCCCACCGATCCCGCGCTGCTCGTGCTCAAGTGCGCGCACGGCGAGTCGGATCCCGAGAGCCTGGCCCGGCTGCGGCAGGCCGCCGGCGACCCGCGGATCGTGCTGATCGACCGGTCGATGACGCGCGCCGAGGTCGACTCGCTCATCGACGCCTGCGACGCCTACGTCTCGCTGCACCGCTCGGAGGGTTTCGGGCTGACCCTGGCCGAGGCGATGCTGGCCGGCAAGCCCGTGATCGCCACGAACTGGTCGGGCAACACCGACTTCATGACCGAGGACAACAGCTTCCCCGTGCGCTACGGGCTGGTGCAGCTCGAGACCGACGTCGGCCCCTATCGCCGGGGCAGCCGCTGGGCCGAGCCGGACGTCGAGCACGCCGGGCAGCTCATGCGCCACGTGTACGAGCACCCCGACGACGTCGCGCACCGGGTCGAGCAGGCGCGGCGCGCCCTGGCCGAGCGCTACAGCCCGGCGGCCGTCGCGCGGACGCTGCGCGCGATGCTGCCCGGCCCGCTGCCCGGCCCGCTCGAGGTCCAGCCGGCATGAGCGCGGGCGCGGACGTGCTCACCGCAGCCCAGGTCCGCGAGCGGATCGGCTCCGTCCGCACCTGGTACCACCGCATCCCGATCCGGCCCGGCATCGTCACGCCGGGCGTCCACGACAGCGCGGCCATGCTCGCGAGCCTCGAGCTGCCGGCCGACTGCCGCGGCCTGCGCGTGCTCGACCTGGGCACGCGCGACGGCTTCTTCGCCTTCGAGCTCGAGCGGCGCGGCGCCGAGGTGCTGGCCGTGGACTACATGGCCGCCGAGGAGACGGGTTTCCAGGTCGTCGCCGAGCTGCTGGGCTCGAAGGTCCGGCACCTCTGGGCGAACGTCTACGAGCTTTCGCCCGAGAGGATCGGAAGCTTCGACATCGTCCTGTTCCTCGGGCTGCTCTACCATCTCCCCGATCCGGTCCGTGCGCTGACGATCGCCCGCAGCCTGTGCCGCAGCCGGATGTGGCTCGAGTCGCACACGATCGACAATGGCGTGCTGCTGGCCGAGGGGAGCAGCGCTCCCTTGCGGCGGCTGGCGCCCGCGCTCGCCGACGTGCCCCTGATGCAGTTCTATCCCGGGCGCAGCCTCGGCGACGACCCGACGAACTACTGGGGCCCGAACCTGGCCTGCCTCCACGCCATGCTGCACGAGTGCCGGTTCACGGTGCGCTCGTCGAAGCTGAGCGGGTCGCGGGCCATCGTCGAGTGCGTCACGGCCGAGGCCCGGGATCTGGAGTACCTCGAGCAGATCGCCCGCGGACGAGTCGGCCGGACCTGATTCGACGCGAGGAGCTCGACCTCCTGCCGGCTGTGGGCGGCGATCTGCCGCCTCAGGCCCGACGTGCAGCGCGCGCTCCCGGAATCGGCGGATCCACTGGAGGAACTCGCGCCGGTCCTTGCCGTCGGGATCGCACGGGCGCCGCCGAGCACGACATCCCGGCCGAGTTGCGCGGCGCGCTGGACGGGAGGTCCGACGGAGTGGCGGCCGTGGCCTCGGCGAGCGCACGGTGAGCCCGGCGGTGGTCTCGGCCCCTTGCCAAGCTGTCGCGCCCCGCCCTATCTTTGTCCTGCCCAGCGTGGACTCATCGCGCTCAGAAGCGGGTGTAACTCAGTTGGCAGAGTGTCAGCTTCCCAAGCTGAATGTCGCCGGTTCGAACCCGGTCACCCGCTCCATGTCCTCTCGTCGCGCTCCACTCAACCCCACCACCGGCGCAGGAACGCGGCCAGCTCCTCGCCCGCGACCTCGTTGCCGCGCGCGTTGAAGTGCGTGTCGCGCAGCGCGTAGACGTGCCGCCGGCCGTCCGCCAGGGGCGGCACGGCGCGCAGCGCGGGCAGCAGGTCGAGGCACGGGATGTCCTGCGCCGCCAGCCATTTGGCCAGCACGCGCTGCGGCAGGTCGCGGTCGAGCGTGTCGCCGCGATCGCCGGCGCCGGCGCCGGCAGTGACCAGCGCCCACACGTCGTCCTCGACCTGGAACTCCTCGGGGATCAGCATGACGGCGAAGGGCGTCGAGCCGGCCGTGCGCCGCATCTCCAGCAGGAGCTCGAAGATCCGCGGCCAGTCGGGCGGCGCATCGGCGCGGCAGACGCTCTGCGCGCGTTGCTGCTCGAGGCTGTCGAAGGCCTCCGTCGAGACAGTCGGGAGCTCGCGCGTCGGATCGGACAGCCAGGGGTACAACCGCTCGAGGTCGCGGACATCGGGATCGCGGCCCTCACCGGCGGCCGGCGCCGGCACCGCCCCCGGCGCCGAAGCGAGGCGCATGCCGCCCTGCTGCTCGCCGGTCCGCCACAGCCGCCAGGGCACGAGCAGGATCAGCAGCTGGTCGCGGTTGAGCCAGTGCGCGAGTCCTCCCTGAGAGATGCGGCCGCCCAGATTGCCGACCAGGTCGTTGCCGATGTAGACGTCCACGACGACCACGTCGGGCTGCAGCGGCAGCGCGTCGTCGCGGAGCAGGTACAGGTACTCGTTGAGGCCCATGCCCGCGATGCCGACGTTGCAGACCTCGCCCCGGCCCAGCACGCGCTCGGCGACCGTGGTGAAGTGGTAGCGGTGCGGCACGACGCTCGTGCTGAACGAGTCGCCGATCGTGACCGCGCGCGGAACGCCCGGCGTGCGGGCGCCGAACTCGGCGTCGAAGTGCCCCCCGCTGTTGACCGGGAAGCCGGGGCTCGCCTGCTCCGGCCGCAGCCGGTAGCGCGCCATGAAGTCGAGCATCGGCTCGTCCGAGCGCGCGAAGAGCGGCGAGCGGCTGTACGCGGCGATCACGCGCAGCCCCAGCTCACCGCCCAGCGCGAGCACGCAGGCCGCGAGCAGCATCAGGTCGGCGGTCGAGACCAGCCGCGGCGGGAGGCGCGCGAGCAGCGGGCCGGCGCACAGCGCCGCCAGGCCGGCCACTCCCGCGGCCAGCCCGAAGGCGACGTGCGCGACGAGGCTGCGGTAGGGCTGCAGCCAGAGCAGGTAGGCCGCGGTCGCGCCGAGCATGAGGTACACGGCGCCCCGCACCGGCAGGCGCGGACGCCAGGCCGGCGGCGCGGCCCGCCAGCGCCGCAGCAGCAGGACGAACGCCGCCGCGTCAGCCAGCGCGCCCAGCGCCAGCGCGGCCGCGACCGGGACGGACCCGCGCGCGCGGAGCACCGCGACGAGCGCGCTCGTCGACAGCGCGGCGCACGCGACGAGCAGCAGCGCCGTCTCCAGCCGGCTCGCGCCGCGCTCTCGCCTGCGTGAGTCGGGCATGGCGCCAGCTTATCGCTGGCGCGGCACCGCCCGCCGCGTCCGTCGCAGTGGTTCGTTCCGGCCGCCCGGCGCTAGAAGCCCCAGCCGAGCGTGGCCATCACCTGGTCGTAGTCCGAGTTGGCGGTGATGTCGGCGCCGGCGACGTTCACCTCCAGATCCTGGCCCCAGAAGTGCCGGTAGTCGAGGCCGAGGCGGACGTGGTCGCCCAGATCCCAGAGCAGGCCGGCGCGCGCGTACCCGCCGAAGACCGTGTCGTCGTCCGAGTCGCTTCCGAAAGGAGTCGAGGCCTCGAACTCGCCGTTCTCGGCGCCGCCGCCCACGCTCAGGAAGGGGTGCAGGGTCCCGTCCTGATTGAAGGTGTAGCGGTATCCGAGATAGGCCTCCCAGGTCGTGGTCTCGCCGTCGAGCGCGGTGATGTTCCCCAGGTCGTCCTCTTTCTCGTCCGTGTACATGACGCCGACCTCGTAGCCGTGGCCTTCGCTATTCGAGCCGTCGACCTCGAGGCCGTAGGCGACGGGCTGGTCGAAGTCGCCCCACTCGTCCGAATCGAGCCAGCGCTCGCCGACCAGCGCGGTGAGGTGCGTGCCGACCTGCCCGCTCGCGACCGGCGGGCTCGTCGAGG
>Ga0111538_10006156_pt1 | contig 16285 bp, 16 predicted proteins | sample SoiMethybrSBSTD1_FD_79669 | JGI IMG/M metagenome (GOLD analysis project Ga0111538, IMG submission 79669) | Bulk soil microbial communities from a Populus tree surrounding site in Tennessee, USA - Soil MetaG P. TD hybrid SBSTD1 (version 2)... | ecosystem: Environmental > Terrestrial > Soil >...
GACAGGAAGCTCGGCGGCACGTCCGGGGACAGGGCCTGGTCGGGGATCTGCGGCGGGACCGCCACCACCGCGTCGGCCGGTCCAGTCGACGGCGCCAGAACCATGCTGGTCATGGTCGAGACGCACAGCGAGGACAGCGGGACCGAGAACGCGGCCATGCGGGCTCATTCTCCCACCGGGATCCCGCGCTCGCCAGCCCGGGCAACTTCGGGCGGCCGGACCGGCGCGCTTCCTGTAAGGTTTCCCTGTGTCGTCCTCCTCCGTACAGCCGGCCGGGTTCGTCCCGCGTCTGGCGTTCGGTTCGCCGCGCGCCCTGCCGCGCGCCTCGAGCCTGGAGGGCCGGGTGGTGGTGCTCGACATCGCCTTCGCCGCCTCCAGCGGCTCGAGCGTCTCGTTCGACCAGGTGACACGGCCGTTCATCGAGGAGCTCGGCGACCGGCTGGCGGCCTGGGTCGACCACCACGACCACGAGCGGCACGCCGAGTACGCCTCGGACCCCCGCTTCACGCTGGCGACCAAGGCGGAGCACGGGGCCTGCCCCGAGATGGTCACGGCCGAGCTGGTCCGGCAGACCGGCCCGATCGACACCATCGTCGCCCACCACGACCTCGACGGGCTCTATTCGGCGGCCAAGTGGATCCGCGGCGGCGCCGAGCCCTACCCGGGCTCCGACGACGACGCCCGCTGCGTCGACACCCGCATCGGCGAGCCGGGCCCCATCGCCCGCCACGTCGATCGCGCCCTGCGCGCCCGCTTCCGCGACGACGCGCTCAAGCGGTCGGTGGTCCTCTGGCTGTCGAGCGGGATGCCGGCCGGCGCCCTCAAGGAGACCATCGACGAGGCGGCGCGCGCCTTCGAGGACCGCGACGCCGGCACCGCCAAGCTGGCGCGCCGCTACGTGGTGCGCGGCTGTGTGGCCTACGTCGACACCGCGGGCGTCCGCGAGCCGTTCGACAAGACCGAGCTGCTCCTGCGCGGCCAGGAGCTGGCCGAGGTGTCGGCGGTGCGCGATTCCGGCACCGTCACCTTCGCCGCCAGGTACGGTTCGGGGTGGGATTTCGTGAGCCTGTTCCAGCTCGAGGGCGGAATGCCGACCCGCGTCACCGTGCCGGAAGCGCGCCTCGAGGAGGCGATGGCCGCGGTCCAGAACGCGGGTCGCCGTTGACGCTTTCCGCGAAGCGCGTTAGGTACGACACATGAGTTCAGGCGGGGATTCCCGCGGCGAGCACCGGGACCGCGCGGGGGCGCGCGACGTCGCGGCGGACGCGGTCGACCGCCTCATGACCAGCTACAAGAGCGCGGCGGGCGCGATGCAGCACGTCAACGCCTACGAGCTGCCGTCGATGCAGCACGTGGGGGAGATCGTCGAGCAGGCCCGTTCGCTCCTCTTCCCCGGCTTCGTCGGCCGCTCGCTGGCCCGGGTCACCGAGAACGAGCTCCGCGACTTCGTCAGCGAGCGAGTGGATGACCTGGGACGCCTCCTGCGCCGGCAGCTCTACCGCGGGCTGCACCACACCAAGAGCGACGAACGGCGCGAGGGCGACTGCCCGACTTGCAACGCCAAGGCCGACCTCATCACCAACCAGTTCCTCGACCGGCTGGTCGATATCCGCGACGCGCTCGCGCTCGACGTCGACGCCCACCTGGCCGGCGACCCGGCCGCCTCGGGGAGCGACGAGGTCATCTTCTGCTACCCCGGGCTCTACGCCATCTCGGTCTACCGGGTGGCCAACGCCCTGCACCTCCTGGGCGCGCGGCTCATCCCGCGGATGATGAGCGAGCTGGCTCACCAGCGGGTCGGGATCGACATCCACCCGGGGGCCACCATCGGCCGCTCCTTCTTCATCGACCACGGCACCGGTGTGGTCATCGGTGAGACCTCGGTCATCGGCGATAACGTGCGCATCTACCAGGGCGTCACGCTCGGCGCGATGACGGTGCACGGCCGCCAGGAGCGCGGCATCAAGCGACACCCGACCATCGAGGACGACGTGGTCATCTACGCCGGGGCCACCATCCTGGGCGGCGAGACGGTGGTCCGCAAGGGCGCGGTCATCGGCGGCAACTCCTGGGTCACCGCGTCGGTCTCACCGGGCGAGGTGGTGATGGTGGAGCGGCGGCGCTCGGTCCCGCGGCCCTGAGTCAGGTCCCGCAGACGCCGGCGGTGCAGACGAAGCCGGGCCGGCAGGCCGGGCCCTCGGGGCAGCACTCGGAGGCGCTGTCGCCGCAGGAGGTGCACTGGCCGAGCTCGCAGCGGAGGAACTCGCCGGTGCAGGGCGGGCCGCTGGTGCAGCAGACCCCGCCGAAGTCGCCGCACGACAGGTCGGCGGCGTCGAAGTCGAAACCTCCGTCGCTGTTGCCCGGAAACGGGTTGTCGGTGTCGCTGGCATCGACCGGTGCGGGTCGCGGCTGCGGCTGCGGCACCGGCCCGGGCGGCGGGGCGGGCGTGACCGAATCGTCGACCGAACAGCCCAGGACGAGCACGGCGAGAGCGGCGAACGACAGCGTGAGGGCGGTGCGCGACATCGGGACCTCTCGGGCAAGCTAACCGTCGCAATCCGGCTCGTCCCGGCCATTCACACCGACCCATGCTCAGGAAGCTGCCGGAGATGCAGGCGCGGGGTGAATCGGCCCCGCCGGCGTGATACCTTCGTTTCCCAGCGCGCGGTTCGCGGCCATGAGTGATCATTCGGCACCGCCATCGTCGTCCGAGCGGCCCCGCACCGTGACGCGGATGCGCTTCGTCGCGCCGCCCGGCATGTCGCTCGACGAACCGGCCGGCGAGCTCAAGACCATCGGCCGCTACGAGATCCTCGAGACCCTCGGCAAGGGGGCCATGGGGGTGGTCTACAAGGCGCGCGACCCGCTGCTCGACCGGATCGTGGCCATCAAGACCCTGGTGGCCCCGCGCAGCGGCGGCAAGCGGACCCGGCGGGCCTACCTCGAGCGATTCGAGCGCGAGGCCAAGGCCGCCGCCAAGATGCAGCACCCCGCCATCGTCACCATCTTCGATGTCGGGCTCGACGGGGGCGGCGGCCCGTACATGGTGCTCGAGTACTTGCCGGGCGAGTCACTGGCCGACCGGCTCGACCAGGTGCGCATGCCGCTCGGCAAGGCGGTCCAGATCGGCCTCGACCTGGCGAGCGCGCTCGCCTTCGCCCACAAGCAGCGCATCGTCCACCGCGACGTCAAGCCGGCCAACGTGCTGCACGCCGGCGAGTCGCGCTGGAAGCTCGCCGACTTCGGCATCGCCCGGCTGCCCGACTCGGATCTCACCCAGGTCGGCATCTTCATGGGCACGCCCGGCTACGCCCCGCCCGAGGCGATAAGCCAGGGCCGCTACACCTCGCAGGCGGACGTCTTCGCCTGGGGCGCCGTGCTCTACGAGCTCCTGTCCGGCCGCATCCCCTACGAGGGACCCGACACCCGGACCACCAACGGCTACGTGCTCAAGACCACCGCCAAGTCGCCGCGCGAGTACGACCAGTCGATTCCGGAGCCCCTGGCCGAGGCGGTGATGCAGGCGCTCCACCCCTCGACCGAGGTCAGGTTCAAGGACGGCGCCGAGGCCGAGGCCGCCCTCAAGCGGGCCTGGGAGGAGTGCCTGACCAGCGACATGGTTCTGCTCCAGTCGCTGACCGGGCCGGAGCTGCCGCACGACCGGGTCAGCGGGGTCATGCACCACACGGTGCCGACCCGCGCCCAGGCAAAGGCGGTCAAGGGCGGCGGCGGCGCGATGGCGACGGCGCCGACCATGCCGGCCCCGGTGCCGGAGCGCGCGACCCTCCCGGGCACGCCGCGCGCGATGGGGGACGGCTCGCGGCCGATCGGCGACGACGACCCGACCACCATCATGAACCGGGTCGCGCCGAACGACGCCGGCGACATGAACAGCGGCCAGTTCATGCCGACGGTCGAGGAGACCAACCCGGCCGGAATGAACGCCGTCTACGACGAGCGGCACGTGCGCCCGCTCAACACCGAGGAGCGGATCGTCGCGACCGCCAAGGCGGTGGTGGCGCGCCACGAGGGAGACGCCGCCGGCATCCAGCAGCGCGCCCGCCACGCCCAGCGCCACCCGGGCGCGGTGGTCCACGCCCGCGGTCCCGAGGTGCCCGGCTCGGCGCCGGTCACCGCCCCGAGCGGGCGGCTGGCGCTCTGGCTGCTGGTGGTGCTGGTCGCGCTGACCGGCGGCATCCTCGCCGCCTACTACCTGCTCAACAAGCTCTGACGGTTCACTGGCACTGAGCGCCGCAGGTGCCGTTGACCGAGCAGCTGCCGGGCTGGCCGCCGGGGATGGTGAGGCAGGATCTGCACTCGGTGTCGCGGTCGCACGACAGATCGGGCAGGGACACGGTGGCGCTGCCGCACGTTTCGTTGCCGCAGGTGTGATCGGTCCGCGTGCAGCTGACCGGCGGTGCCGTGCGATCGCACGTGCTGGAATAGGCGCAGGTGCCGCAGCTGGTGGTGCTGGCGGCGCATGTCGTGCCGTCCGTGTCGCGCTGGCAGCTGCGGGTGTCGACGTACGGATCGCCGGTCACGCACTCGCCCGCCTGGCAGGTCGAGTCGGCGCAGGCGCGGCTCTGGGTGCCCGACTCGTCGCAGGTGTCGGCGAACTGGCCGCAGGCGCCGAACCCGCCGCAGTCCATGATGCCGTCACCGCAGGCCATGGCCTCGCGGATCGCGCGCGCCTCGCATTCGCCGCTGTCGGCGCAGACGCCGCGGGTGCACTCGCTGTCGAGGCCGCTGCAGTCCTTCTCCGGGAAGACGCAGGTGTGGTTCTCGCAGGTGCCGGGCAGGAGGCACGGGTCGTCCGGGTTCGTGCAGTCCTCCGGCCCGTCACAGTCGACCGGAGTGGCGTCGGGAGATGACGGCGATCCGCCGTCGTCGAGAGGGCCCTGGTTGTCGTCGTCGCTGGCGTCGGCGCGGTGGTCGCCCGGCGACTCGCCGCCGCCCATGTCCCCCTCTTCGCTCACCTGTCCGCAGGCGAGGGACAGCGGGAACAGCAGGGAAAGCCACAGCCTCTTGTCCGACATGCCAGCGGAACGGTCGAGCCGCCGGCTGGTAGCGCCGCGGAGCCGGTGCGTCGCCCGGGGCGGGTGATCACACGCAGTTGGGGGCGCAGTTGCCGGTCGGAGTGCAGCAGCCGCTGCCGTTGCAGATCTGGCCCTCGGTGTCGCGGTGGCAGATGTCCATCGAGTACGGCCCGCCGGTGTCGGGGTCGCAGGCCCCGGCCTCGCAGGTGTAGACGGTGTCGGTGCAGGTGACGGCGGCGCCGTCGCGATCGCAGGTGCTGCTGTACACGCAGTTGCCGCAGTCCGTCTCGGTCGCGCCGCACGACACGCCCTCGGTGTCGCGCGGGCAGTTGCGGCTGTCGTCGTAGGCGGCGCCTGTGATGCACTCGCCAGCCTGGCAGGTCGAGTCGCGGCAGGTGCGGCTCTGGGTACCCGTCTCGTCGCAGGTGTCGGCGAAACCCCCGCAGCTGCTGAAGCCACCGCAGCTCATCACGCCGTCGCCGCACGGCTGCGCCTCGCGCACCGCCTTGGCCTCGCAGTTGCCCTCCCGGCAGATCCCGATCGAGCACTCGCCGTCGAGGTCGCTGCAGTCGATGGCGCCGAACTGGCAGACGTTGCCCTCGCACGGACCTGGCAGCAGACAGGGGTCCTCCGGGTTGGTGCAGTCCTCCGGTCCGTCGCAGGCGACCGGCGTCGCGTCGGGCGCGGCGGCGTCGGCCACCCGGCCGCCGGCCCCCCCGTCGTCGCGGTGATCGCCGGCGCCGCCGTCGCTCTGGCGGGAGACCTCTCCGCAGGCGGCGGCGACGAGCGCGAGGGCGACGGCGGTGGACAGCGACTTCATCAGGGCGAGCCTGGCCGCTCCCGCCCGGGGCGGTCAAGAGCGAACTCGGCGGCGCCGCCCGCCGCCCGCGACCTCAGCGGCGGGTGAGGTCGATGTTGAGGAGATCGCCCGAGGTCAGCGGGACGACGGCGGAATAGGCGCCGGCCCGCTGGGTGAAGAAGACGATGTCGCGGGTGCCCGGAGAGGGGCAGGGCTCGCCGGCGCAGGCCACCTCCCCGGTCAGGCGGAAGCCGGCCTCCTCCGGCTCCACGCTGCCCGACAGGCGCAAGACGCCGCCCGGCTGCTGGAAGCGCAGGCGGCCGTCGCCGCCGTCGCGGATGGCGCAGGTGGCCGGCGGCAGCTCCGAATCGCCGCGCGCGAAGCGGCACTCGTAGTCGCCGACCAGCGCGTCCGGGTCGGGCGCGCGCACCTGGCCGACCGCCGGCTGACCGGAGGGCTGACCGGATCCGTGCGACGTGCCGCCGCACGCCGCCAGCGCGGCCAGGAGGAGCAGGGTCCGCCTCACTAGCGGCTCCGCAGCGCGCGCACCATCTCGGCCTGGCCGTCGGCGTGGTACGACGAGCGGACCAGCGGGCCCGACTCGACGTGCGGGATGCCCAGGCCGAGCGCGAACGAGCGCAGGTCGTCGAACTCGGCCGGCGCGACGTAGCGGGCGACCGGCAGGTGCCGGGCGGAGGGCGAGAGGTACTGGCCGAGGGTGACGATGTCGACGCCGAGGCCGGCGACCTCGCGCAGCACCTCGTGGACCTCGGAGATCTCCTCGCCGAGCCCGAGCATGAGCCCGGTCTTGCTCACCGCGCCGCGCCGGCGGGCATGCTCGAGGATCGAGTAGCTGCGCGGGTAGCTGGCCTGGACCCGCACCTGGCGCGACAGGCGCGGCACGGTCTCGAGGTTGTGGGCGAAGACGTCCGGTTCGGCGGCCAGGACGACATCGACCAGGGCGGTGTCCCCCTTGAAGTCGCCGGTCAGGACCTCGAGCGTCATCCCGGGGCAGGTCTGCTTGACCCGGCGGATGGTCTCGGCCCAGTGGCCGGCGCCGCCGTCGCCGAGGTCGTCCCGGTCGACGCAGGTGATGACCGTGTGCTCGAGGCCGAGCCGCGACAGAGTCTCGGCCACCCGGCGCGGCTCGTCGGGATCGGGCGGCAGCGGGCGCCCGGTCGTCACGTCGCAGAAGCGACAGGAGCGGGTGCAGATGTCGCCCAGGATCATGATGGTGAGCGCGCGCCGGCTCCAGCACTCGCCGATGTTGGGGCAGCTGGCGCTCTCGCACACGGTGTGGAGCTTCTGCTCGCGCACCAGGCGCTGCACCTCGAAGAAGGTCGGCGCGGTGGGCAGCTTGACCTTGATCCACTCCGGGTGCCGCCGCCCCCTCGGCCGCTCCTGCCCCACGACGGGCAACGTCACTCGGTCGTCCATCTCAGGGGAGTTCTAACCGCCAAAGCCGCCAAAAGCGCCAAAGCAGAATTTCTTGGTTCAGAACCACAAAAATCTCTTCTGAACTTTGGCGGCCTTGGCGGATTTGGCGGTTCAAATTTTTTCTCGAACGTCAAATGTGGATGGCCATGCCGTAGGCGTCTTCGGCGGCCTCTTTCATGGCCTCGGCGAAGGTCGGGTGGGCGTGGATGGTGTGGATGAAGCTGGCGGCGTTGACTTCGGTGGTCTTCGCCAGGGTGGGGGCGGCGATGAGGTCGGTGACCGCGGGACCTATCATGTGGGCGCCGACCAGGGCCCCGCTGGAGGCGTCCCAGATGAACTTGGCGAAACCGGGATACTCGCCGGCGGCGATGGTCTTGCCGAGCGGACCGAAGGGGAACTTGCCCACCTTGATCTCGAGGCCGGCCTGGCGCGCCTTCTCCTCGGTGAGGCCGACCGAGGCGATCTCCGGGTGGCAGTAGGTGCAGGCGGGCACCGCCTCGTAGGGGACCGGCTGGGGGTCGTGTCCGGCGATGCGCTCGGCCAGGTAGACCGCCTCGGCGCTGGCGACGTGGGCGAGCGCGACCCGGCCGATGACGTCGCCGATGGCGTAGACGTTCTTCACCGCGGTGCGGAACTCCTGGTCGACCGGGATGAAGCCGCGCTCGGTCTTGACCCCGACCTCTTCCAGGCCGAGGTTCTCGACGTTGCCGGTGATGCCGACCGCCACCAGCAGCACGTCGGCTTCCACCGGGGTCACCGTGCCGCCCTGCGCCGGCTCGACCAGCGCGCGCACCCCGCTGCCGCTGCTCTCGGCCCGGCTCACCTTGTGCCCGGTCATGAGCTTGATGCCGCGCTTCTTGAAGGCGCGCTCGAGCTCGGTCGAGATGTCCTTGTCCTCGTTCGGCACCAGGCGGGGCAAGAACTCGACGACGGTGACCTCGGTGTCGAGCGCGCGGTAGAAGGAGGCGAACTCGACCCCGATGGCGCCGGCGCCGACGATGATCATGGAGGCCGGCCGCCTGGCCAGGCTCATCGCCTCGCGGTAGGCGATGATGCGCTCGCCATCGAGCTCCATCCCGGGCAGCGAGCGCGCCCGCGCGCCGGTCGCGACGATGATGTGCTCGGCGCGGACCTGGCGCACGCCCCCCTCGGCCTGCACGTCGACCAGGCCGGCGCCGCCCAGGCGCGCGGTGCCCGGGATGTGGCTCACCTTGTTCTTCTTGAAGAGGAAGGCCACCCCCTTGGAGATCTTGGTGGCGACGCCGCGCGAGCGCGCGATCATGGCGGCGAAGTCGTAGCCGACCTCCTTCGCCACCACGCCGAACTCGCCGGCCCGGCGGGCCAGCTCGAGCACCTCGGCCGAGCGGAGCAGCGCCTTGGTCGGGATGCAGCCCCAGTTGAGGCAGATGCCGCCCAGGCTCTCGCGCTCGACGCAGGCGACCTTGAGGCCGAGCTGGGCGGCGCGGATGGCCGCGACGTAGCCGCCCGGCCCGCTGCCGATGACGACCAGATCGAACCGTTCATCCGCCGAGCCGCTCATAGCGCCAGGGATTCGGGCCGCTCGAGGATGTCGCGCAGCTCGTCCATGTAGCGGGCGCCGAGCGCGCCGTCCACCGCGCGGTGATCGCTCGACAGGGTGAGCGCCAGCCGGTCGCCGATCACGATCCGGTCGTTCTCGACCACCGGCACCCGCTGGATCCGCCCGACCGCCAGGATGCAGGCGGCCGGCGGGTTGATGATGGCGTCGAACTGGTCGATGCCGAACATGCCCAGGTTGGAGACCGTGAAGGTCGCCCCCTGGATCTCGGGAGCCTTGAGCTGCCGGCGCTTGGCGCGGTCGACCAGGTCGCGGACCTCGGCGCTGATGACCCCGATGCCCTTGAGGTCGGCGTTCCTGACGATCGGGGTGATGAGGCCGGTCTCGAGCGCGACCGCGAAGCCCAGGTGGACCCGCGTGTAGTAGCGGATGCTGTCGCCCATGAAGGCGGCGTTGCACTCGGGCACCCGGCGCAGCGCCAGGGCGGCTCCCTTGAGGATGAGGTCGTTGAAGCTCACCTTGCCGCGGTCGCCGAGCAGCTGGTTGAGCCGCCGGCGGAAGTCGCCGAGCGGGCCGGAGTCGATGGTCGCGGTCAGCCGGTAGTGCGGCATCTCGCGCTTGGCCTGGCTGAGGCGCTGCGCGATGGTCCGGCGGGCCGGGCTGAGCGGCTTGTCGACGTACTCGTCGGAGGTGTCCTTGAGGGCGAGCGGACCGAACTTGCCCTTGAAGACCTCGATGGCGCGGGTCGCGCTCTCGTCGGCCGGGGGCGGTTCGTCCAGGACGTCGGGCAGCGGGGTCACCGCGGTGGCCTCGTGGTCGGCCACCTGGTACGCCTGCTCCGCGACCCCGGCGGCCGCCGCCTTGACGTCGCGCTCGACGATGCGGCCGCCCGGACCGGTGCCGGTGACCTGGCGCAGGTCGACGCCGAGCTCGATCGCCAGGCTCTTGGCCAGGGGCGACGCGAGTATCTTGCCGCCGGCCGCGGATTCCCGCGCGCGGGCTGGGACTTCGTCCCCCCCGCGTGCCCCCCCTTCAGAGCCAGAGGAAGCTTTGCTCGGCTTCGCCGCGTTCGCGGTCTTCTCCGGCTGGTCGGCTGCGGCCGAGGTGTCGACCGCCTGTCGCGGTTCGGCCCGGGCGGCCGCCGGCTTCTCGGCCGCCGGCTTCTCGGCCGCCGGCTTCTCGGCTGCCGGCTTCGCGCCGGCGCCGGCCTCCGACACCAGCTTGCTCACGTCCTCGCCCTCTTCGCCGAGGATGGCGACCGGCGCGCCGAGCTTGACGGTGTCTCCCTCCTTGACGAGGAGCTTGAGCAGCACCCCCTCGTCCTCGAGGTTGAAGTCCATGTTCGCCTTGTCGGTCTCGACCTCGGCGATGAGGTCGCCCGGCTGGACCTTGTCGCCTTCCTTCTTGACCCAGCGGACGAGGATTCCTTCCTCCATCGTGGGGGACAGCTTGGGGAGTCCGATGATCTGCGCCATTCGCCGTGTGCCTCGCTAGAGCTCGCAGCTGATCAAGGTGTCGACCGCGCCGGAGTCGACCTCGGCGTCGTCGGCGTTGCCACCTCCGCAGTTGACCGTCTCGGCCACGCCGTCGTCGTTGTAGAGGAAGTCGTTGCCCGCCCCCGCGCTGAAGGTGTCGGCGCCCGCGCCGCCGTCGAGGACGTCGATTCCGTCGGCGCCGTAGAGCTTGTCGGCCCCGGCCTCGCCCAGGAGCGAGTCGTCTCCGGCATCGCCGTACAGGAAGTCGTTGCCGTCCCCGCCCTGCAGGTTGTCGTTGCCGCCGCCGCCGCGCAGAATGTTGCCGGACGCGCTTCCCACCAGGAAGTCGTCGCCCGACCCGCCGGTCACGTTCTCGACGGTGCCGTCGACGAAGTCCAGCTCGAAGGCCTCGCCGTCGTCGCTGAACATGTTGATGGCGACATTCACGGTTCCGCTGCGGCTCGAGTAGTCGACCGTGTCCTTGCCGGCACCGCCGATGAGGACGTCGCCTCCCAGGCCGCCGTCGAGGAGATCGTTGCCGGCCCCGCCGTCGAGGGTTTCGAGCGCCGGGCTGCCGGTGAGGACGTCGTTGCCCTTGCCGCCCAGCACCCGCTCGATGCCCGCCTCGACGTTGTCCTGCTCGCCTGCCTCGCCGTCGTTCGCGGCGCTGTCAGCCATCGTGACGAAGACCGGCGCGGTGCGGGTCCGGTAGTCGACCGTGTCGAAGCCGTCCGAGCCCTGGAGGTCGTCGCTGCCCGGGCCCCCCTCCATGGTGTCGTCGCCGCCGGCGCCGAAGAGGCGGTCGTTGCCGGCGTCGCCGTAGATGAAGTCGTTGCCGGCGTCGGCTCCGGTGAGGTTGTCGTTGCCGTCGCCACCGTAGAGGTACAGGGTCGGGATCGTGGAGGCCTCGGCGAAGAGGGTGTCGTCGCCGCCCATGCCCATGAGCTTGAAGACCTCGACGTCGTTCGACACCTGGAAGTCGGTGTCGGCGTCGCTGTTGAGCCACAGGGCGTTCTGAGGCGCGCTGCTGAAGAGCACCTGATCGTTGCCGCCGCTGAGCTCGAGCGTGGCGGTGTCGCCCGGGATGAAGGACCCGCGCAGGGTCACGCGGTCGTTCAGCGCGCCGCCCCACACCTGCACCGACGCGATCTCGTCCGGCCAGCCGCAGAAGGCGCCGTTGACCAGGACCCCGCCGGGGCCGCTCTCCACCGTCGTCGCCTGGCCGTTGACCGACACGATGAGGTCGGAGATGAACATGCCGCAGGTCGCTGGCGAGGACGCGTGTGCGGCGCCGGCTGCCAGCGTGAGCAGCGAGCTCGCAACGAACAATCCGAGGCAGCGCTTCATCGATTACTCCAGGTAGAGGACCTTCTTCACCGCCGCGATCACGTCGTCGGGCTGCGGGATGACCTGTTTCTCGAGGTTGAGCGCGTACGGCATCGGCACGTCGTCGGACGTCACCCGCTCGATCGGCGCGTCGAGCTGATCCAGGCACTCGCGCTGCACCCGGTAGGCCACCTCGGCGCCGAATCCGGCCACCGGCCAGCCGATCTCCACGATGACGCAGCGCCCGGTCTTCTTGACGCTCTCGAGGATCACCTGATCGTCGAGCGGGCGCAGCGTGCGCGGGTCGACCACCTCCGCCTCGATGCCCTGGGCCGCCAGCTTCTCGGCCGCCGCCAGGCAGACCGGCACCATCGCCGACCAGGCGACCAGGGTGACGTGGGCGCCGGCCCGCTTGACCTCTCCCTTGCCGATCGGGATGAGGTACTCCTCGTCCGGCACCTCGCCGGTGGTGTTGTACAGGGTCTCGCCCTCGATGAAGATGACCGGGTTGTCGTCGCGCACCGCCGACTTGAGGAGACCCTTGGCGTCGGCCGGGGTCGAGGGCAGGACCACCTTCAGTCCCGGGACGTGGGCGTAGAACGACTCCAGCGCCTGCGAGTGCTGCGACGCCACCTGCACCGCCGGCCCGCCCGGGCCGCGGAAGACGATCGGGATGGGGAACTGCCCGGCCGACATCTGGAAGATCTTGGCCGCGTTGTTGACGATCTGATCGATCGCCACCAGCGAGAAGTTGAAGGTCATGAATTCGATGATCGGTCGCAGCCCGACCATGGCTGCCCCGATGCCGACCCCGGCGAAGCCCATCTCGGCGATCGGCGCGTCGATGACCCGCCGCTCGGAGAAGCGCTGGAGCAGCCCCTGGGAGACCTTGTAGGCCCCCTGGTAGTAGCCGACCTCCTCGCCCATCAGGAAGACGCGCTCGTCCAGGTCCATCTCCTCGCGGATGGCCTGGTTGAGCGCCTCGCGATAGCTGATGGTGGCCACCTCACGGCTCCTTGGTGACGTAGGGCTGGTACTCGTCCGCCTGCGGGCTGTCCTCGGCGAACTTCACCGCGTCGGCGATCTCCTGCTTGACCTGGTCGTCGACCGCGTGGACCTGCTCCTCGCTGGCGCCGCACTCCTCGATGAGCCGCCGGCGCGCGATGGCCACCGGATCGCGCCGCTTCCACTCGTCGACCTCTTCGCGGGTCCGGTAGAGGCCCGGGTCGGACATCGAGTGGCCGCGGAAGCGGTAGGTCCTGACCTCGACCAGGGTCGGCTCCAGGGTCTCGCGCGCCCGGTCGACCGCGGTCTGGATGCGGCGCTTGACCTTGATGACGTCGTCGCCGTCGAAGCGGTCGCGCGCCATGCCGTGGGCCAGCGCGCGCATCGAGACGTCCTCGACCGCCAGCGAGCGGTAGAGCGGGGTCCCCATCGAGTACTGGTTGTTCTCGCAGATGAAGACGCAGGGCAGCTTCCACAGGGCGGCCAGCGCGATTCCCTCCTGGAAGCCGCCGATGGTGCTCGAGCCCTCGCCGAAGAAGCAGAGGGTGACCCGCCCGTCGCCGCGGTACTTGGACGCGAAGGCGGCGCCGGCGGCGATCGGCACGTGGCCGCCGACGATGCCGTAGCCGCCGAGGAACTGGGTCTTCTTGTCGAAGATGTGCATCGAGCCGCCGAGACCCTTCACCACGCCGGTCTTCTTGCCGTAGAGCTCGGCCATGATGGCGCGCGCGCTCACCCCCTTGGCGTAGGCGTGGCCGTGCTCGCGGTAGGTCGCGACCACGTAGTCCTCGGGCCTGGCCGCCGCGATGGCGCCGACGCAGACCGCCTCCTGCCCGATGATGAGGTGCAGGAAGCCGCCGATCTTGCCCTGTGAGTAGGCCTTGGCGCTGGCCTCCTCCATGCGGCGGATCGCGAGGATCTGCCGGTAGAGCGGGAGGAGCTCCTCCGCGGTCACCGGTTCCGCAACGTCGTCCTCCTCGATGCGGCGAATCGCGCTCGCTGAGGCCCCCGGAGGCTGCGGGCTCGAGGTCGGGGTGTTCACCATGAGGCCGCGAAGCATAGCCGAAGGCCGGCGCTGGATCACGGTCCGGAGCGGGGCCGTCCCTGCAATCTCCGGCGGTTCAGGGCCCCGAAACGGGCGTAGCCCAGCGCGAGCAGGAAGGCGAGGCCGGCCAGCGTCCCCCACATCGCCATCGGCTCCTTGCGGAGGTGATCGAAGATGATGCCGCCGAGGAGCGGCGCGAAGGCGACGCCGATCATCTGCATGGTGCCGTAGAGGCCGAAGGCGCGCCCGAGGCGGGACGGGTCGGACAGATCGGCGACGGTCGACTCCTGCGCCGGGGTGAGGATGACCTCGCCGACGGTGGCGGTGACGACGGCGAGCCGGAGCAGGCCGGCGCCGCCGGCCGCGCCGATCCACAGGAAGGCGGTCGAGTAGATGAGGCAGCCGAGGACCAGCGCGCGGTCCGGGGTGAGCCGCCGGATGATCGCCACCGCCGGGACCTGGAGGAGGATCACCAGCACGCCGTTGATGGTGTAGAGCAGGCCGATGTGGCTCTCGTCGAGTCCGAGCTCGCTCTTGGCGTAGAGGCCGAGGGTGGCGAACAGCTGGATGTGCACGGTCGAAAAGACCAGGGCGCAGAGGAGGAGCAGGAGGAGCTCGCCGCGCGACGAGGCGTCGGCCAGCGCGGCGCGCAGCGAGATGCGGTCGCCGGCGGCCGGGGAGGGGGCGGCCGTGCGCGGCGGTTCGGTGAGGCGCGCGGTGACCAGGGCGGAGACGAAGAGCGGGATGACGGCGCAGAAGAAGACCAGGCCGTAGTCGATGACCGAGGCGAGCAGGCCGCCGAGCGCGGGGCCGACCGCCCAGCCGGCGTTGATGCCGATCCGCTGCAGGCCGAAGGCGGCCACCCGATCGGCCGGGGTTGCGATGTCGGCGACCACGGCGGAGCAGATCGGCTCGAAGCCGCCGCGCAGGCTGGCGCTGACGATGATGACGGCGGCCAGCAGCGGAACCGGCGCGTGGACCAGGACGAAGGCGCCGAGGCCGGCGACCACCAGGGCGCGGGCGAGCAGGGTGGAGACCATCAGGCGGCGGCGGCCGATCCGGTCGGACAGCTGGCCGGCGTAGGTCGAGGTCAGCGCCTGGCACATGTTGGCGGTGAAGTAGATGAGGCCGTAGTGGAGGCCGGACACGCCCCGCTCGGTCACCAGGTACAGGCCCATGAAGGCGAGCACCAGCGAGAGGCCCATCGTGTTGGCGCCGCGGACCGCGGCCAGCGTCCAGATCCGGCGGTCGAGCGCGGCGTAGCCGCGGGCAGCGGAGCGAACGCGCTCGGCGAAAGACAACGCGATCTCGTATCACGACTGGCGGCCGGGAGCGGTGCTAGTCTCCAGGGGCCATGCGGTGCCGTCTCAGCCGCGACTTCCGCTTCGAAGCGGCGCATTTTCTGCCGCACGTGCCGGAGCACCACAAGTGCCGCCGCATGCACGGGCACAGCTACCAGGTGCGGGTCACGCTCGAGGGGGAGATCGACCCGGCGCTCGGCTGGCTCATCGACTTCGCCGAGGTCGACCAGGTGGTGGATCCGGTGCTGGCGCGGCTCGACCACCGGGTGCTGAACGAGATCGAAGGGCTCGACAACCCGACCTCCGAGGTGCTGGCGCTGTGGCTGTGGCGGGCGCTGGAAGGCCGGCTGCCGCTCGCCGAGGTCGAGGTGGCCGAGACCGCCGACTCGCGCTGCGCGGTCAGGGGCTAGCCGCCATGTTCCTCCGGGCCGTCACGCTCAACTTCTGGGGCACGCAGGCGCCGCTCGAGCGCCGGCTCGACCTGGCGGTGCGCCAGCTCGGCGAGCTGGCACCGGACGTGGTCGGCATGCAGGAGGTCCGGCCGCTCGACGGCAAGAGTGGGCGGACCACCGCGGACGTCCTGGCCGACGCGCTCGGGCTCGACCGGGTCTATGCGGTGGCGGTGAGCTGGGCCGACGACCTGCTCGGCCCGGGCATCGCGGCGGGCGAGGAAGGGCTGGCGATCCTCTCGCGCTTCCCGGTGCTGGAACAGCGGGTGACGCAGCTGCCGCAGCCGCGCCCGACCGAGGCGCGCATCCTCCTGTCGGCGCGGATCGCGGCGCCGACCGGCGCGGTCTGGTTCCACACCACGCACCTCCACTACCGCCTCGACGACGGCGTCGCGCGCGAGGAGCAGGTGGTGGCGATCGATCAGGTGGTGCGCTCGCTCGGGCGCGAGGCGGCCGACCTGCCGCAGATCCTGTGCGGCGACTTCAACGCCCCGCCCGACGCCGACGAGATCCGCTTCCTGCGCGGGCTCACCACGCTGGGGGGGCGGCGCACCCACTTCCAGGACGCCTGGCTGCGCGCGCGGCCCGACGACCCCGGCTTCACCTGGTCGTCGGAGAATCCGCAGACCCGGCCGCTGCGCTCGCTCGACCTCGACCGCCGCATCGACTACGTCTTCGTCACCACGCGACGCAAGGACGGCCGCGGCACCGTGCGCGACGCGCGCCGGGTGCTCGACCAGCGCGACGACGACGGCGTCTGCGCCAGCGACCATTTCGGCGTGCTGGCCGAGGTGCAGATCGCGCCTGACGGCGACTGAGACTGCTCGGGCTCAGCCGGGCGGGCGCAGCTGGTAGCGGGTGCGGGGCTCGGGCTC
>Ga0111538_10006159_pt1 | contig 16283 bp, 10 predicted proteins | sample SoiMethybrSBSTD1_FD_79669 | JGI IMG/M metagenome (GOLD analysis project Ga0111538, IMG submission 79669) | Bulk soil microbial communities from a Populus tree surrounding site in Tennessee, USA - Soil MetaG P. TD hybrid SBSTD1 (version 2)... | ecosystem: Environmental > Terrestrial > Soil >...
ACCGCCGCGCGCAGATTCTCGGGCTCGAAGTAAGTATTGAAGGTGTCGGCGAACAGCACGACCTCGCGCTGGCCGTCAGTGGCCGCCGCGTCATTGCCGAGCTCGCTCGCGCGGAAATAGTCCCGGCGCCACTTGGGCAGCTTGCGTGTGGCGGCAAAACCGGCGACGGACTCCGACAGCTTGGCGAGCCCGGGGACGCGGTCGCGCAAGTTCAAGAGCGGCGCCAGCCGCGCGGCGGCCGATGCGTAGCGCGGCAAGTGCGCCACGAGGCGGTCGTGCAGCGAGCGCCGGTGGGTGCGGTGGTACTGGTGCAGGAACTCGACCTTCATGGCCGCCATGTCGACGCCGGTCGGGCACTCGCGCTTGCAGCCTTTGCACGAGACGCACAGGTCGAGCGTGTCATAGAGCGCGCGCGAGGCGAGCGCGTCGGGCCCGAGCTGACCCGAGAGCGCGAGCCGCAGCGAGTTCGCGCGGCCGCGTGTCACGTGCTGCTCCTCGCGCGTCGCGCGATACGAGGGGCACATCGTGCCAGCGTCGAACTTGCGGCAGTGGCCGTTGTTGTTGCACATCTCGACGGCCGCCGCGAAGCCGCGGCCGCGATTCTCGGGTCCGACCTCGTGCTCGGACCAATCGAGGCCGGTCACGAGCGGCTGCGTCGCGTAGCCGGGCTTGAACCGGAACAGGCTCCGATCGTCCATCTTCGGCGCCGCCACGATCTTGCCGGGATTCATGAGGCCCTTCGGATCGAACGCGCGCTTGATCTCCGCGAATGCGCGCGTCAAGCGCGGGCCGTACAGGGGCTCGATCCATTCCGAGCGCACGAGCCCGTCGCCGTGCTCGCCGGAGTACGAGCCCTTGTATTCCTTGACGAGCGCGCAGGCTTCTTCGGCGATCGCGCGCATCTGGTGCGCGCCATGCTCCGTGCGCAGGTTCAGAACGGGCCGCACGTGCAGGCAGCCGACCGATGCGTGCGCGTAGAACGTGCCGCGCGTCCCGTGCTTCGCGAACACGCGCGTCAAGCGGTCCGTGTAGTCCGCGAGATGCTCGAGCGGCACGGCGCAGTCCTCGATGAACGAGACCGGCTTACCGTCGCCCTTCATCGACATCATGATGTTGAGGCCCGCCTTGCGAACCTCCCAGACGTCGCGCTGCCAAGCAGGATCGGGAATCTCGACGACGCTGCCGGGCAGCCCGAGGTCGCCCATGAGCTCGGTCAGCGCCGCGAGCTTCTTGAGCTGCGGCTCGCGTTCGTCTCCGGCGAACTCGACGAGCAGGATCGCCTCGGGCTCGCCGCGAATCGTCTTGTCCATCGTCACGCGGAACGCCGCGATCTCGCGTGACAGCTCGATCATCGTGCGGTCGACGAGCTCGACGGCGGTCGGCTCGAGCGCCACGATGTGCCGCGTCAGATCCATCGCCTGATAGAACGTAGGAAAGTGCACGACGCCGAGCGCCTTGTGCACGGGCAGCGGCGAGAGCTTGAGCTTGATCTTGCGGAACAACCCGAGCGTTCCTTCGGAGCCGACGAGCAACTGTGCGACGTTGAACGGGCCGCTCGACGCCAAGTCGAGGTTGTAGCCCGCGACGCGCCGCTGCAACTTCGGCACGCGCGCTTCGATCTCCGCGCGCTCGCGCGAATACAAGTCGCGCAATGTTGTGACGAGCTCGCGATGCCGCGGCGCGCCTTGCGGCGGCCCCGCGTCGACGGCGCCGAACCTCAGTGTTTCGCCGCTCGTGAGCCAGGTGTCCACCTCGAGGACGTTGTGCACCATGTTGCCGTAGCGCAGCGAGCGGGCGCCGCAGCTGTTGTTCGCCGTCATGCCGCCGATCGTGGCTTGAGCCGACGTCGAGACGTCCACGGGGTACCAAAGCCCGTGCTGCTTCAAGCGCGCGTTCAGATCGTCGAGCACGATGCCGGGCTCGACCCAGGCGGTCGCGGCGGCGGTGTCGATCTCGAGCAGCCGGTTCACGTGCTTGCTCATGTCGATTACCAGTGCGGCCCCGACGGTCTGCCCGCACTGCGACGTTCCGGCCCCGCGCGGCAGGATCGGCACGCCGGCGTCCACGGCGAGCTCGGCCGCTCGGACCGCCTCCTGGGCGGTCCGCGGGACGACTACGCCGAGCGGCTCGATCTGGTAGATCGAGGCGTCCGTCGAATACCGGCCGCGGCTCCAACCGTCGAATAGCACAGAGCCGGTGAGCTCGCGGCGGAGGCTTGCGGCAAGGGAGGCGAGGGAGGGTCCGGGCATGAAAGGCCGATCCAAGCTGCGGGGGCGCGCTATTGTAGGGCGGCGCCGTCCGCGCCTGCACCGCGGATAGCGCCAAGAAGCTGGCGCCGTTCAGCTACAGCTGGTCAAACCCTGGCAAGCTGGCAAAAGATCGAGTTTGGTAGAATCTTAGCTCCCCGCCGGAGTTGCCCGTCGGGCGATCCACAGAGCGATGCTGCGCCGCCACCTTATAGTTTTGTGTTGTCTGGCCGCTTGCTCGGCGGGTGCCTGGGCTCAGGACCGGCCGACCGAGCCGTTCGATCGTGCGGCGCTTCTCGCGCGTGCGGCCGAGCTCGCCAAGCAACCGCACGCGTTGCCGCCGCCGCCAGAAGGAGCGGGACCGCGGCTCACGTACGATCAGTACCGGTCGATCCGCTTCGATCCGGCGGCGGCGATCTGGAAGAACGAGAACCGCACCTTCGCCGTCGATCTGCTCTATCCCGGTTTCATCTTCGACGTGCCCGTCAACATCAACCTCGTCGTGGGCGGCACGGCGCGGCGCGTGCTATTCATGAACGATAAGTTCGCGTACGGCCCCGATGTGTCCCCTGTTGCGACTGGCGAGCTCGGCGGCTACTCGGGATTCCGCGTGCGCGCGCCGTTGAACTCACCCGATTACCTCGACGAGTTTCTCGTCTTCCAAGGCGCGAGCTACTTTCGTGCGGTAGCGAAGGGGCAGATCTACGGCCTGTCGGCTCGCGGTCTCGCCGTGCGCACCGCGCGGCCCGAAGGCGAAGAGTTTCCGTACTTCACGGACTTCTGGATCGAGCGCCCGCCGGCGCAGGCGACCGCGATCGTGATTCACGCGCTGCTGCAGAGCCCGTCGGTCGTTGGTGCGTTTACGTTCACGGCGCGACCAGGCAACGAAACGGTCATCGACGTCGACGCGGCGTTGTTCCCGCGCGTCGATCTCACGGCGTTCGGCGTCGCGCCCCTGACCTCGATGTTCCTGTTCGACTCCTCGAACCGATTGCGCTTCGACGATTACCGCGACGCCGTGCACGACTCCGATGGCCTGCAAATCTTGAACGGCCGTGGTGAACGGATATGGCGTCCGCTGGCGAACCCTCGAATGACCGTGCAAACGTCAGCGTTCTCGGACGACAGCCCGAAAGGGTTTGGCCTGCTGCAGCGCAAGCGCAACTTCGCGGATTACGAGGACGGCGAAGCTCAATACGAGCGGCGGCCCTCGCTCTGGGTCGAGCCCACCGCGGAGTGGGGGCCGGGCCACGTCGAGCTCGTCGAGATTCCCTCGCCGCGCGAGATGAACGACAACATCGTCGCCTACTGGCAACCGAATGACCCGATTCCGGCGGGGCAGAGCAGGCAATTCTCGTATCGTTTGCGGTTCACGGCAGAGCCGCTCGACGATTCGCTCGCCCGCGTCGTTGCGACGCGCGTCGGGCAGTCGTTGAACAGCGAAGGCCATCGCTCGTTCGTCATCGATTTCAAGAGCGCGGGAGACATACCCGACGACGTCGTGCCCGAGGTCTGGAGCAGACCGGGCGAGGTGTTCGCGCCGCGGGGCCAAGTCGTCGCGCAGACCGGCGTATATCGCGTCGCGTTCGAGCTCGATCCGAAGCGTGAAAACGTCATTGAAATGGGCGTCGTGCTGCGCTCGCAAGGCAAGCCTTGGAGCGAGACGTGGTTGTACCAGTGGAGCCGATGACGACGCGTCCTTCGGCTTCGGTGCCGCCGTTCGCCGAGCTCGACATGCCGGAGCAGAACTTGCGGCGCTACGTGCGCGAGCGCCGGCTCGGCCTGCCGTCGTTCTGGACGGTGCTCGCGCGTCTCGTCACGTTCGGCGGCGCGCTGGCGCTGACCGTGTATGCGACGCTCGAGATGATCGCCGTCGTGTCGGTCGGCATCGTGTCGGCGCTGCAGTGGGCGATGGTCGCGTTGTTCACGATCACGTTCGCCTGGATCGCGCTGCCGGCGACGGCCGCGATCTCCGGCGTGTTGTTCGGCTGGGTGCGCCGCCGCGCGAAAGCCGATTTGCGCGTCGAGCAGCGCACGGCTGTCGTGATGCCGGTGTACAACGAGAATCCGGCCGGCACATTCGCCGCGCTGCTCGCGATGGCCGAGGCGCTGCTCGAGCAGAACGCCACGGGTTTCGAGCTCTTCGTCCTCTCGGACACGACGCGCCCTGACATTTACGTCAAGGAGACGGCCGCCTACCACGTGCTGCGCGAGAAGCTCGGCGACGCGATGCGCGTGTGGTACCGGCGCCGTCCCGACAACGTAGGCCGCAAGGTCGGCAACTTGCACGATTTCGTGACGCGCTGGGGCGGGCGCTACGACTTCATGATCGTGCTCGACGCGGACAGCATCCTCGCTCCGGAAACGCTGGTCACGCTCGTGCGCGAGATGGCCGCGGATCCGAATCTCGGCCTGTTGCAAACCGTGCCGCGGCTCGCGGGCGGCAAAACGTTGTTCGCTCGTCTGCAGCAGTTCGCGGGACGCGTCTACGGCCCGATTGTCGCGCGCGGCATCGCGAGCTGGCAGGGCGAGGACGGCAACTACTGGGGACACAACGCGATCATTCGCGTGCGCGCGTTCGCCGCGGCCGCGGGACTGCCGACATTGCCGGGTAAGAAACCGTTCGGCGGCGCGATCCTGTCGCACGATTTCGTCGAGGCGGCGTTGCTACGTCGCGCCGGCTGGGCCGTGCGCATGTTGCCGACGCTCGGCGGCAGCTGGGAGGACAGCCCGCCGTCGCTGCTCGACGCCGCCGCGCGCGACCGGCGCTGGGCGCAGGGCAACATTCAGCATCTCGCCGTGATCCTGAGCCAGGGATTCACGTGGTCGAATCGCTTGCACATGGGCATCGGCGTGATGAGCTACCTCGCGTCGCCGCTGTGGTTCGCTTTGATCGCCGTCGGCTTGGGCACCGCAGGTCACATCGCGACGGTGCAGTTTGAGTACTTCACGGACGAGCTGTCGTTGTTCCCGCGCTGGCCGTTGTTCGACAGCGAACGCATGATCCGGCTCTTCGTCATCGCGATGGTGACGTTGTTGACGCCGAAAATTCTGGGCGTTCTGCGCTCGCTCATCGACTTCGAGCTGCTGCGCAAGGTCAATCCGTTGCGCGTCGTTCTCGGCGCGATCGCGGAAACGATTCTGTCCGCGTTGTACGCGCCGATCATGATGATGATGCAGGTGCGGCAGGTCTCGGAGATCCTGATCGGCCAAGACTCAGGTTGGACGACGCAAAGCAGAAAGCATTCGCGCATGCCGTGGGGAATGCTGTTCCGGCGCCACTGGCTGCAAATGTTGTCGGGCATCGTCATCAGCGTCGTGCTGCTGTACACGTCGCCGCCTCTGTTGCTGTGGATGACTCCGGCGCTGCTCGGACTCGTGCTCGCGCTGCCGTTATCGGCTGCGAGCGGCAGCGTTGTGCTCGCGAAGGTCGCGCGCTTTTTCGGTTTCCTGACCGTGCCCGAGGAAGTCGCCGTGCCGCGCGTGATTGCGGCGCGCGACGAAGCCGAAGTTCGGCTCGACGAGCTGCTCGACGGCGTGACGATCGAGCGCCTGCTGAGCGACGAGATCGCGCGCCAGCGGCATTTCGCCGCCGTGCAGCCGAGGCCCGCAGCGACGCGCGGGCATCCCGACGTTATGTTCATTACCGCACGAGCGAAGCTCGGTGACGCGCACACGGCGGCCGAGGCGCTGTCGTGGCTGTCGCCGCCGGAGCGCTTGGCGGTGCTCGGCGATCGCGACCTGTTCCATGTGCTCGTGCGGCTCGTGAATCCCGATGTCCCCGACCGGCCGGCGCTGCGCTCCGCCTGAGCCGCGCTGTCCGGCGCAACGCCCCCGAGCCTGGCTCGTCGGGTGCTTGGCGCTCGCAGCGGCCGCTCCAGGCGGCGCGCAGCAAAACCTGGGTTTCGAGATGCTCGATCGAGACGCAGCGCCGAGCGCGTGGAGCGTCGTCGGAGGCGGCGCCGATATCTCGAGCGACGCTGCGGCCGCGGAAGGCGAGCGCAGCCTCAAAGTCACGCGCACGGAGCCCGGCGTCACACGCGTCGTTCAGCGTTTCCCGGCGACCTTGCTGCGCACGCGCGGCGTCGCGCGGCAAACGGCGCGCCTGCGCCTGACCGGCCTCGCGCGGCCGGCGGCGCCCGGCGTCTCCACGGCGCTCTGGCTGCGCGTCGACGGACCGCGCGGCCCGCTCTTTCTCGATAGCGCGGGCGACGCCCGCGGGCCCGCCGTCGAGCAGGAGAGTGTTGTGGCGCCGGCCGCGTCGGACGGCGGCAGCGAGTGGCGCCGGTTCGAGGTCGAGCTGCCGTTTTCGCCCGACGTCGACGAGATCGCGCTAGGCGTCAGCATGCGTGGGCAGGGCAGCGCGTGGTTCGATGCGCTCGAGCTGCGCGCGGTCGTCTCCGACGATTGGCCGCCGGCGGCGCCCGCGGCGGTGCGTTACTTGGACGCGGCGCTGGCACTGATGCGCGAGCATTCGCTGCGCCGCGCCGACGTCGACTGGGGCACGCTGCGCGCACAAGCGCTCGAGCACGCGCGCGGCGCCACGACGGCGGCCGAGACACAGGTCGCGGTGCGGTTCGCCGTCCGCGAGCTCGGCGACCGGCACAGCTATCTGCAAAGCGCGGCCGCGACGCGCACCCTCGCGACCACGGCCGTCGCGAACGCGCGCACCGGGCTGCCGCTGACGCCGCCGCACGCGCGGCCGCTTGGCGAGAACCTCGCCTACGTCAACGTCCCGGGGTTCGCGGGCGGCACGCCGGAGCAGCAAGTCGAGTTCGCCGAGACCCTGAAGAATGCCATTCAAGCCAATGACCACGCTCGGGTTTGCGGCTGGGTCGTCGACCTGCGGCAGAACACCGGCGGCAACCTCTGGCCGATGCTGGCGGGCCTGGGGCCGCTGCTCGGTGAAGGGGAGCTGGCCGCGTCCCTCTATCCGGACGGCCGGCGCGTCGGCGTCTGGCACCGCGACGGTCAGGCTGGGTTCGGCGACTTCGCGCAACTGCGCGTGCGTTCGCCCTACCGGCTCCATGCGCAGGTGCCCGCGGCCGTGTTGCTAGGGCCGGCGACGGCCAGCTCGGCGGAGATACTGGCGGTGGCGCTCCGCGGTCGACCCGCGACCCGCTCGTTTGGCGCGCCGACGAGGGGGTTGACCGCCGGCAACCGAATTTTCCAGCTGGCGGACGGCGCCACGCTGGTCCTCACGGTCGCGGCAACCAGCGACAGCGCGGGGCGTGTGTACGCGGGGCCGATCGAGCCCGACCAGCTCGTGGCCGGGGCCGAGTCGCCGGCGCGGGGCGAAGCGCCGGTCGACGAGACGCTGGCCGCGGCCACCGCGTGGCTCACGGCCGGTGACTCCTGCCGTTGAACGTCCTTAGAATGCCCGCCTCTCGCTTGGACTCGCAGGAATCCCCGTTCGATGGATGCTGAACCCCCCACCGGGGGCCTCCGGGCGCGGTTGCGCCGCCGCCCGATACCCGACCGTACTTCCGAGGTCTTGCGGGAGCTCGTGGAGGAGGGGCAAAGCGAGCGGATCACGTTCGCGGACATCCTGAGCGAGCTGCGGCACCGGGCGGTCGGCTTTGCGCTGCTGATCTTCGCGTTGCCGTGTTGCCTGCCGATGCCGCCGGGTATCCCGACGGTCTGTGGTGTCGCGATCGTCATCATCGCCGTGAACCTGATCGCCGGTCGGCAGCGGCTTTGGCTGCCGCGCGTGATCACGGCCAAGAGCGTCAGCCGGGCCGACCTGAAGCGCATGGTCGACCGGTGGCTGCCCTACCTCGAGCGGCTCGAGAAGGTCTGCAAACCGCGCCTTCCGATCGTGACAGATCCTGTCGGCAAGGTATTGATTGGATTGGTGATCTTCGTCCTCGGGTTCATCATGATTCTGCCCATTCCGTTCCTCGGCAACATGCCGCCCGGTTTCGCGGCCTCCGTCATCGCGATCGGCATGACGGAGCGCGACGGCCTGGTCGTCCTGGTCGGCACGGTTGCATCGGCCGCCGCCATCGCCGTCGCCTCCGTCGCCACGACGGCGGCGGTGATCGGCATCATCGACTTCTTCTCGTCCTGAGCCTTAGAGCGGCGAGGTGTCGGCCGAGACCGACACATTGGCGTTCTTAGGAGCGGTGTGTTAGATAGACCGTTCGTCATAATCCTCGTGCAAGTGGTTGTGGCGACAAGCACTCACACTCGAAACCTAGGGGTACAAGCATGTTTGAGATCGGTAAGAAAGGAACGCCCGAGGCGGGTTCGCGTCCCGAGTCGAGCCAGGCCAGGATGGACCCGAGCCCCCCGCGCAGCAGCAGCGCGCCTTCCAGTCGCGAAGCGGCCGTCATCGGTCCTTCGATTCACATCGACGGCGACGTGCGTGGTGAAGAGGATCTTCTGATCGAAGGCGAAGTTGGTGGCACGGTCCAGCTCAAGAACAACAGTTTGACGATCGGGCCGAACGGCAAAGTTCGCGCCGACGTCTATGCACACTCGATCTACGTCGATGGTTTTGTCGAAGGCGATCTCTTCGGTGCCGAACGCGTGCACATTCGCAAGAGTGCGCAGGTGAAAGGTAACGTAACGTCGCCGCGCGTCAGCGTCGAGGACGGTGCGAAGTTCAAGGGCGCCATCGAGATGGATCCGCAGGCCGCGCAGAGCGCCGGCAATCGGGCGCCGCAGCGAAGCGCAGCTCCGCAGCAGGCACCGACGAAGCCGGCGCAGCCGTCGCCGACTCCGCAGCAGCCGGCCGTTGCTAAAACGGGGGCCGCGAGCTAAATAGAAGCCGTGGCAGTCGATGCGCGGCGATTGGGTGGTGGTCCTCCGGCGGCAGCTAAGCCAAGCAGCCCAGCCGAGGGCCTTCACGCGCCCTTATTTCACTCACTGATCCAGCGCCTGCAATCGGGCGGGCGCTGGGTCGTGCTCGATTTGGGCGCGGTGCACAGCGCGACGATTCGCGAGCTAAGTAAATTTCGTTGCCGGCTCGAGTTCGTCGAGCTCGCGGACGGGCTCGATTCGTTGAACGGCGAGATCGATCCGCGGCGCATTCGCCAGCGCGCCGATGCGCTGCTGCCCACGCGGCGCACCGAAGCGACAGACATCGTGCTCTGCTGGGACCTCATCAACTATCTCAATCAGCCCGCGTTGACGGCCGTGATGGAGTGCATCGCGCTGCGCTGCAAGCGCGGTGCGCTCGCTCACGGTCTCGTGTACTACTCCGCGAAGTCGATGCCGCAGCAGCCGAGCACGTTCATCCCCGTCGACGATCAACGCATCTTGCAGCACTTGAAACCCGGCATCGAACGGCCCGCGCCGCGCTACTCGCCCGAAGATCTCGCGCGCTGCATGCCGCGCTACACCGTCGAGCGCGGGAGACTGCTGCGCAACGGCATGCAAGAGTTTCTCTTCAAGCTCTAGCGCGACGCGCATCGCAGCGTCGAGCTCGAAACAAACGCGAATAGTTTCTTCGCCGATGGCGATCGAGCAACAGACAGAGCTGCCTCCGTTTCAGCCCTACGCGACCGCTTCGGGATTTCTTTCCGACGCGGAGATCGAGCGGCTCATCGCCGAGCACGCGTCGCTCGTCAGCGAAGCCAAGCTCGCGCCGGGTAACACGAACGCGCAGATCCGACGATCGCAGATTGTCATGCTCGGCAACGAGCCGAAATTCAACTGGCTCTACGAGCGGATCTTGGGTGCCGCGCAGGAATGCAATCGGCTGTTCTTTTGCGTGGACATCTTCGGCGTCGAAGCGAACCTGCAACTCGGTCGCTACGACAGCTCCGACCGCGGCTTCTACAACTGGCACACGGACTTCGCCCCCGTTCGCCCGCTGCGGAAATTGTCGATCTCAATCCAACTCTCGCGAGCCGACGAATACGAGGGAGGCGACCTCGAGCTCATGTACGGTGAGCAGCCGCTACAGCTCGACCGCACGCGCGGCGCTTTCATCGTGTTTCCGAGCTTCATGCTGCACCGAGTCACGCCCGTGACGCACGGCACGCGATGGAGCCTCGTCGCGTGGATCGTCGGCGCGCGCTGGCGTTGAAACTACGCGCGCGCGGCTCGCTTCACGCCCGGCACACGTGCGGCGTAACGGACAGGTGCGTCAGCGTGAAATTGACGGCCGTCCTGAGCTCGCCGAATCCTTGTTCGATGTAGCCCCAGAGCGTCGTGCCGGGCTCCGGCTCGACGACGAACGACTGGGTGGGCGAGTCGTCGGCGAAGACTTGCCCCAGGGGGTTTGGCCGCCGAAACCCGAGCAGCAAATTGAACTCGCCGTCGGTGCTGCCCGAGCTGTCGTTGATGATGATGCCGTCTTCGCGCGACGCGCCCGTCGACGGCGGCTCCCAATCGTTGTAGACGAGCAAGAGATCGGAAGACGCGTTGCCGGCAGGATGCGGCGTTCCGAGGATGAAGTCGAGACTTGGGCTTCCTCCATAGTAACGGCCGACCGTTGGATCGCTCGCGACTCGGTCGGGCGGCGCGAACGCGGTATCGATGATCAGTGATCCTTTGATCGGGTCGCCGACGGAATACGGCGGCGCTTCAGCGAGCCCTCGGTCGATGGACGAGACGACTCCTTCGTAGTCCACGAAGAGCTTCTCGGCGTTGGCGGTGAATGGCAGGCAGATCAGTGACGCGGCGACGATCGACTTCATTGTCGTGGTTCCTCCCTGTTGGAACGACGAACACTGTTGCAAGACACGTGCCCTCGTCGTCGCGAGGGCGTGTGGAACGTCAGGGGTGCTCGGCCGCTACAGCCACTGCCAGTGGCCAAGACTCGCGCTTGCGGAACTCGTTGCAGTTTCTGCAATTCGCGGAAGGCCCACCCCCAACTTTGGCCGCGGTTCCACCCGCGTCTCGCTCCGGGCCGCTCGACGGTTTGAATTCGCCGGCCGGTTGAACTAACAATCCCTTGCCCGGAGCTGTGGTGTTAAGCCTGCCGGTGCCTTTCGAGGGGGAACGCTCATGAAACGCACTGTGCAACTGTGCTCGTCGATTGCCTTCTGTGCCGCGGTCGCTGCCTGCGGCGATGGCGGAGCGCCGGCTGCCGCACCCAGCGGCGCGGCACCGGCGGGGGGCGCCGCGTCGGCGCCGCGCCCGGGTAACGAGCGCATCGTTTATTCGTCGCTGCGGCCCGGCAATTGGGACATCTTCTATTTCCCGCGCGCTGGCGCCGCGCCGCGGCGTCTCACCGATCACCCGGGGCTCGACTATGACGCCGCGCTGTCGCCCGACGGCCGCTGGGTCGTGTTCACCTCGGAGCGGCGCGGCAACCCGGATCTCTACGCGCTCGAGATCGAACGTGGCGGCGAACCGCGGCTCTTGATCGACAGTGCGGCGATGGAGGACCAGGTCGCGTTCGCACCCGACGGTCGCAGCATCGCGTTCGTCAGCACGGCGAGCGGCAACGCCGACATCTACGAGCTGCCGTTCGCGCCCGAAACGACGCAGACGCTTGCGGCCGCAACGAACGTGACGAATCACCCGGGCGGCGACTTTCGGCCCGATTTTTCGCCGGACGGCTTAGCGGTAGCGTTCACGACCGATCGCGATACGCCCGTGGCCGGTCATCCGATCTTCGGCTTCACGCGCCAGCGGGAAGGTGACATCTACGTCATGGATCGCGACGGCCGCAACTCGCGGCGGCTCACGGCGACGCCCGATTGGGACGGCTCGCCCGAGTGGTCCGCGGACGGCCGCACGCTGTACTTCTATTCGGCGCGCCCGCGCGACATCGTCGGTCCGCCGACGAGCCCGATCTTGGGACAGGAGGGCGGCTTTCGGATTTGGGCGATGAACGCCGACGGCTCGAATGCGCGCGCCGTGACGCCGCCGGGTGTCGAAGCGCTCGCGCCCGCCGTCACCGCGGACGGTCGCGTCGCTTATCAGAAGCGCACGGGCTATGCGCGCTGGAGCATCGAGTCGGTCGCGGCCGATGGCTCGGATCCGCGCGCCGAAGGCGACACGGCCACCGATTATTGGTTGCCCGATTTCAACGCGAGCGGCGCGATGGTCGTGCACGGCGTCGGTCCGGCCGTCGGCGAGACGCAAGCCGTCGAGGCGATCTTGGGCGCGGGCGCGCTGCTCGCGGCCGACTATCCCGCCGACGTTGCGATCGCCGATCGAACGATCACACTGTTCCCGATGCGGCACACAACGGGTCTCGCGCCGCACCCGGATCGCAACGAGGCCGCCGTCACGATCGAGAACGAGGCTGGCACACGGTTCGTGCTCGCCGACTTCGACGGCGGTAATCAACGCGAGCTATTTTCGGTGCCGAACGTCGGCATCGTCAGCGGAACCCCGAACCGCGTGTTCGATATCAAATGGTCCGACGACGGCCAGTGGATCACCTACACGCAAGGGTTCTTCTTCGGCCAAGGCAGCGACGAATCCGACATCTGGGTCATGCGCTCGGACGGCTCCGAGCGGCGCAACTTGAGCGAAAGCACCGCCGCGAACGAAGGCGTCGCGGGATTCTCGCCGGATAACGAGAGGATCGTGTATCGCAGCTCACGCAACGGTCGCTTCGATCTCATCTTACGCAAGCGCGACGGCAGCGAGGTGCGAGCGCTCACGAACGACGAAGCACGCGAGAACTTTCCCGTGTTCTCGCCGGACGGAAAGTCGATCGCATTCTCATCGAACCTCGACGGCGTGCGCGACATTCGCGGCAATCTGACGTTCGACAACTACATCATGTCGCTCGGGCCCGACGGCTCGCCGGGCAGCGTGCAGCGAGTCTCCGATCACCCAGGCCAGGACTCGCACCCGTGGTTCTCGCCGGACGGCGCGTGGATCGTCTACACGTCGGAGCGGGGCGGCATCAACGACGAGGAGCCGATGGTCCAGGAGGTCGTGTTCGGCCCACAGATGTACGGCGAGCTCTACGCGCGCCGTCTCAGCGACGGGCTCGAGATCCGCCTCACGCACAACAAGTGGGAAGAGGGGAATCCGTTTTGGCTACGACCGAGCCGCCCGTGAGCGTCGCCGCCGCTTAGGTTTTGCCGCGTTTCGCGCGAGGAACAGCCACGTCTCGAGCACGGTGTCGGGATTCAGCGAGATGCTGTCGATGCCTTGCTCGAGCAGCCACAGCGCGAAGTCCGGATGATCCGACGGGCCCTGGCCGCAAATGCCGACGTACTTACCGCGTTTGTGGCAGGCCTCGATCGCCATGGCCAACAGCGCTTTCACCGCGTCGTCGCGTTCGTCGAACGCCTTGGCGACGATGCCGGAGTCGCGGTCGACGCCGAGCGTGAGCTGCGTCATGTCGTTCGAGCCGATCGACATGCCGTCGAAGTGCTCGAGATAGCGATCGGCCAAGAGCGCGTTGGTCGGAATCTCGCACATCATGATGATCTTCAAGTCGTCGACTCCGCGCTCGAGCCCGTTCTCGGCGAGCAGGGCCGTGACCGCGCGCGCTTCGTCGACGCTGCGCACGAACGGCACCATGAGCTGCACGTTTTTGAGCCCCATCTCGTTGCGGACTCGCTTGAGCGCACGGCACTCGAGCTCGAAGCACGGGCGGAACGAAGGATCGACATAGCGCGCCGCGCCGCGGAACCCGAGCATCGGGTTCTCCTCGACGGCCTCGAACGCGCGGCCGCCGAGCAGGTTCGCGTACTCGTTCGACTTGAAATCGGATAAGCGGACGATCACGGGATGCGGCGCGAACGCGGCCGCAATCTGCGCGACGCCTTCGGCCAGCTTCTCGACGAAGAACGCTTCGGGGTCCGAGTACCCCGCCATCTGGGCGAGGACGCGCTCCTTGATCTCGCCGTCGAGCTCGTGAAGCCCGAGCAACGCGCGCGGGTGCACGCCGATCATGCGGTTGATGATGAACTCGATGCGCGCGAGCCCGACGCCGCGGTTCGGAATGGCGGCGAAATCGAACGCGCGCTCCGGGTTCGCGACGTTCATCATGATCTTCACCGGAATTTCCGGCAGCGCATCGAGCTCGACGTCGGTGCAGTCGAACGGCAGCGCGCCGTCGTAGACGTGTCCCGTCTCGCCTTCGGCGCACGACACCGTCACGGGTCGCCCGTCGGCAATGCGGTCCGTCGCTTCGCCGCAGCCGACGACGGCCGGGATGCCGAGCTCGCGCGCGATGATCGCCGCGTGACACGTGCGGCCGCCGCGATTGGTGACGATCGCGGCCGCGCGCTTCATCACTGGCTCCCAGTCGGGATCCGTCATGTCGGTCACGAGCACGTCGCCAGCTTGGACTCGAATCATCTGCTTGGGATCGCGCACGACGCGCGCCGGCCCGGCGCCGATGCGTTGGCCGATGCTGCGGCCCGAGATCAGCGCGCGCGAGCGCTCGCGCAGCGTGTAGCGGCGAATCGTGCGGCCCGCGCGGCTCTGCACGGTTTCCGGGCGTGCCTGGAGGATGAAGATCTCTCCGGTCTCGCCGTCCTTGCCCCACTCGATGTCCATGGGCCGCTTGTAGTGCTTCTCGATCGTCAGAGCCTGGCGCGCGAGCGTCACGACGTCGTCGTCCGTCAGCGAGAAGCGCGCGCGGTCGGCCTCCGGAACCGCAACGGTGGCGACGCGGCTCGCGCCGCCGGGCTCCGCGTAGATCATTTTCAGCGCTTTTGCGCCCAAGGTGCGCCGCAGGATCGACTGGTGGCCCGCGACCAGCGCCGGCTTGTAGACGCAAAATTCGTCGGGGTTCACCGCGCCTTGCACGACCGTCTCGCCGAGGCCGTACGACGCCGTGATCAAGACGACGTCGCGGAAGCCGGAGTCGGTGTCGAGCGTGAACATCACGCCGCTCGCGCCGACGTCGCTGCGAACCATCTGTTGCACGCCGGCCGACAGCGCGACTGCGTCGTGCGCGAATCCGTGGTGCGCGCGATACGCGATCGCGCGGTCGTTGAACAGCGAAGCAAAGACCTCGTGCATCGCGCGCAGCACGTCAGCGCCGCCGCGGACGTTCAGGAACGTTTCCTGCTGGCCGGCGAACGACGCGTCGGGCAAGTCCTCGGCGGTCGCGGAAGAGCGCACGGCTACTGCGAGCGGCGCGCGCCGGTCGGCGCGTTCGCGATCCATGCGATCGAGCGCGGCGAGCACGGCGGCTTCGAGCGCCGGCGGGAACCGTGTACGGAGGATCCAATCGCGGATTTGCTTACCGGTCGAGGCGAGCGCAGCGATGTCCTCGACGTCGAGCGAGGCGAGTGCTTGCGCGATGCGCGCGTCGAGCCCGCCTTGGCGCAGGAACTCGCGATAGGCATCGGCCGTCGTCGCGAAGCCGCCCGGCACCCGGACGCCGGCATGCGCGAGCGCACCGATCATCTCGCCGAGCGAGGCGTTCTTGCCGCCGACGGCGGCGACGTCCTCGATCGTGAGGCTCGAGAGAGGGACGACGTACTCGCGGATCGCGGAGGTCTCAACGGCGCTCATGTTGCCTCGGCGGATTGGTTGCACGGCGCGCGGCCCAGTGAAACACTCGGTGCGGAAGCGGGCAACACCAAAGGGCCGAAACGTGAGGCGCCGCACCGTTTACTTCGTGTCGGACCAGACGGGCGTCACTTCGGAGACCGTCGGCCACAGCGTCCTCGCCCAGTTCGCGGGACTCGAGGTTCGCGAGGTGACGCTGCCGTTCATCTCGACGGTCGAGAAGGCGCACGAAGCCGTGCGCCGAATCAATCGCACGGCCGTGGAGGAGGGCATGCGCCCGATCGTGTTCAGCACGCTCGTCGAAGACGAGATGCGCCTCATCGTGATGAAGTGCAACGCGCTCTTTCTCGACTGCTTCGCGGGCCTCGTCGTCCCGCTCGAGCGCGAGCTCGAACGACGGTCCGCGCATCGCACGGGCCGCTCGCATCCCGTCGCCGACGCCGCCTACACGCTGCGCATGGACGCGATCAACTACGCGCTGATCAATGACGATGGTGCCGGTGGCGACTACGACCGCGCCGACATCGTCCTCGTCGGCGTGTCGCGCTCGGGCAAGACGCCGACGTGCATCTACATGGCCATGCAGTACGGCGTGTTCGCGGCCAATTACCCGTTCACCGAGGACGACTTCGATTCCAAGCACCT
>Ga0111538_10006161_pt1 | contig 16279 bp, 14 predicted proteins | sample SoiMethybrSBSTD1_FD_79669 | JGI IMG/M metagenome (GOLD analysis project Ga0111538, IMG submission 79669) | Bulk soil microbial communities from a Populus tree surrounding site in Tennessee, USA - Soil MetaG P. TD hybrid SBSTD1 (version 2)... | ecosystem: Environmental > Terrestrial > Soil >...
AAATTTGGGATGTTCGACTTTCATACCCTCCTGCAAAGATGCAGTATCGCTGGGAACAAAGTCTGTTGGAGCTCTATAAGCCGTCACTTTTGGAGGTGGAGCGGAGCTAATGGTCTTTCTGATTCCGCTAACCAGGGTTTTGGCGTAGTCGCTGTTTGGGGGAACTGATTCCAGTCCCGCAAATTTGCTACTGACCTTAATGAACGATTGGTCAATATCATCCAAAAATCTGCTGGGTTCGCAGTTTTTCAAACGACCAAACCGATATCGGGTTAGGGCATAGGACAAGAACAGCCGCTTTTGAGCCCTCGTAATTGCCACATAAAACAATCTTCTTTCCTCCTCCAGGTCCGCCCGGCTGCTCAGCATCATTTGTGACGGGAACAGATCTTCTTCAAGGCCTACGATATACACGTGCCTGAATTCCAGTCCTTTAGCCATATGAATGGTCATCAGCGTCACCTTTTCCGGATCCTTGTCTTTGTCCTCATCCTGTCCGGTAACCAGCGATACTTCCTGTAAAAAGGCCCCGAGCCCTTTTTCCTGCCGCTCTGGATCATCCACAAATTCTTTGATGGCATTCAACAATTCCTGCACGTTTTCGTACCGGCTCAGTCCTTCTACGGTCTTGTCTTCATATAATTCTCTTAGCAGGCCGGATCCTTTTGCAATTTCGAAGGCCGCGTCGTAGGCATCCTTGCGCTCTATTTCAATTCCGAAGCGTTTGATCATGGCCACAAAATCGCTGATGGGCGACGCTGCTCTTCCGCCAATAAACGATTCTGCCTTTTGTACCACCTCCCAAATAGAAATGTCATGATCGTTCGCCGCGACAATTATTTTGTCGATGGTGGAATCTCCGATTCCGCGCTTTGGAAGATTGATAATTCTACGGAAGGAAGCTTCATCCTGTTGATTAATGGAATAGCGCATGTAAGCGAGGAGGTCCTTGATCTCCTTTCGCTGATAGAACGATAATCCACCGACAACTTTGTATTTAATGTTCATCCGTCTCAGCGCTTCTTCAAGCGCGCGCGACTGGCTGTTGGTTCTGTACAACACCACGAAGTCACTGAACTTTAATTGGTGCTGCATCTTTTCCTGGAAAATTGAAGTGGCAATTAATCTACCCTCCTCGTTATCGGAGACTGCCTTGATTAGTTCGATGAGTGAACCTTCTTCATTTGCCGTCCAGACATTTTTAGGAAGTTGCGCCCGGTTCTTTTTGATCACCGAGTTTGCAGCATTCACAATGTTTTGTGTAGAGCGATAATTTTGTTCGAGCTTGATAATTTTCAGATCGGGATAGTCTCGTTCAAAATTCAAAATGTTTGTGATGTCGGCGCCGCGGAAGCCATAAATACTTTGCGCATCATCGCCAACCACGCAGATATTTTGTCGCACGGCCGCAAGTTTTCGAATGATAAAGTACTGGCAAAGATTTGTGTCCTGAAACTCATCCACCAAAATGTATTGAATACGATGTTGGTATTTGTTTAATACTTCGAGGTGTTCTTTGAAAAGTTTGTCGGTGTTGAAAAGCAAATCATCAAAATCCATGGCGCCGGCTTTGAAGCAACGCAGTGCATAGGTCTTATAGATCTTGCCAATCTCCGGCCGAAGGTTAGCGGCATCATCACCCATTAATTGGGCATTGGCGAGATAATCTTGCCAGCTTATCAAAGTATTTTTAGCAGCAGAGATACGATTGTAAACGGTGCTCGGTTTGTATGCCTGGTCATCAAGTCCTAATTCCTTGATAATATTTTTGATGAGCGTCTTCGAATCATCCGTATCGTAAATGGTAAAATTATTGGGATAATCGAGGTGATGAGCTTCTGCTCTGAGAATACGGGCAAAGACCGAGTGAAATGTTCCCATCCAAAGATTGCGTGCGTCGTTACCTACAACTTTTTCAATTCGCTCCCGCATTTCTTTCGCAGCCTTATTGGTGAACGTCAGGGCCATGATGTTGAATGGATCGACTCCTTTGCTGATAAGGTGCGCCATGCGATATGTCAGTACCCTTGTTTTACCTGACCCCGCACCAGCAATGAGCATGCATGGACCTTCTGTATTTATCACTGCCTCTTGCTGAGGCTCATTCAAACTCTCTAAATAATTCATCATATCGGCGTGCAAGTTAGAGCACAGTTTTTTTTCATCGCTAGATTATCGAAAAATTTTCTCGGTTTTTTAAAAATGTTCTGCTCAGAAATTTTTTCTACGCGTAATGAAAAGTAATTTTGAGTAATCACGAAGGCTAAACATACACTTTTGAATTTAAAATCTCAGAATGATAGAGCATTTTTTCTCCCCGATGGATTCAGTGTCACCGCCACAGAGCCTTGGTTTAAAGTAAAAGTTGAAGTCATTCAGAGTTATTTACGTGCTTTTGTCATGAATGTATCCGCCAAGGCGGATGAAATTGTTTTCGTGGATCTGTTTTCCGGTAGTGGACTTTATTCGCTGGGTTACCAAAAGGAAATTTTTCCCGGCTCGTCCCTCGCTTCCCTTTCTTCGGAGCTACCCATTACACAATGGCTATTATGTGAACGTGATCCCGAATCTCTAAAACTTTTACATCACAGAGTAGAACACGTTTTTCATCATAAGAACGTCGTAATTCTTGACCTGGCGTTATCACAACTCGCGGACAAATTCAGAAAAATCATTACGCCTTCGAAACGCGGTTACACCGTCGCTGTATTTTGCCTGGTTGATCCGTTTAACCTTGAGATACCATTGACAACTATCGATTCTTTTGCCTCTCTTGGATTTAATTTTTTAATGCCTTTTACTTTCATGCTCAACGAACGGTCCAACTATCAGTATTACCTTCGCGAGCACCCTGAAAGACTCCTGCGATACCTAGGTTTAAATAACTTTGAAAGACTGGCGGGAGTTCAAAATAACCTGCAATTTTATAAAAGAATTGTACGGATGTATCAAAACAGAATGTTGGTGATGGGACTTAATACGGCGCTCTCGGTGCACAAAGTGGAATCAAAGCTTATGCAGCTTCCTGCTTACTACATCGGACTTTTTTCAAGGCACTTCTCCGCCAAGGCCATCCAGGAAGAAGCAAACCTCAGTGGTCAACTCCAAATCGAACTCTACGAATAATCGTACCTGTATTAAAATCGTCCCTCGCCCCTCGTAAATCGTACCTAAGTCATTACCTTTGTCCTCATGATTAAAGTTGGAGAAGTTCTTGTATCGGATGATGTTCGCGATAAAGAGTTTGTTTGTAACCTCGAAAAATGCAAAGGGGCTTGTTGCGTGGAAGGAGATTTTGGCGCTCCGCTTCTGGAAGAAGAACTTGCTATTTTAGAAGAGATTTATCCGAAAATAAAAAAATACCTGACGGCAAGAGGGATTGAGGAAATCGAGAAGCAGGGAACCCATACGGTCGATGATGAAGGCGATCTTTGTACGCCTGTTATTGGAGGAAGAGAGTGTGTCTACGCCGTGTACGACAAAAAAGGCATTTTAAAATGCGGTATCGAAGCGGCCTATAATGATGGCGCGATTGATTGGAAGAAACCCATTTCATGCCACTTGTACCCCATACGCATCACGCAAAAGAAAAACTTCGAAGCCGTTAACTATCACAAGTGGCATATCTGTTCCCCGGCTTGCGCGCTGGGCAAGGAACTTCAAGTTCCTGTGTATAAATTTTTGAAAGATCCGCTGATTCGAAAATATGGTCAAGCGTGGTATGATGAGTTGGTGCACGTGATTGAGACGACACCGAAGACCACGCCAAAGAAGCCGAAGTAGGTAAGGTTCACGCAAAGGCTGCCTGCTGTTCATCACTCAAATTTCTTGATGTTTGAAGTTCGAGGTTTGATCCTGCCGGTCAGGTCGCAGACAAGTGTTATCAGACATAAATATCCAACACTCAATATTCAATAATCAATGATCATCGGAACCGACCCTACTAGGTTGCGCACGTCTTTCAAGAGACGCGCTAGCCCGCCAGCTGGCGGACGGCGCTACGTAGCAAGATCCGGTCGCGCAGGAACATTAAATCGACCTTCTTTTTCTTGGCGCGCCGCGCCCGCCAACCAGCGGGAAACAGATGAATTTTTTTTAAAGCATGCATCTCATCCTACGAGGGTTATTGGAAAACGCTGCCTGCATCGCCTTCGTGTATCGCTTGCTGCCGGTAGGCAGGTGCAAAAATGAAATTCATAGACGCCACGAAATTACTTACTGTTAAAGTTTTGGCGCCAGCCAAATAAATCCCGCCGCCAATAGGAAGATGATGTAAAATATCAATGGGGGAATTTCTTCCCGTGAGTCAATTTTTTCCGAGTGGTGTTCTAAGCCAGGACGAGCAGAAATTTTGTTTTCATTCTGTTGGTTGATAATCGATAACGATTTCCATTCTGTTGGACCTGATACATAATAACGCAAGGAGGTTCCATCGCTAGTTTCCAGCAAATGCCATCCATGCGTGCCCACCCATGTGCGTGCAGACCAGATGTTATCAAACGATACATTTTCTTTCAAAGGCAATAGAATACTATCAGCCGTAAGCGAAATATTTTCTTTGGATGAGATTATTTCAATGTCAATGGGCTCATTTTCATACCAGGGAAATGGCGTGATGATTCTGATCTTTGATGGTTCGCTCCTTGATCTTGAAATACTTTCCAACAATGGCGACCACAGCTCAGCATAAGAAATCGAATCGCCAGACAGTGCCAGCGTATAAGTTTCCTGCAGTAACTGAAAACCAACTTTACCAGCGCCGCGGAAGGTGTATCCAGAAAGTATACCGGTTTTGTTTTTTTGAACTGGAATAGTAGGAAGAGTTGGTGTAATTCTCAGTTTAGAAGCGGGAAAGCTTAATGACTTTGCCCCAATCTTAACTATCGCAGTATCCGATTTTAGTGTCGTACCTTGAAATGGAAAAAATTCAGCCAGACTTTTGGAGGTTATCGGCGTCAAGTGTAACAAACCTAATCCAGAGAATATGGATTTTTCTAACGCAGCCTTTTCTGTCGGTGATAAGCTGGACATTGTTTCACCGTCTGTAATAAGCAGATCAATGTTGTCTAATAATGCTAGTGTTAGCCGATCGATCCTGATTTGATCATGATTTACATATTCATATCGAAAATTATTTTTAGATAACTGGTTACGCAAAACAATGCTGTGATTTTTTCGGGTGAGAAAGCTTTTCAGGTGTTGCGTTTCAAAAGTCGGGTAGGAGAGTAGATAGAGAATTTGTAAGGGTTTTTCCTGATCGGTGGTTAGCGGCAATATTTCCTCGTACGCAGTGTCACCGTCGTGAATCAAAAGGGAATATAAATGCTCTCCGCTATGTTTTGGTAAAAAGGCAAGTTCAAAATCATTTTGTCCTTTATTCTTTATCGCTATTGAATCTTCCTTGCCTCCCGGACCACTCAGCTTAATCCAACCCTTTCCATCTGTGCTGTTGAGAGTTGCTGTTATTGTGTCTTTCCTATTTAAAATATTATGGTTTGAAACAAAGAGATTGGTAATTCCTTCGGGCGAAGCTCCTGGAATAAAGTGAAAAGCCTTGGCTTCAAAACTATCCAGGAGGTAGCGGGGGAGTCCTTGTCCTATGATGATTTTAATTTCGTTGGCCCGTTCTGGAAGATCCTCTTGAAAAAGACGTGTTGAATTCTTGTAAGGAGATGTTTGCTCCAGATGCATAAGCATCAAGTCTGGATGATCCACAAGGATGCTATCAACTTTTATCGCAGAATAATTTGGAGTTAGCAAAATTATATTTGCAGATTTTTTTGTTTGATAGCTTGGTTTGAAAAGGAGTCCTGTCAAGGCAAGCATCATCAGTATCAGGGCAATAATTCGAAGTATCCGAAAACGATATGGTTTTTTTGATTCCTGCCAAACCAGAAAAATGCATAAGACGGTAACGACGGGGGTGATCAGCCAGAAAGGAATCGGGTGATTAACGAACATATAATTATAGGTTGGACCTTTCCAGATTCTTTAAAAACTGGAGGTCGAGATCGTGGGTTGCAGCCGACCTTGACTGAGGCGTCATCGTTTCCTGCGGCAAAACTTTCCAGAAGCTCTCCCTGATTTTTAATAAACTATTTTTCTTCTCAATGGAACGCGCTTCATTGTGGATTACGCTGCTTATCAAGGACAAAGTTTTTAAGTAGGCCCCCGGTTTTTTCAATTCAAGCTCGCCCAGTTCCTGTGCGGCTTTTGTCAAAATATCTTTTTGCTTTTGAGAAAGCATTAGTGAGTCTTTCGGTAGCAATTTTTCAATTGCCGTTAGTGCTGCGCGAATATTGGGATACTGTTTCGCGTGGTCCTTCTTTTCCTCACCGATCGAATTTTTAATTTCCTTCAAATCACCGGTCAACCGTTTTTCCTCTTTTAATGGCGGAGGATCAAAGCCTGTGCGATGGACATAAATACGGGAATCCTGGCTGATCTCTTTTAAGAGTTTTAATGCCTGGTATTGAAAGGGCAAAGATTTTTTCGGTTGATATAAACGCAAGTAAAGTTCGGCATCCCACATGATTGTAACTGCAGCTTTTAATTTCGACTTAATCGATTCAATGAAGAAAGTAGCTTCTTCGTCACCGTCGTGGGCGTGGACAAAATCATCCAATGGACTTGCCTCTTTATACGATGCCGATCCGTTATGTTGGTGCGGATTTTTGCCCGCATTTTCAGCGTCTGCAGCGGTAATGGAACTTTGCGGGCCCACAGAGGATTGAAATTCTTCACCAAGAAATTCTCCATACCGTAACCTTAGTACTTTTTGATCATGTGCGAGGTCATTGCTTCTTGTGTTGAAGTTTTCTTTTGTAATGCTTCGCTGCTCCTTTAACAATTTCTCACTGTCAATGATAATTTGCCGTTGACTACGAAAATATTCTGGCATGAGGTCGACCCCAAGCCCTGCTTCAATAGACGTTATTGTGGAAGATGTATCTTGTAGTTCGATAAAATAGGTTTCCGTTCGAGTATAGTTCGGTGTTGGTGTTTTGTTGTCTTCTACTTCTATATACAAATACAATTCGTCGCCCGGTTGAAGTCCGAGGCGGAGCAGGTCTAATATTTTGGTAACTTGTACATTCTTTCCTGAAATTTTCGGAGGAGAATCGAAGGACAATTTTTCTTCTCTGAATTTTATTGCTTCGCCACTTCCTTTACTTACAGTGGCGACGACTTTCGCCCGACTCAATCCATAATCATCGGTCAACCTTGCGTTCAAATTGATTTTAAGATTGTCTTTTTCGTTTAACACGATAAATTGATTTAGACTGTCTATTCCTACCGTCGGGGCGCGATCTTTTATGACTTCGATTTCGTAATAGTTCGAATATTGCGTCGAGCTGTCAACGTTATTCCAGGTCAGCTGATAAAAGACGGACGACTTGAAGGTTTTTTCTACCCGATATCCGGCGCCTATTTTTGTTAAGCTGACACTGTCACGCCCGGAAAAAATTATCCGAGGATTTAACACCTCTTCGTCGAACGTGATATCCCAAACAACATTTGAGCCCTCTGGCATTTTTAAATTAAAATCCAGGCTTGACCGATTGTTGATCTGCGTGTAGGCAGGTGGAACAATCGTGATGGTACTGCCCTTAATTTTTATGGGAAGATTGCCCTTTTCGACATGCATAATTTTTTTTGATGCGGAGCCTTCCACTGACGCGCATGGTTTATTCGAAAAGGCGCTGAGTATTGCACTCAAAACAACGCTCAATCCGAATATACCGATAGCGCGGCCCATGTGGTGCGGAAGTTTGATCGTAGGATAAATCGCATCAAATTGTTGCGCCGTCTTTTCTTTTTGTAACAATTGAAGTCCCGGCAGCTCCTCGTCGTTCTTGATCAGCAAATCAGCACTTTCTTGCAGGGCGTGATAATGTCGATTGAGGTACATCGCCAGATCCTTTTCACTGATGCTGAAAAGGTGTACTCGAGCACTACCCACAAAAATGGTGATTGACATAAAAGTAAGAGCAATACCTGTCCCAATGGTTGGCGCTATTGAAATCGCGCGACAACAATAGAAGGTAAACAAAGCGACGGCAAGCGCCCACAAAAGGATCTCGGTACCACGTATCCATTGGTACTTTCGTTTCATTTGTGCGAAGTGATATGACGTTGCCTCTTGCCTCATTGCTTTCTTTTAAAAGAGAGCCACCTTTCTAACAATAAAAAAAGAAATAGCAGCATCATTAGATATTTTTCGCTGGACGTAGGGTTTATGGTTGAGCGAATTTGCTCAGGTTTTACTGAGTTTTTATCCCATACCAATTCATCTCCCAGAACGCGTTTGTCTTTTTGGCATGCTATCTCGTGATATTTATTTTCTGATGTGAGAATCAACCCCAGTCGGACAGCCAGGTTTTGTTGTAACGCAACTTGTTCATTCAGCCTTTGCGTAAGAGTCCATGTAGAAAACCCAGATTTTTCGAATAGGTTGTTACTGCTTTCTTTCCGATAGTAGATGCAATTAACGCCGGTTGGTCTAGGGGTTTCGTTACAGAGCCAAATGACCCAATCGCTTTTTTTTTCGAAAGAAAATTTCTGCTGAGAAAGTATTTCAACTTCAAATTTATCTGGACTTTCATGATCAATAGCATGTATCGCGGCGGCGATCATTTTTGAGTCATGGCTAAAAGCCGGCTGGTTCACGATTTGAATTGAAATGGTTTTTGGGCGTTCAATAGCGATCGAGTCAGCTTTGCTGAATTTAAAAAAATCTCGAGCATCCTTGATCTTGGAGCGAAATGTAGAAAACGAAGTTTTATTAGCATTGCTATAGCCGGCTCGATATCTGAGTGAGTCGTCCGAAATCCGAATGGCATTAAGTCCGAATTCGATCGGAGCCGGATTTTTAGAAACCCATTGTGCATTTTCTGGGAGGGACACGCGCCTGCCCGCAAATCCATCGGCGTAGTTATAGGAAAGAACGACAGCTTGTGTCAGCGGTTTTCTTTTCAATTTTGCTAATAAATTCCAGTAGTTAATTTTTTTGGTGTCATAAAGACTATCAGTTAACTCTGGAAATCCCCATGTTAGTCTTTTAATTTCAAAACCATTTCTTCTTAGACTGTCGATAAGAACTGAAAGTTCATCATCACGCTCGAGGCCGCTTTCCACCAACAACCATTTGCCTGACTTTTCTAACGCTTGAAAATGGAAGCCACTCAGAAATAAAACCAGGATTGTTATGGTCAGACATCGCAAGAGCAACAAGACAAGTTCATTGAGGCGAATACTCTTGAACTGCTTTGAACTCGTTTCTTCAAGGTGACGAATACTTCCTATCTTAATTATTTTTCCTTCGCGTCGACTTAACAAATGGATACCAATGGGAATTAGTAAACCGGTAAGTCCCCAGAGCCATATCGGATTTATTAACTCCATTATCGAATGAGCAGTTTACGCACTTTTAAAAAATCGCGCAGTGAATTTTCAAATGCGTCACTGAGGCGGATCAATTGATAGCTGATCTGGCGTTCATACATCCATAAACGTGACTGTTCGAGCCATTCATCCATGCGTTTAACATATTCTTTTTGTTGAAAAGTAGTTTCAACTCTTCGGACGTTTTTGGTTTCCAGATCCTGAAACGTAAAAGACCCATCGTAGTCGAATTTCATTTCATGTTCACCCATGATATGGAATATGATGACTTCATTCCGCCGTGTTTTTAGCCGCGCTATAAAATTTAACAGATCTCTTTCGTCATCATATAAATCCGTTATAAAGACGATCATTTCCTTTCCGTGCCTATCGAAAAGATGTTCGATCGAATTATCATGCTGCCAGGTACCTTCGCTTTTCACTTCGATCAAGGCGTTTAAGAACCGTAGAAATTGTTGTTGTTCGAAGCGTGGCTCAATGATCTGAGTGTGTTTATTGTTGACGGTAAAAAGACCGAAAGAATCACTTTGCTTTCGTGCCAGGTAAGCCAGCGCAGCCGTTAGTACCTTTGCGTATTGCAACTTGCTAAGCTTGTGCTCGGAATAAGACATTGAGTTGCTGGCATCAATCATGAACTTTACGGTAATGTTTGTCTCGATCTCTGCTTGCTTAATATAATATCGCTCGGAACGTGCATACATTTTCCAATCCAGCTGCCGCAAATCATCGCCAGGTTCGTAATTTCTGTATTGGCTAAACTCTTGTCCGGCACCGATGGTCTGGCTCTTGTTGCTTCCACTCATGAATCCTTCTACAAGAATGCGTGCGATTAATTCCATTCCATTAATGGAATTGAGGATTTCCGGTTTTAATAGCTCTTTAATTTGCGAGTTCATATCTTCTAGTCGTCAGACAACTTAAAGTGGTCCGACGACTTTTGTTCAAGTGGTCCGACGACTTTCAATAATTTTTTCCGTGACTTGATCAGGTGTAACGCCTTCCGCTTCGGCCTTGAAATTCATAAGAATCCGATGACGCAAAACAGGGAAAGCTACCTTTTTGATGTCTTCCAGTGTAACTGAAAAATTTCCGCGAAGCAACGCACTCGCCTTCGCCGTCAAAATCATGGCCTGGCCCGCCCTGGGACCGGCTCCCCACCGCACCCAATCCTTGACAAATTTAACTTGACTCTGAACGGGCCGGGTCTGTCTGACCATTGCATTTACGGATTCAATCAAATCAGCACTTATATGAACTTCCCGGACAAATCGTTGAGCGTCCAAAATTGTTGTCCCATCAATGACTTTTTGGATCGAATTGTTTTTACTGCCTGTTGTCATTTCCAGGATCATTCGTTCTTCTTCTGCGGTCGGGTAGTCGATTTTGATGTACAGTAAAAAGCGATCGAGCTGCGCCTCCGGAAGTGGAAAGGTGCCTGCTTGCTCAATGGGATTCTGTGTTGCTAAAATAAAGAATGGCCGTTCTAACGGATAGGTTATCCCTGCGTAGGTAACGGCAAACTCCTGCATAGCCTCCAGCAATGCGGACTGTGTCTTCGGAGATGTTCGGTTAATTTCATCAGCCAGGATGATGTTAGAAAAAACTGGTCCTTTGTTAAACTTAAAGAAACGTTTCCCGGTGGAGTGATCTTCTTCTAAAATTTCCGTCCCGATGATATCAGAGGGCATGAGATCCGGTGTAAATTGAATTCTTCGAAACCGAAGATCAATCGCTTCTGCCAGGGTTCGGATCATCAAGGTTTTAGCAAGTCCAGGAACACCTTCAAGCAACGCGTGACCTCCCGCAAGAAACGTGACCAGCAGCTGATCGACTGTTTCTTGCTGACCTACGATTATTTTTCTTATTTCTTGTTTCAGTGCGCGTAGCTTAGAAATAATTTCCTGAACGTTTTGTTCTGTTGTTTGCAAAGTCGAAAGTCGGTGGTCCATAGTCGATCGTTATTGTTGTCAACGGGCGACCGTCAACCGTTGAATTTTAGACAAAAGCAATTGGATGGTAATTTATTAAAAATTGGTCCATAGTCCATGGTCCATAATCTCCACTGATAGCACCTGAATTTTTTGTCTAACGTCGTTTTAGGTAGCCGAAACAACTTTCCGAAAGGTACCAGGTAATGAGGACGACTGCAGTGAAACAGCTTTCCGAAAGTTTCAACCTTTCGGAAAGTTATTTAAGGATGCGGCTGGGTGTAGCTTTAAACCGTTATCCTTCTATTCCGTGATAACGTTTCCCAATATTTTACGACAGCGTGATTTTCAACAATCGCCGTTTGATCGTGAAGCGCGACGGTAGGGCATACGTGATAGGGGACTCCGTAAAGTACATCGCCCACCTTATAATCATGGTCATCCTCGACCCGTAGAACCATGTGTTCTTCACTGTGGCCTATCGGTTTGAGATTGGATGCATTTAAAAACGAAATGCGATCCGTCAAACTATTTTCAGATGCGATGGATTTGTGACCGAGGTCGATGCAGATAATGTTTGGTTCCGGCTTGGAGATAACACGGGTTACAAGAAGTGCTGCAGGCAGATATCGTTGCTCGGAAAGAATCTGCTCGTATCCTTTGTCCCAATAGACGAAAGTTCCTGGAGAACATTCAATTTCGTTTCTTTTGGAATGGATTGAGAAGGTGGGAGAGCCGCCGGCAACAATGATCAGTTTTTTGCCTTTTTTTGATATCTCTTGCTGTAAGTTAACAACCCTTGCAAATGCCTCGTTGCATCGCTTTGAACGGAGATTAAGATCCACATCGCGAATGTGACCATCGTAGGTGTGGAGACCTACAACCTGTATTCCTTTTAAAGTCTCACAACGTTTAAAAAGATCGAAAGCATTTTCGGGAGCAATACCTGTTCTATTCATACCGACATTGAGGTCGATGTATACCGCTATCGTGCAGGCACCTTTCACAAAAATCTTTGAAAGTTCAGCAGCAGTATGGTGGTTATCGATGAGGCATGAGAATTTTGTCCGCGGATATTTTTGGACTAGATTCAAAAGTCGCTTTGCTTTCGGTCCCACCGGCTGATAAGCCAACAAAACGTCAGGTGCTTCCGCCAATGTGAGCATTTCCGCTTCAGCGATGGTTGCACATTTGAATTTTCTTATTCCAACCTCGAGCATGAGGCTAGTTACTTCCGGCGACTTGTGAGTCTTGATATGCGGACGAAGTCTGGCGACGTCATCTACACTTTGTATTAATGTTTGGATATTTTTTTTAACGCGATCCAGGTAGATCACAATGGCCGGTGTATCCAGCACATCAATATTATTGATTTGATACCATTCGTTTTTCACGCTGTAATGCTACAAAAATTTTAAGAAGGTGCTCTTAATTCGAAAACGGCTTCAATCTCCACCGGAATATTGTCTGGGAGTGATCCCATGCCAACAGCACTGCGGACACCGATGCCATTTTCTTCGCCCCACACGGAGGCAAATAACTCACTGCATCCATTAACAACGAATGGATGACGTTCAAATTCAGGAGTACAATTGACCATGCCTAATACTTTGATCACGCGTTTTATTTTGTTGAAACTTCCCAGATTTTGCTTTAAGGTGGCCAGGATGGCAAGGCCCACCTGACGTGCAGCCAATTTTCCTTCATCGATGGTCATGTCTTTCCCGATACGGCCGATGATCAAAGAACCATCTTCTTTTGTTGTACCATGCCCTGAGACGTAGGCAAAATTACCAACGATCAGGAATGGTTTATAAACACCTTTTGGTGTCGGCGCGGGTGGAAGTTTAAGCCCTAATTTTTCAAATTGTTGGTCGGGAGTAGTCTGCATAGAGAATTTGCTTTTTTTCTACGACACAAAAATATCTAATATCATGACACCAATTATACCCGCGATGGCAACAATTGTTTCCATAAGAGACCAGGATCTAATGGTGTCTTTAATACTCAGGTTAAAATATTCTTTAAAAAGCCAAAAGCCAGAATCATTTACGTGTGAGAACATCAAACTGCCTGCGCCGACCGCTAGCACCATAAGATTGGGATCCACACCCGGTTGATTCAACAAGGGCAAAACAATCCCCGCTGCCGTTAAGCCGGCAACGGTCGCAGATCCCACACAGACACGAATAACGCAGGCGATCGTCCATCCTAAAATTAAAGGATGGATATCCAATCCATTAAGTAGTGATGCAATCTCAGCGCTAACGCCGCTATCGATGAGAATTTGTTTCAATGAACCAGCGCCGCCAATAATCAACAACAGAATGGTGATGTCCTTGACCGCATCCACATAAATATTCATAATCCGCGTCATCTTCATTCCCATGCGGAGCCCTAGTGTATACGTGGCAAAAGCAAGTGAAAGCAACATAACAATTGCGGCATCGCTCAAAAACGCATTCAATGTCTTTAGAAATCCGTCTTCAACAATCACAATCCCCAAGACGGTAGTAATTCCCAGAAGTAATACAGGTAATAGCGAAGATAAAATGCTAACCCCAAGCCCAGGCAGCTGCGATTCTGGTAGCTCAGCTGATTTAAAGGTTGACAACATCGGGGCTTTAATATTTCTAACAGCCCGGGAAAATATTGGGCCTGCTATGATAGATGTGGGAAATCCAATGATAATTCCATAGAAGAGTGTGGTCCCCATGTCGGCCTTGAATTGGGCCACCAACGCCGTTGGAGATGGGTGCGGCGGCAAGAATCCGTGCGTAACAGAAAGCGCTGCCAAGAGTGGTACACCCATATAAACCACAGGCAAATTATAACGCTGAGCTACAGAAAATATCAGCGGTATTACCAAAACAAAACCCACATTGTAAAATAACGGTATGCCTATAATAAATCCGGTGATTAACAAAGCCCATTGAATATAGCTTGCTCCAAACAACTTCATCATTCCGCTAGCGATTCGCTGCGCGGCGCCACTTTCGGCCGTAAGCTTACCCAGCATCGCTCCCGCCACAACTACAATGATCAGCGAGCCAAGCATGTCGCCTAAACCTTTTTGAACTGACCCAATAATTTTCGCGGGTTCTATTCCTAATAAAAATCCAGCGAGAATGGAAACTATGAGAAAAGCCAGGAACGCATTGATCTTAAAATAAGTAATCAATAAAACCAGGATGGCGATACAAAGGAAAATGAGAATTAATGACATGAATAAGGAGGTTACGGGATTAGGCTGCCGACGAAATTATTAAAAATAGTATTTGCTAAAATACCATTTGAATAAAAGGTAGATCTAAAATTTGTCCGGCACCTGAATGATGCGTATCACAATTTCATGCGGGTCACCATCTTTATCCAGCAAGCTAAACCTAACCATCGGGTTATCCCTTTTGACGTGACTTTCTACGTGAATGATCTGATTATTTTCAAGGTGTTTTTCTAATTCTTTCTGAAGAATGTACAACGCGTTGGCAAAATGTACTTCTAACGAACTCGGGTTGTAGGATGCGGTCTTCATTGGTTGTGATTAGAGGGTTTTGGTTTGAAGTTTCGAGTGTACACGCATTATTTACCCGAAAGAGCTTAAAACTGTTTTACCACCTTATGAGTGCAGAGGCCCAGGTAAACCCACTGCCAAAGGCGGCTAAACAAATTAAGTCATTTTCTTTGATTTTCCCTTCAGCCCAGGCCTCACTTAGCGCGATGGGGATGGATGCCGCGGTCGTGTTTCCGTACCGCATGATATTGTTATAGACTTGTGCGCTCGAAAGTCCGAGTTTGTCTTGAATATACTGACTGATGCGAAGGTTCGCCTGGTGAGGGACCAATAATGAAATGTCTTCGGTCTTTAAGGAATTGGCATTTAAGGCTTCATGAATTACTTCCATGAAGCGGACAACGGCGTGTTTGAAAACTTGATTGCCATTCATGTGAACTTTGTACGTAGATGTATCCAGGATCTGTTCGGGTTGCCTTTCTCCATGGGGCCTGCTGCTGCCTGGGTCTTTTACATAAAGCTCCTCAGCAAACCGACCATCAGAATGCAAATGGGTCGATAGAATTCCCGCCTTCGGACCACCCTGGAGCACAGCCGCACCTGCTCCATCGCCAAAAATAACAGCCGTATTTCGGCCTCTGGTGGTGATATCCAAAGCTGTGGATTGAATTTCGGCACCTATGACAAGGATCGTATTATACATCCCTGTCCTGATGAACTGATCTGCGACCGACAAAGCATAAATAAAACCTGAGCACGCATTACGAATGTCTAGCGCTGCAATGCTGCCGTCCAGGCCTAGCTCACGCTGAAGCAAGACGCCTGAGCCCGGAAAAAAATAGTCAGGGGTGATGGTGGCAAAGACGATGAAATCAATGTCTTTTTCTGAAAGCTTGGCCCGTTCAAGCGCCATACGTGCCGCTTTCGCAGACATATTGGCGACAGTGTCCTTAGCAGGATCCATCCATCGACGCTGTTCGATTCCTGTCCGCTCAACAATCCATTCGTTATTGGTGTCCATTTTGTTGGACAGGTATTCATTGGTAATTACCGTTTCAGGAACGTGGTGGCCGAGCCCGACAATTTTCGAATGGAACATGGGTGAAATTTAGAAAGACTGCTAAGGTAATGAATGTTAGGGAATTGGGATTTCCACCCTTTCAAGAATTTTTGACCGCGTACCTCTTACAACTTCCGACTTACCTCTTACATCTAGCGCTAAATCACCACATTCACAATTCTCCCAGGAACCACAATCACCTTCTTAGGCGGTTTGCCGTCAGTCCACTTTTGAACGATGTCGGAAGCCATTACCAATTTTTCCACGTCTTCTTTCGGCATATCCAATGCAAAATTCATTTTTGCTCTATGGCGCTAATGGCTACACGGGTGAATTAATTGCCCGCTATGCCTCTCAGTATGCTTTACAACC
>Ga0111538_10006162_pt1 | contig 16279 bp, 13 predicted proteins | sample SoiMethybrSBSTD1_FD_79669 | JGI IMG/M metagenome (GOLD analysis project Ga0111538, IMG submission 79669) | Bulk soil microbial communities from a Populus tree surrounding site in Tennessee, USA - Soil MetaG P. TD hybrid SBSTD1 (version 2)... | ecosystem: Environmental > Terrestrial > Soil >...
CCATCGCAGCAGTGATCCGTGCGTGCGCGCCGGACGTCGTCGTGCTGCAGGAAGCGACCGACCCCACAGTCGTGAAACGGGTGTCGGACCTCACCGAGCTGACGCACTGGGGCTCGCGCATCGGACACTCCACGGGATTTCTCAGCCGTCTGCCCGTGGCGCATCATGCGTGGCACAGCCCGCGAGGTGCTCGCCACCCTTTCCTCGAGGTCGTCCTGGACGGAATAGGGACGCGCATCTTCGGCCTCCATCTAAGCGCGTGGTTCTCGAAGTGGAGCGAGCGCCGCCGTGCGCGCGAGATTCGACTCCTGCTGCACGGGATCCGCGAGCACCAGGATGGCTTTCACGTGATCGCGGGGGACTTCAACGCGCTCGCGCCGGGCGAGCGGCTTGAGGTGCGGCAGTTCCCGCGGTGGATTCGCGCGATGGTGTGGGTGAGCGGCCGCGACATCGCGCGCGAGACGATCCAGGTGATGCTGGACGAGCGCTACGCGGACGCCTGGCGCCGGCGCAACCCGGTCGGGGATGGGTACACGTTTCCGACCTGGGGTGCACACGTTAGGCTCGACTATATTTTCACGCCGGAGCGCTACGCCTCCCGTATCGCCGAGTGCGCGGTCGTGAGGGAGGTTGCGGAGGCGAAGGCGGCGTCGGACCATTTCCCATTGTTCGCGGTGATCGCCGCAGCGGGTGACGGGTAGCGGGTGACGGGTAGCGGCGGCGAAGCCGCCGGGAACTGGGAACGGGGAAACTGGGAACTGGCGGTGTGAGCCGGGGCTCCTTGCGGCTGGTGGCAGCAGCGAGCAGCTCGCAGCTTTATCCGGCTCGGTCTGTCCCAAGATTGAACTGGTTTGTCTCGGCTACGCGTCTCCCGCTACCCGACACATGGCAGGTATCCTCGAAGCGATCTGGTTGAAACGAGCCCACCGCGGCCCGATGGATTCGCGGTCCTCCGCGATGCTGATCGTGGGCAAGGGCATCGAGGGCAGCGTCGGTCGCAGCAGTCGGCGGCAAGTCACGCTCATCGAGCGCGAGATCTGGGAGGCGCTGATGCGGCAGACCGGGAGCAACGCTCCGCCATCGACGCGGCGAGCGAATCTGATGGTGAGCGGCATCTCTCTGGCCGACACCAGAAAGCGAATCCTCCGCCTCGGCGACACGCGCCTCGAGATCGCTGGCGAGACGAAGCCGTGCGAGCGGATGGCGGAAGCCGTGCCCGGCCTGCAGGAGGCGATGTACGGCAATTGGCGCGGCGGCGCGTTCGCGAAGGTTCTGATCGGCGGGGAGATCCGGGTGGGGGATGAAGTGGACTGGCTGTAAAACGGGAGACGGGAGACGGGTAGCGGCGGCGTAGCCGCCGGGAACTGGGAACGGGGAACTGGGAACTGGCGGTGTGAGCCGGGGCTCCTTGCGGCTGGTGGCATCAGCGAGCAGCTCGGAGCAGTAGCATGCAGCCGTCGGCGAGCGGCAAGCAGCTGCTTGCAGCTCGCAGCTCTGTGCCAACTCGGTCTGTCCCGGGAATGAACCGGTTGGTCCCGTCCGCTCTGGCGTCGATTCGTCCCCCGGTGCACGATCCACGTGGCTCGTCGATTCGTCCCACTAGCCCAGTGATCCGATGTCCTCACTGCTCACGGACCTCGCGTACGCGTGGCGCACGCTGCGCTCGAGTCCCGCGTTCTCCATCACCGCCGTCCTCACGCTCGCGCTCGGAATCGGGGCGAGCACGGCCATTTTCAGCGTCGTCAACGCCGTCCTGCTCCGGCCGCTGCCGTACCGCGATGCCGAGCGGCTGACGATCATCTGGGGCGACATGGTGAAGCGCGACGTGAAGGATTTTCCCTTCCCGCCGGGCGACATGCCCGACCTGCGCGAGCAGGGCACGTTGTTCCAGGAGATCGCCGGCGTGTCGACCGGGCAGCAGCCGCTCATCGGCGACGGGGGCGAGCCGGAGCAGGTGACGGTCGCCGGGGCCACGCCGAATCTCTTCACCGTGCTCGGCGCTCGTATCATGCTCGGCCGCAATTTCACCGAGGCCGACGCGACGCCACCCCCGGCGCCACCCCCGCCGGCGCCCGGCGCGCCGGCGGGGGTGGCGAACGCGCAGCCTAACGCGCCGCCCCTCGTGGCGAGCTGGATCCTCAGCTACGGATTCTGGCAGCGACGCTACGGCGGCGACCGGAACGTCATCGGCAAGATGATCGACGTCGGCAACGGCCGCGCCGAGATCGTCGGCGTGCTCGCGCCCGAGTTCGAGCTGCTCTTTCCGCCGACCACGAACGTGGCCCGCAATCCGGACATCTACCTCGCGCTGCGGATCAATTACGCGACGGCTTCGCGCACGAACGTCTTCCTTCGCGTCATCGGACGGCTCAAGCCCGGCGTGACGCTTCCTCAGGCACAGCAGCAGCTGAATGGCATCGCCGCCGACCTGCGCAAGCGTTTCCCGATCAAGGAAGCCGCGGGACTCCAGCTGCGCGTCGAGTCGATGCGCAGCGATCTCGTGGCCGACGTGCGGCCGGCGATCATCGCGCTCATGGGTGCCGTGGTGTTCGTGCTGCTCATCGCCTGCGCGAACGTCGCGAACCTGATGCTCGTCCGCGCCGCCGCGCGCGAGCGCGAGCTCGCGGTCCGCTCGGCACTCGGCGGCACGCGCTGGGGGCTCATCCGCCAGATGCTGGCGGAGAGTCTCCTGCTTGCCGCGTTAGGTGTGGCGGCCGGGTTCGGGCTCGCGCAGGCCGGGATCAAGCTGCTGCTCATGCTCGCCCCGGAGAACCTCCCGCGGATGGACGCGGTGTCGGCGGATCCGCTCGTGCTCGTGTTCACTGTGCTGGCGGGCGTGGTCGCGGCGGCCGCGTTCGGCGTTGTCCCGGCGATCCGTGCGTCGCGGCCCGACCTGGCCGACGTACTGCGCTCGACGGGGCGCACGGGCGGGCTTGCCCGCGGGCGCACGCTCCGGAATGCGGTGGTGATGGCGGAGGTCGCGCTGTCGTTCGTGCTCCTGATCGGCTGCGGGCTGATGCTTCGGAGCTTCCTCGCGCTCCAGCGGGTGGACCCGGGCTACGATCCGAACGGCCTGCTGACATTCTTCGCGGCAAGCCCGCGGCAGGGCGGCCCGGACGCACGCGCCGCGCACGCCCGCCAGCTCCAGGAGCGGTTGCGGTCGGTGCCGGGGGTGACGGGGGTGACGGCCGCGTCGCCGTTGCCGCTCGATGGAGGCATCGCGAACGCGCGCTGGGGGACCGAGGCTGCCGTGACGGATCCCAGCAAGTTCCAGCAGGCGAACCTGCACGTCGTGCTCCCGGGTTACTTCCAGGTGATGCGCACGAACGTGATCGAGGGGCGGGTCTTCACGGATGCGGACAACGCACCTAACGCGGTGCTCGCGGTCATCGACCGCAACTTTGCGGCGAAGGCATTTCCGGGCCAATCGGCGGTCGGCAAGCGCCTCCTGATTCGCGTTCGGTCGAACGAGCCGGAGTGGTTCGAGGTCATCGGCGTCGTGGACCGGGAGCGGCACGAGTCGCTGGCGGTGGACGGACGGGAGACGCTGTTCGTGACCGACGGGCTGTTCGGACACGGCGCCGCGAATCGGTGGGCGGTCCGGACGACGGCGGACCCGGTGACGTTGGGGCCGGCGGTGCGCGCGGCGGTCAAGGAGGTCGACGCCCAAGTCCCGGTGTCCGAGCTGCAGCCGATGACCGCGCTCGTCGATCGGGCCATGGCGTCCACACGGTTCGCGCTGGCGCTGATCACGGTGTTCGCCGCGATCGCGGTGATGCTGGCAGCGGTCGGTCTCTACGGCGTGCTGTCGACGGTCGTGCGACAGCGGACGGCGGAGATCGGCGTGCGGATGGCCTTCGGGGCGCCGACGTCGAGCATCTTCCAGCTCGTGATCGGCCAGGGCCTCCGTCTGAGCGCGGTGGGCGTGGCGTTAGGCGTTGCCGGGGCGCTCGCGCTGACGCGTGGCATGTCGACGATGCTCGTGGGTGTGCGGCCGACGGATCCGCTGACGTTCGTGGCGATCGCGGTGCTGTTCATGACGATCGCGGGCCTGTCGTCGTGGCTCCCCGCGCGCCGCGCGGCGGCGCTGGATCCCAATGTGGCGTTGAGAGAAGAGTAGACGGGAGACGGGAGACGGGAGACGGGAAGCGGGAGACGGGAGACGGGAGACGGGAGACGGGAGACGGGACAGCCCTCGGGATGCCTCTCGAAGCGAGACGAGCGTCCCGAGGGTTTACCTTCTCCCGTCTCCCGCTTCCCGTCTCCCGCTCCCGGTCAGTCCACCGGCTGTATCTGCGCCTCTACGCCGCCCATGATCGCGATGCCCGTCACGCGCACAACCGGTGCGTCCGCGGGCGCGATACCGGGGTCGTGCACGCGATCCTCGAAGCCTCCCATGATCGCGACGCCGTCCGTCTCCAGACGGACGCCGGGCGCGACGCGGATCTCGAGCCCGCCCATCAGCACGAATGCCGTGATCTCCGTGACCCCCGGCGGTAGTTCGGCCTGACGGAGGTCGAGCTCGACGCCGCCCATGATAGCGACGACGCGGAGTCGCCGCGGAATCTTCCAAAGGCCGCGCCGCACGATCCCCGACATGATCGCGACCAGGCGCTCCTTGAGCTTCGGCGTCGGCGCGTAGGCATCGGGAGTGACGATGACGGGCGCGCCAAGCGCCAGCGCCGGAAGGTCGGCCACGAGCGCGTCCACCTCGGCCGGCGTCGTGGCGGCATAGACGCGTGCCATGCGCGTCTCCAGCTCGTCGAGCGACAGGTGGTCGCGCGCGAAATGCTCGCTGAGCGCCTCGACGATGCGCTCGCGAACCTGCTCGATGGGCCGCACCGGAAGCGGACGAGGATCGGTCACACCTGAACAGTCGCGCATTGCCACGACCGAGGGTAGTGGACGACGACGCTCGAGAGACGCACGGGGACGCACCGGGCGCAGCGCTTGCGCACCGATTACGATCAACATCGACCGCGTCGTCCGTCACGACGACCTGTAGACCGTACCAGCCACCACGTCAAATGACGAGCCCGCAGCCTGGCCCAACCACGCCGCTCTCTCAGAGCGCCCGACAGCAGCTCGACGAGGTGCGTCGTGGACTGCTGCGGGTCCACAAGACGCTGCTGGAGGACGCGCGCATTCGCTACGAGCGCGAGCAGGGGCGCATCGAGGGCAGCGGGGCGCTGCTGCGTCTCGTGTTGAACGATCCGTGGTTCGCGTGGCTGCACCCGCTATCCGGGCTGGTGGTGCAGATCGACGAGCTGCTCGCGGCCGACGAGCCGACGAGCGCGGATGGAGAAGCGCTGCTGAACCAGGCGCGCAGCCTGATGCGGCCCGACGAGAACGGTGAGGGGTTTGCGCGGAGATACCACCGGGCGATTCAGGATGTGCCGGACGTGCTCATTGCCCACGTCGCGCTGGGGAAGCACCTCCTGTGATACGTTGGCGACTCGCCGGCCGGTCGGATTCGTACGACCGCACCGTTCAGTGATTCCACCGCGGAGCGGGCGGAGCACGCAGAGAATGGCCTGACCAACTCTTCGCCGCACAGGACGCCAAGTACCGCTCCCAGCAATTCTTCGGGACACAACGCGCCTTTTTGACGTGAATGACGAAGAGGCATCGCGAGATTGCTCGACGGTGGCATCACGAATGGTGGGCTGCCGTACTTCGCGATGGAGCTCGTCGACGGCGAGCCGATCGATCGCTATTGCCAGTCACGCGATCTCTCGATCGACCAGCGCATCGATCTGTTCGGGCGTGTGTGCGATGCGGTGTCGTACGCGCACCAGCACCTCGTCATCCATCGGGATCTCAAGCCGTCGAACATTCTCGTGACCGGCGACGGGCAGGTAAAGCTGCTCGACGTCGGGATCGCGAAGGTCCTCGGCCCACGAAGCCCCGGGGATCTGACGCAGACGAGTGCTCGGTAATGACGCCCGAGTTCGCGGCGCCCGAGCAGGTGCGAGCACGTCGATCAGCACCGCGACCGATGTCTATTCGTTAGGTGTCCTGCTGTACATGCTGCTGACGGGTGAACGCCCGTACGATGTCCGCGGGAAATCGCCTGCCGAGATCGAGCGGAACGTGTGCACGGAGGTGCCGCCGAGACCGTCGTCGCAGCTTCCGCCGGCCGTCGCGGGAATCTGGTCGAGACCACGCTCGAGGCCCTCGATTCCCTGTTCAATCTCGACCGGGGCGCGACGTGGGACTCGACGGCGAATGGTGGGATCGGCGGCATCGTGAGCTCGAACGCGCCACCGGGTGCCGAGAGTGCGCGCGTGGTGTTGGTCGGGCTGTATGCCGAGCGCGATCACTCGGCGGGATCGTCGAGCGTGCGTTTTCGGAGAACAGCGTACGTGTTCGTCGACACCTACTCCCGCACGACGCTGAGCGACAATAGCGAGATCAAGGGGGATATCGTGTTCAGGTTCCTGAGGTTCGGGCCCTGGTGTGTTAGCCCGAGAAGCTTCGCTTCTCGGGGTTGCAACGCCAAAATCGCCGCGATGGGGTATCATGCAGAGTCGCCGAAACGCGCCTCTACATGATACCCTTTGGCATTGCAGGCTTGGCCAGACGTTGCCCACTCGTGATCGCCGCTGGAGCGGGCATCGCGTGCAGTGGGCGTGTGAAAAGCACGTCGACGTCCACCCCCCGCGTCGATCCTCCTGCGTGCTACGCGATACCGGAGCGCGCGACACCGGCGGACTCCATCAACGTCGTGTTCACGTCGCCCATAAGCGTGGATGCCGCACCTGCCCCATCGACTCCGGCTGAACAGTTCGTTTTTGCACACGCGTACGAGACGTTGCTTCGCATCGGCTGCCGGGGTGTTTTGGAGGCTGGGCTCGCGAAGTCGTGGAGCGCCATCGAGGGCACCGATCGATGGCGCCTGGTACTTTCGTCCGATGCTCGGTTCTGGAGTGGCGTCCGGGTTACGGCTGGCGACGTCGTCGCCACATGGCGCACGACCGGCCAGCGACCGGCTGCCGCGCTCGCGCGTCACCTTGCCGGTCGGGCGACGGTCGTCGATGACACCACACTCGACTTGAGGCTGGGAGCGACACCGGTTCGAGCGTTAGGCTCCGAAGAGCTCGCCGTGGCGCGCCGAACGCCCGGATCGCGATGGCCAGAAGGGTCGGGTCGATATCGTATCGACGACAGTCGACCCCGCACACCGACCGTACCCGGCCGGACAACGGTGACGCTCGCGCCGCTCGTGACCGGACTCCCGCGCGTGGTCGTTCAAGCCACCAGCGCATCCGACGCCCGCGATCTCGTCGATTTGGGAACTGATCTGCTCATCACCGACGACCGCGCGCTGTCGACGTACGTGGGGTCGCGCACCGTTACAGCGTGGCACGCACTCGATATGGCGGCGTGGTCGTGGGTCGTCGTGTCTCGTGGGTCGCCCGGCTCGTTCGACCGGTCCCCGCCCTATGGGATCCCAGGTCCCACTTCTGTCGGGGACCAGGAGGCCTACAAGCTGTCAGCGTCGCTCGCAGCCGATGTAGTGCGCGTACACGCCCGACCTACCGGGGGAACCTTCTGGTCGCGGCCTCGCGCGCCCTGCGATTCCATGGCGATCCCACAACCAACATCCCCACCGAGCAGTCTCGCGGCCGCGCGAGTGGTCTATCGAGCTGACGAACCCATTGCCCGGGCGATTGCCGAGCGGGTGGTCGCGCTCGCGTCGTCCGGGGATCACCGCGTTGGGTTTCTCGCCCCTGGTGTCGCGCGCGCCGGCGACCGGGTGAGTGCGGCCGCTCTCACGCCTAACGAGTTCGCTGCCGCGCTCCGGCAGGGTCAAGAGCTCGCGTTTATCGTCCCGATACGACGGCATCCCAATTTGGGGTGCGTCGAGCCACACCCACTGTTTTACCAGGCCCCTTGGGTCGTCGACTCGGCGCTGTCGAAGGTTCCAAGCACTATTGCGTCGTTGATCGAAACGCGGCCGATGGCGTACGTATTCACTGACCGTGCCCGATTCTCGCCGACTGATGGAGGTACGCTTCTCCTTTTCCCCATCGCGGCGGGACCCGAGAACCGTCGGTGAGCTTCCGATCCAGGCTGTTGATCGCGTTTCTTCTGGCAAGCGCGATACCCCTCGTTTTCCTTGCCATCGGCGTTCGGCGACAGCTCGACGCACGGATCGTCGCACAATACGAGCGACGCGTACGAGGTTTGGCGCAGATCGTCGAGCAGGACATTGACCGCGAGGGCGCGAGCATCGCCGCGCGTCTCGCGAGTCTCGGAGGATCGCTAAGGACGGACGATCGATTTCGACTCGCGCTGGTCGGCGAGAGTGGCGACCGCGAATACGTGCTCGATTGGGCACCACAGGCGATGCGGACCGCTGGGCTCTCGATGCTGCAGGTGCAGGATGCCAACGGTCGCATTCTGAGCTCCGGGCACTTTCGCAATGAGTTCGATCGGCTCGACTCCGGTGTCGTCCGCGGGCTCGTCTCCGCCAGGCGAGCGGCGATTGTTCAGGCGCGAGCGCCGAGCGGGCTTTTTCTCGCGTTGGCGCGGGTCGATTCGGTGTTCTTCGCGAATCGGCGATTCGACCTCGTTGGAGGTGTAACGATCGATAGCGCGTTCCTTCAGCGCTTCGCTCGCGAGGAAGGAATGAAGGTCGACCTTGTCATGCCGAGCGTAGGCCCGAAGGGCCGGAGTCGAGGAATCGAGCCTGTGCCGTTGGAGGGCTCTCGACAGGGAGGATTCCGATCCCTCGACTCGCTGGCGCTCGCTCGGAATGACACCGCAGCCTCTCTACGCGGCACGACGATTCCCTATGCGGGCAGCGCAACGCCGGCACGGATCGAGATCGCGTACACCAACCCCGAGCTCGCGGCGCTCCAAGCCGATGTCAATCGATGGTTCATCCTGGCGCTGGCGGTCGTCATCGTCCTGGCTCTCGCGCTCGCGATGCGGCTCTCGGCACACCTGAGCGGGCCGCTCGCCAGCCTAACGCAGGCTGCATCTACCATCGATCTCGAAGGTCCTGAGCTGCAGATCGCGGCACAGCGCGACGACGAGATCGGCACGCTCGCGCGACGCATGGGCGGTCTCTCGACGCGGCTCCGCGCGAGCGCCGTGCGTCTTCGCCAGGCCGAGCGCCGTGCGACCGTCGGCGACATGGCGCGGCAGGTCAATCACGACATCAAGAATGGGCTGATTCCCATCCGGAACGTCCTGCGACATCTCGTCCAGGTGCAGGAGCAACAGCCGCAGGAGCTCGCGACCGTATTCGCCGAGCGGAGGTCGACGCTCGAGTCGAGTGTGGGATATCTCGACACGCTCGCGCGCAACTACGCACGCCTGACGCCGAGCGTCGAGCAGCACGCGATGGACGTGAATGGAATCGTTGCCGAAGTGGCAGAGTCGACCGCCGCTCCCGCAAACATCAACGTCAAATCGAGACTCAGCGAATCGCTCCCCCGTGCGCTGGGCGACCGCATCATCGTGCGCCGGATCCTCGACAATCTCGTGCGCAATGCGATCGAGAGCATCGATGCCCGCGGTGGAGACGTCACGCTCACGACATCGCGGGCACAAAACGGCGGCGTGCGCATCGTCGTCGCCGACACTGGCCGCGGGATGAGCGAGTCCGAGCTCGCACGCGCGTTCGACGATTTCTACACGACGAAGGCCGACGGCACCGGTCTGGGACTCTCCGTCGTGCGGCGCCTGACCGCCGACCTCAACGGGTCGCTGCGCGTCGAGAGCGAGCCGGGTCGCGGCACGACGTTCACCATCGAGCTTCCCGCATGTACACCGTCCTGATCGTCGACGACGTGGCCGCGATGGCCGAGCAGTACGCGTACGACCTGCGTCGCCTCGCAAGCGTGGATGCGCGCGTCGCGTCGAGTGGCGATGAAGCCCTGCAGCTCGTCGCGACGGAGAACGTCGACTGCATGATCCTCGACCTCGAGATGCCCGGCAAGGACGGTTTCGCGGTGCTCCGTGCGCTCAAGGAGCGAGGCGCGGACTTTCCGGTCATCGTCTACACGGGCACTGGAAGCTTCGACCGATGCGTGCAGGCAATGCGGCTGGGCGCCTACACGTTCATCGACAAGGCCGACCCAGTCGAACGCGTTGCGCGCGAAGTCGAAACGGCGATCGAGCGACGTGTCCTGATCGCCGAGGTGACGTCCCTGCGTCGTTATGCGGCGGAGGACACGGCGCTGCGGGGTTCCAGCGCCCCGATGCAGAAGCTCAAGGACGCGATCGCCCGCGTCGCACCGATCCCGAGCCCGATACTCATCGTCGGAGAGAGCGGCTCCGGGAAGGAGCTCGTTGCCCGGGACATTCATCGCCTGAGTGGGAGAACGAAGGAGCCATTCATCGCCGTGAACTGCGCGGCGTTGCCCGAGCAGCTCGTCGAGAGTGAGCTGTTCGGTCACGAGCGCGGCGCGTTCACGGGCGCGCACGCGACGCGAAAGGGTGCGTTCGAGAGCGCGGGTAAAGGCACGCTGTTCCTCGACGAGATCGGCGAGCTTCCCTTGCCCGCACAGGCGAAGCTGCTGCGTGTGCTGGAAGAGCGAGTCGTCGTCCGGCTCGGCGCCACGCGTGGCGTGGACGTGCCAGCCCGCGTCGTTACGGCGACGCATCGCAACCTCGATGACGATGTGAAGGAGAGCCGATTCCGGCAGGATCTCCTCTTCCGGCTCAACGTGCACGTGCTGCGCGTCCCTCCGCTGCGAGATCGGTTATCGGATCTTCCCGAGCTGGCCGACCACCTGACGGCCGCGATCTGCGAGAAGTTCGGAGCTCGCCGGAAGGCGATCGCTCCCGCCGCGATGGAGCTGCTCGCGCGCTACGACTGGGCGCGGAACAACGTCCGCGAACTTCGAAACGTGGTCGAGCGAATGGTGATCGACAGCGACGGCGACATCATCGGACCAGAACACGTACCGGCGGAGCTGATCGGCTCAGGTGGCGAGCGCGCCGCGAACGAGGCCCGAACGTTCGTCGAGCGAAAGGCGGAGGCGGAGCGACAGATCGTGGTCGAGGCACTCGAGCGAAACGAGTGGCACATCACGAAGACGGCCGAGGAGCTCGGGTTGGCGGACCATGCGAGCTTGCTCAAGATCATGCGGCGGCACGGTGTGAGTCGACGCTAGACCATGTGTCCACCCGGACACAAAGAGGCGCCGAGAGGCGTGTCCGCCGGTACACGAACCCCCGACATCCCCAATCCGGCTAGCAATGTAACGTTACCCGTAATAACGAGTTACAAACCACAACCATCCTCCATGAGCCATGGGCCCGCGATTGCCCTTACGTCGCCCCGCAACTCACCCGACAGCGCGCTTCTCGAAAGCGCCTCACATAGGAGGATGTCATGTTTCGCTCCGCCCGCACCGCCCGGATCACGCTCGATGCCCAGTACATCATTCGCGCGGCGGGCTTCGCTCTCGCCGGCGCCGCCCTGATCGCCGCCACGACCGCGTGCGGCGTCGAGATCAAGGAGCCCAAGGACGTCGCCATCGACCCGGCCGTCGTGCCGGCGCCGGTAACCGACACATCGGTTGGCGACATCGCGCCTAACGTCGTCCCGAAGGTGTCGCTCTCCGATGGCGAAATCGCGTTCAAGGACAAACGCTACGCCGAGGCGGCGAAGCTGTTCTCGACGTACGCCGACCAGAACCCGAGCAATCCCTGGGGGCACTACATGCTCGGCCTGTCGGCCTGGAAGTCCGGCGATCTCGATCTCGCCGAAACGGCGTTCGGCCATTCGCTCGAGCTCGATCCGAAGCACGTGAAGACGCTGCACAACCTGGCGCGCGTGAACCTCGAGCAGGGCCGGGCGCGCGACGCCCGGGATCGCCTGATCGAGGCGCTCGAGATCGACTCGTCGTCGGGCGAGACGTACCGGCTGATGGGACGCGTTCGCTCGGCGATGAACCAGCCTAACGAGGCGATTGCTGCCTATCGCGTCGCGCTGGCAAAGGACCCGACCGATGTGTGGTCGATGAACAACATGGGCCTCGTCATGATTCAGCAGGGGAAAAACGAGGAAGCGCTCGGTCCGTTGGCTCGTGCGGTGCAGCTCGACTCGACGGTGGCCGTGTTCCAGAACAACCTGGGTATCGCGCTCGAGCACACGGGTCGGTTCGCGCTCGCGACGCAGGCATACAAGGCGGCCGTCGCCGTCGACGGTGGCTACACGAAGGCGAAGCTGAGCCTCGCTCGCGTGGAGGGTCGTGTGGAGGACCCGTCGATGGTGCCGGTCGAGCTGGCAACACTGGCGCAGACGTTCGATCGTGAGATCCGGGGCGTGCAGATGGGCGGCCCGGTTCCGCAGAACTGAAAATTGGGGTCAGAGTCGTTCACCATCAATGGTGAACGACTCTGACCCCAATTTTCCGTTGGGCGGAGCATCCCGGGGTCGTTCACAACGGCGGGCCGGTGAAGGGCTGGAATGTGCACAAGAACAAAAGCAAACGAACAACAGCACAACACCTACGGCACAAACCGAGGGCTACGCGGCAGGCAACTCATCTCGCTAGTGCTGTTCATCCTGTTCATCCTGGCCATCCTGTCAGGCAGTTGTCGGCCTCTACGTCCGGGATTTGTGTTTGAACTCCAGCCGTCCAGCACTAGAAACCAGCAGCAGGCCGGTATCCAGTTCGGTCGCGGTCAGGGAGTTGACGAGCTGTGCCTCGTCCCTGGAAGCGAGTGCGCGGATCGGCTTGTTCTCGACGAGCACTCGGCCTTCGCCGAGCCTGGCTGCCTCGTAACGTTCCCCCGCCAAGGTCTTCATCGGCGCCCTTCACGCCCTAACGGCGAAGAGTTCATCTCTGCGTGCTCCGCGCCCTCCGCGGTGAATCAACCGCGACGCTAGGATTCCTCACCTGCCTGCCGGCTGCCCTCTGGGCGGGTGCGGCACCCGTGGCCTGCGGCCTCCGCCCGGAATGACAAGCGACGGCCTTGTGCTGCGATTATACAGTTTTGTATAATCGCCCCATGTCGACCGACATGAAGCGCCATTGGTTCTACATCCTGCTCTCGCTGGCGGATCGCGACCGCCACGGTTCCGGCATCGTCCGCGACGTCCTCGACCTAACGAGCGGCGAGCTCCGGCTCTGGCCGGTGACGCTCTACGGCTCGCTCGACGAGCTCCGCGGACACTCGTGGATTCGCGAGCTCGACACCGCGCCCGACGCCGATCAAGACCGCGGCCACCGCCGCTGGTTCCGCATCACGCCGCAGGGACGACGCGCGCTCGCGGCCGAGCTCGATCGCATGCAAACGCTCGTGAGCGTCGCGCAGCGCCGGCTGGCCCGCGTCGGCGAGTCGACATGACACGCCAACCCGAACGACGATCGCCCGCGATCGCCATTTATCGCGCGCTCCTCATCCTCCTCCCGGAGGACATGCGCGAGCGCGACGGCGACGAGATCGACACGCTATTCGCCGACGAGGTCCGAGCAGCACGCGAGCGTGGCACTCTGGCCCATCTGTGGTTCGTCGTCGCGGCCGTGTGGGACATCGTGCGGCGCGCACCGTACGAGCACTGGCGCCGGCGCGGCCGCCGCCGCAACGAGGAGTCCACGATGCGTTCCTTCATCGCCGATCTGCGCTTCGCCGTCCGGTCGTTCAGCCGGCAGCCGGGCGCGACTGCGCTCATCGTCCTCACGCTGACGCTCGGCGTCGCGGCCAACACCGCGGTGTTCGCCATCGTCGACGGGCTGTTCCTGCGACCGTTCCCATTCCCACACGCGGAGCGACTCGTCTATGTGAACGAGCGCGCGCCGACCTGGAACCTCGAGTTCACCGGGATCAACTACCCGGACTTTCACATGTGGCGCCAGCGGGCTCGCGCGTTCGAGGCAATGGCACTGTGGAACCATACGAGCATCAACCTCGCCGATGACGCAGGCGCCGAGCGCGCCGACGGACTCGCGGTCACCTACGATTTTCCGAAGGTGTTAGGCATTCGCCCGATCCTCGGCCGGACGTTCACTGCCCAAGAGGACGGACCGAAACCGACGCGCGTCGTGGTCATTGGCTATGAGCTCTGGCACACTCGGTTCGCCGGCTCACGAGACGTGGTCGGGCAGTCGATGCGCATCAACAGCGTGCCCTACACAATCATCGGCGTTCTGCCGCGTGAGGCCGAGTTTCCCGGAAACACGAAGTTCTGGGTGCCGCTGAACGGTGACCCGAACCAGGAGGGTCTGTCGTACGCATTCGAGGGCCTCGCGCGCATGAAGCCCGGCGTGACGGTCGAACAGGCTCGCGCCGATCTGTCGAACGCGCACGCGCCCATCTGGGCGGCGCACGACACGGCGCGCATCGTGAGCCCGCGGGTATCGGGGCTCCGCGAGCAGTTCGTCACCGAGTTTCGCGTGATGGGCAAGGCCCTCGGCGCCGGTGCGCTGCTGGTGCTGCTGATCGCATGCGCGAACGTCGCGGGCGCGATGCTCGCGCGATCGATCTTCCGGCGACGTGAGGTCGCGATCCGGATGGCGTTAGGCGCGAGCGCTCGCCGGGTCGGCCGGCAGCTCATCACCGAGAGTCTCGCGCTCGCCGCGTTCGCGGGGCTCGCCGGGACCGTGCTCGGGCGATGGGGCATTTATCTGCTGATCGTGTCCGCGCCCGATCAGATCCCGGGCTGGGTGCAGCTCCAGGCAAACGGCCGCACATTCGCCTTCGCGATGCTCGTGATCGTGCTGACGGCGATCGTCTTCGGTCTGGTACCGGCGCTGCAACCGCGACGCGCCGATGTCGCCGGCTCGCTGGCGTGGGGCGGTGGTGGAACGCGGTCGAGCGTCGGTCTTCCGCAGCGCCGCCTCCTCGACGCGCTCGTCGTCGTGGAGATCGCGCTCGCGCTCGTCCTGCTCGCCGGAAGCGGTCTGCTCGTTCGTGCCTATGGCCACCTGCGCCACACCGATCCCGGCTTCCGTACGGAGGGCGTGACGACGTTTCAGCTCGCATTGCCGGGAGCCAAGTATGCGAACGGTCGTGCCCAGCAGCAGCTCTACTCGACACTCATCGACCGCCTGACCGCCCTGCCTGGCGTCCAGGGCGCGGGCATCGTGAGCTGCCTCCCGTTTGGCTGCCACTGGGGCAACTTCGTGCGTGCCGAGGGTGCACCGCCGCCGTCCGCGAACGAGGCGAATCCGGTGGTTCTCATGCGCCTCGCATCGCCCGGATACTTCCAGACGATGGGGATTCGCCTCGTCCGCGGCCGCTTCTTCGCACCCGGCGAGGGCAGACCCGGTGGTCCGCGTCCGGTGGTCATCAACGAGCAGCTCGCCAGACAGCTCTGGCCTAACGTCGCCGACCCGATCGGCAGGCGAATGGGCCCCAACTCGCGCGACACGACCGGGATTCGGTGGATGACGGTCGTGGGCGTGGTGCGCGACGTTCGGCACTACGGCCTCATTCAGCCGATGCGACCAGGGTACTATCTGTCGACGACGGACATCGACAGCACGGACTCGTATGGGTACTTCGGCGTCGCGGTGCGATCCACGAGCGATCCGGCCACGGTTGCTGCCGCGGCTCGCGCCACCGTGCGCGCGCTGGATCCCGAGCTGCCGCTCATCGATCTGCAAAGCGCCGAGACCGCGGTGAACCGCTCGATCGCCAACCGCCGCACGATCGCCTTCGCCTTTGCGGCGTTCGGCGCGGTAGCGCTGGCGCTCGCGTTAGGCGGCATCTACGCGGTGCTGTCGTACGTCGTCGGCCGCCGTCGTCAGGAAATCGGGATCCGCATGGCGCTCGGGGCGCGACGTGGACAGGTCCTCGGCCTGGTGGTCCGGCAGGGACTGCGGCTGGTCGCATTCGGTGTGCTGTTCGGCCTGCCCGCTGCGCTGCTGGCGCCGGGGTTGCTGTCGAGTCTCTTGGTGGACGTCAGCGCGCGTGACCCGCTCACGTATCTCGGCTCGATCGCGCTGCTGGCCGGCGCGGCGATCCTGTCGGCGCTCATCCCGGCGCGGCGGGCGGCGGCGGTCGATCCGAAGACCGCGTTAAGTGACGGGTAGCGGTACGGGAGACGGGAGACGGGAGACGGGAGACGGCGGAGCGTTGTCATTCCGAGCGGAGCGCCGCAAGGCGCGGAGGCGAGGAATCGCAATCAGCCCGGTAGAGAGGCCCCACTTTCGGGACGATGGCGATTCCTCGCCTCCGGCCTGCGGCCTCCGCTCGGAATGACAACGCTCCGCCGTCTCCCGTCTCCCGTCTCCCGCTTCCCTGTTCGTTCAGAAATCGATTCGCGTCACGAGTCGGAACTGAACGGCGTCGAGGTCCGGCACGCCCG
>Ga0111538_10006163_pt1 | contig 16278 bp, 11 predicted proteins | sample SoiMethybrSBSTD1_FD_79669 | JGI IMG/M metagenome (GOLD analysis project Ga0111538, IMG submission 79669) | Bulk soil microbial communities from a Populus tree surrounding site in Tennessee, USA - Soil MetaG P. TD hybrid SBSTD1 (version 2)... | ecosystem: Environmental > Terrestrial > Soil >...
CGCGGACCTTGCCCCGGTAAAAACCAGTCTGCCCAGGGAAGTTAAAATGGGTTTCCTTAATGGCCTCCATGAATTAAAGTTAAGGGGGCAAGTTAATGAAGATTTGTTGTTGATTTTAGATTTTAGATTTACGATTTTAGATTACTGGCGGACAATATTTTTAAACCGCAGAGGCGCTAAGACGCAAAGATGACTTACTTGACATTGGATCTTGAATCAACAAACCCCTTTCATTTTCTTTGGCGCCTTCGCGTCTTTGCGGTTCATTTTTCCAATCATGCTGAATTTTGTGAGACCTCCCAATCTAAAATATACAATCTAAAATCGTCAATCCTTCTGGGGTAAGCCCGCTTTAAACAGCGTGGTCTTAACCAAATTTCCCCCCTCATCATACTCCCTCCACTCTTTGTGTTTTTTATCGGCCGCAAATTCGCCTTGCTCTTTTACCTTGCCATTGACATGGTATATTGTAAAAAGGCCTTGCTTTCGGCTTGATCGATATTCGCCGACTGATTCCAGTGCACCAGACTCATAATATGTTTTTACGGGACCGGTCAGCATGTTGAATTTATAGGTTTCTTCTTTTTGAATTTTTCCAGAGGCATAATAGGTATACCGGATACCATTTAATTTACCATTTTCGTAAGTCTCTTTGATCTTTGGTGTTTTATTTACGTCTCCATAAATAACCCACAGGCCATGCGGCGAACCATTACGGTATTTTTTTTCGCTTTTTTCTACTCCTGATTCGTCATACTCGACAAGCGTAGCATCGATTCCGTTGGATGCGACCTGTTCTTTGGTCTTAATTTTTCCAGAAGGAAAATATTCGAAATTGACCCCGATTTTTTTTCCATCATTATAATGGAAACGATGTTGGGCCGATCCGTCGGCGAAATAAGCAGTGTTGTCGCCCTGAAGTTTTCCATTCGAAAAGTTTCCTTCTAGAATTAGTTTTCCATCGCGATCATAGGTCTTGAACTGCCCATTTTTTGATCCTTGTTCCATGGTCGCCACGGTTTCAAGCTGGCCATTTGCAAAATAGGTCTTATAAAAACCAGTTAAGATGCCATCCTTATAGTTTGCTTCCGTTTCTACTTTTCCATCTTCATAAAAGGTGCGCGTAACACCGTTTGGTTTACCATTCGCATAGCTGATCTCTTTTTTAATTTTCTTATTCGGATAATATTCCTTGACCAGTCCTTCGGGTTTTCCCTTGACGAAAAAGCTTTCACGTTTTACATTTCCATTATCGAAGTAGATCTGAATGCTATCGGTTAGTTTATCGTTTTGGTAGTATGCTTTTTGAAAAGGTTTTCCATCTTCATCAAAGACCTTTACTGCACCATGCCGCATTCCGTTTACGTAGTTAAGACTGCGTGCTGGTTTTCCGTTTTCATGGTACTCGATAAACACTCCGGACTTTTCTCCATCTTCAAAGCTTCCTTCCAGCATAATGCCGCCACTTTCATAAAAGCGTTGGTATTTGCCCACATATTTTTGTTCATCTTCCCTGGAGACAAAAAATATTTCCTGGATGTGTTGCTTTTTGTCATCGTAGTAAGTTCGCATCTCTTTCTGCGCAAAGGCAAGCGTTGAACACGAAGCCATCACGAAAATAATGCAGGCTCGTCGAGGAAAGTCTCGTAGAGGCGAAATAAAATTCTTTATGAAATTCATCCTATGGCTCTTGATCAATCGATATTTTGCGCAAAGGGCGCAAAGATAAAACCGGCAAAGGCCGCAAATTAGTGAATTTTGCGACTTGACCTTCCTCCAGTATTTTGACATTTAGTCGAAATAACGCCGGGTCTTTTAGGTTGTTGTGAGGGTTACTTTAGATTTAGGATATTTCCGAAAGGGGCCTTTGTGCCTAGTGCCTTTGTGGCATTCATGATTATAAATTTTAAATTGCGGGCACAAACAATATTCTGCAAATCTAGCTAACGGCTAATCGTCAATCTAAAATTCTCAAAGGTTCTCAATCACGATAGCCGACGCTCCACCACCGCCGTTGCAAATACCAGCAACACCGATAGATGAATTGTTTTGCTTTAGAACGTTAACGAGTGTTGTAATAATCCGAGATCCGGATGAACCAAGAGGATGGCCGAGCGCCACAGCACCGCCATTTACATTGACATTTTTTACATCCAATCCTAACTTAATGTTGTTGGCGATTGCGACAGCTGCGAAGGCTTCATTAATTTCATAGTAGTCTACATTTTTTTATCAACGCCCGCTTGTTTTATCGCTTTCGGAATCGCGAGCGACGGTGTTGTTGTAAACCACTTGGGATCTTGGGCGGCATCGGCGAAACCCAGGATCTTAGCGATTGGTTTTACGCCCAATTCCTCGGCTTTTTCTTTGCTCATCAACAACAGGGCTGATGCGCCGTCATTTAACGTTGAGGCATTCGCGGCGGTAACTGTGCCGTTTTCGGTGAATGTTGGTTTTAAGGTTGGAATTTTTTCGAAGTTTACATTCTTGTATTCTTCATCTTCCGAGAACATTGTAACATTTCCTTTGCGGTCGGTAATCTCGACCGGCACAATTTCATCCTTGAATTTTCCAGCGGTCCACGATGCAGCTGACCGTTTGTATGACGCAATTGCATATTCATCCTGATCGTTTCTGGAAATATTCATCTGCTTTGCCGTGTAGTCAGCACACACACCCATGGCGCAATGGTTGTAAACATCAGTCAGCCCATCGAACTGTAGACCATCCAGCAATTCACCATGACCATATTTATATCCAGTTCGCGCTTTCATTAAATAGTAGGGGATATTGCTCATGCTTTCCATTCCACCTGCCAATACAACATCGTTATGGCCCAGCATGATCGATTGGGCGCCAAACATCACAGCTTTCATTCCCGAAGCGCACACTTTGTTTACAAGTGTGCAGGGAATGTCAAATCCTAATCCTGCATTAGCTGCAACTTGCGTAGCAGGTGCCTGTCCGAGACCAGCAGCGATAACGTTGCCTACTAAAAGTTCCTGGACGAGTTTCGCATCAACACCGGCTTTCTCCAGGGCGGCCTTAAAGGCGATCCCGCCAAGGTAAGTAGCCGTGACTGAGCTAAGGCTGCCACCAAAGGCTCCGATTGGTGTGCGCACTGCGGAAATGATGTAGGTTTCTTTCATGGGGCGTTTAATGTTTTAGCTTTCTGAAAGTTTAAACTTTCGGAAAGTTGTAGTCTAACTTTTTTGGTGTCTCGTGAATTGATAGGAAGCCTACCAATCTGGCTTACCTGAATCTTTCGGCTTCGTAGCTTTGCGTTTATTTTGTTGCAAGTATTGAATCTCCTGGTTCTTCATCGCTTCCAGAATCATTTTTGCTTTTTCTTCGCTCATTTTCATCTGTTGTAATTTCTGTGAAAGCTGTGGTGAGTTTTCTGTTTTTTCGTTTTTGTTGTCTTTGTTTTCACGGTTCTCCTGCTCACCTTCTTTTTTGTCCTTTGCTTCCTGGTCTTTCTTCTCGTCCTTGCTTTGCTGATCTTGTTTATCCTGCTTTTCTTTTTGTTCCTTCTCTTGTTTTTCCTGTTCTTCCTTTTTCTGCTGGTCTTTCTGTTCCTGATCTTTTTGTTCCTTATCCTTATTTTCCTGATTTCTCTTCTGATCTTCTTTCTGTTTTTCTTCTTTTAATTTGTCTGCAAGTGCCTTTAACTTTTGATCGCTTGGATATTTTCGAATACCTTCCTCGACTGAACGCAAGGCGTCCGCCCTCCGGTTCTGCACATAATGGTTGGCAGACGTATTGAAGTAAGCTTGCGCACCCTGGCAAAGCCCTACCGCTGTAAAAGCGGTGCAAAAAAATAGCAAAAGAATAAAGTGTTTCATTTCGATTTGTCTATCGTAACTACCTCTTTTAGTCTGTTCATAAAATCCTCATAGTATAACACAGAAGGATCCTTTTTAGCTCCCTCGGTCATTAACGATTCTGCTTCGGAAAAACTATACTTCGCCAGGAGCGCGTCGGCCTGAGCCTTAAGGCGTTTAGCAAAAGCGGAAGGCTCCTTGGGTTTGTTTCGGTTTTTCTCCTCCTGTTTTTTCTTTTCTTCGTCCAATTTTTTCTTCAGCATCTCATAGTTATACTTTGCATCGACATTTGCATTGTCGGCTTTTATTGCCTCTTTAAAATTCGCCAAGGCTTCCTCGAGCTTTCCCTGGCGATGGTGCAGAATTCCCAGTTGTTGTTGTGCTTTTGAACGGATGTGACCTTTAGGACTTGCCGTGAGTGATTGGTAGGTAGAGATTGCGTTGGCGGTGTCTTTAATCTGAAAATATGAGTTTGCCAAATTGATCATCACTTCATCCTCCCGAACGTCTAATGTGTCCATTAAATAGGTATACCTGGAAACAGCTTTTTTGTAGTCACCATCCACATATGCTTTGCGCGCTTCTGATTTCGCGTTGTTTACCTTGGCGATCCTCGAAGGATCGATTGCAATGAGTGCGATAATAGATAAAACAAAAAACTTCATATTCTAACGGTAACAATATTAATGAGAATATCGATCACCAGTAAAACAGCTCCCAACGCCAAAAAGTAAAAATACTTGTTAGCTGTCACATCAATGAACCGGGCATCCCGAAGTTCCCCCTCGATTTTGCTAATGGTGTTGATCAAACGTGACACATCGTTCTGGCTTTCATTGATTTCAAAATATTGTCCGCCGGTTTTGTTCGCCAGGGATTTTAGTTCAGTTGGGTTTAACTTGGTTTGCACAATCAGACCCTGACGATTAGTCTTGAGACTATTTCCAGAATAAATATTCCCTCCTTTTTCCGTTCCGACACCCAGCGTAAATAATTTGATATCTTTTTTCTCAATATCCTTCGCAACGTCGTCGGTTTCCTCTCCGAAATCTTCACCGTCACTGATAAGAAGGATCACTTTCGATTTAGCCTGAGCATTTGGACCTTCTGTATCTTCTTCTAATTTATTCAATGCCATACGAAGCGGTGGTCCGAAATCGGTTCCGGAGGAGGGGACTAATCCAGAGTTCATGGTTTCAATAAAAAGGTTCAATGCATTTTGGTCGTAGGTCAGTGGGCATTGCATAAAAGCCTCAGATGAAAAAATAATGATTCCAATGCGGTCGGAGTTAAATGCAGCCACAATTTTTTTCATCTCAAATTTTATTTTCTGAAGCCGCGTAGGTTGAATGTCAAAGGCATCCATGGATTTAGAAAGGTCCACACAAATCATAATATCTTTGCCAACCGATTTAACTTCTTTCTTTGAACCGCCAAATGAAGGACCCAAAAGCGCGATCATGAACAATGCAAAATACAGCGTGCGGAAAAATAATTTGACAAACACATTCCCATATGGAGTCTTCAACTGCCTGGCAATACGAACGACCCTGATAATATAGAAAACGTAAAATGCGACAAATGCCGCTATAAAAATGATTTCCGTTATACCTAAAGTCCTGTACCAGAGCATCCTTCAATTTTTAAATTTTAGATTGACGATTTTAGATTGGGGAGTCAATTTCAAATTGATCAATTTACGATTTTAGATTGTAGATTTTAGATTGACTTCGCCCCAAATCTACAATCGTAAATCTACAATCCTAACCTAATTCCCTCAATTCCAACCGCATAACATAATCATTCATAAAATATTGCCCTATTGGTACGTCTTCCTCCCTAATAATTTTGAAGCCCAATTTTTTATAAAAGTCTTGCGCTGGGTTGTAACGGTTTACATTTAAATCCAGGGCGGTTGCGTTTTGAGAGACAAGTTGTTGTTTCACGGAATCGATCAGTAGCTTTCCATATCCCTTTCCTTGAGTATTCGGGAGAACATAAATTTTATGGAGTTTGAAAACCCCAGGTTCCTCCTGGCGCTTGCCGTATGATGCAAATCCGGCATACTCGCTCTTCTCTTTGATGAGGAGGAATTTTTGAGAACCATCCGTCATAACGCGCAGCAATGTGTCGGCGGCGTAAATGGTATCCAGCATATACCGCATGCTTTCAGGCTCCAGGATGGTACGATAAGTCGCAGCCCATGTTGTCTCCGCTATTTCGACAATAACAGGTATGTGTGTTGCGTTTCCTTCAATGATATCGGCCATCCGTCAAAGTTAACATTATGCTCGCCGAAAGTATCGGTGGTTTGCTGAACAATTGCAGTTGTTGCGGGTTTAATGTCAATTAAGGATGTACTATAAGTCAGCTTAGAATCTAACAGTGGCATTTAAGGATATGGAGGAGTATAGTCCGGATCGGGCCAGTAATTTGGTTGAAGAGAAGTCTAAATTCAAGGTGTTGCTAGTGGATGACCGGGATGAGAATTTGTTTGCGCTGGAGACGATACTAAAAGACGAAAATTATCAACTTGTTAAGGCCCACTCTGGGAAAGAAGCACTTGCCTTCTTGTTGAAAGATCTGGATTTCCATCTCATCATCATGGATGTTTTAATGCCCGGCATGAACGGTTTTGAAACAGCCGCCTTAATTTATAGCCGCGACAAGCTTAAAAACATTCCCATCATTTTTCTTACCGCGATGGATATCGAAGGGAATATCTATAAAGGATATCAGGCCGGCGCGATTGACTACATCAGTAAACCAGTTATTCCAGAATTACTAAAAGTTAAAGTCAGGGCATTTGTAGAACTGAGTGAAAAAAATCGGGAGTTAGTTCGACAGGAAAAAAGGCTGAGAGCAGCCAACAAAAAACTGGAGTGGGAGATTAGTGAACGAAAATCGTCAGAGATCAAGGTAAAGGCTCTCAACGATGACCTCGCTAAAAAACTTGAGCAGCTGCAATCACTCGATTCCTTTAATTATTCCATCTCTCATGATTTGATGTCTCCGCTAAACAGCATCACTGGGCTAACAGGATTATTGCAAACGATGTATCCCGAAAAGTTTGACAAGGAGGTGCTGGAGATCGTCAATCACATCATGGGATCGGTGGACAGGATGTCAAAGTTGATCAAAGACCTTCTTACATTTTCCAGGCAAGCCAACGCCGAAATCAGTAAGACGGACGTAAGCATAAATGTAATGGTCCAAGAAGTGATGGAAGAAATTTCTCTTACGATGCCAGTTGCTGATGCTCAAATTGTAATTCATGATTTACCGAGCGCTTACTGCGACGTTAACATGTTAAAGCAAGTCTGGACCAATCTTATTTCGAACGCGATAAAATACTCACAAAAAAAACCGGAGCCCAAAGTGGAGATTGGCGCGGTTGAGGACAGCGGCGAGTTGGTGTACTTTGTTAAGGATAATGGTGCCGGTTTTAATATGGCACACTATAATAAACTATTCTCCATCTTTCAGCGGCTACATAGTGAGAGCGAATTCAATGGAACCGGGATCGGACTTGCAGTTGTAAAAAGAATTATCGAACGACATGATGGAAAAATCTGGGCTGAATCCGAGATAGGAAAGGGCTCTGATTTTTATTTCACGCTGAAGCCAAAGGAGGTTTTAGTTCCTGGCTAAATCATCCACCGTCTACCTTAATCGTTGCAGCGTTAATAGAATCGCGTCGATGGGCTGCTTGCTGCATTTTTACCTTGCGTTTGTACAACATTTGTAAAAAGGTGTCTTCTCGTGGTGTCGCAAGTGTGTCGGCATGTTGAATGGAATCTCGCTTAAAAATAGTTTTTTCAATGTCTGCCCAAAGTTCATCATCTAACTCGTACAAATCACATTGCAGTTCTTCCTGCAGTTCATAAGGAAGGCGCTTAAATCGAGCCGTCGAAACGGATTTAAAATTTGGATCCGAATTCACTTGTTTTAAAAAGTAGGCCGCAATGGGAAGGGCTGTATTTGAGCCTTGACCAAGTTTTGTATTTTTGAAGCGAATACGTGGGTCGTCGGCGCCCACCCAGGTTCCGATTGCGAGCTTAGGTGTTATCGCCATGAACCATCCATCGGCGTTCGCTTGCGTTGTTCCTGTCTTACCGGCGACATCAGTATAGATTCCATATTTCCAGCGCAACCGTGAGGCTGTACCTTCGTGCACCACTGTTTGCATTAATTGTCTTACCAATAAGGCTGTTTCCTTGGAGATGGCGCGCTTGCCAGTTCCTTCCTGTTTAAAATCATTATAGACTTTACCCTCCAGATCATAAATTCCCCGGATGTAGTAGGGAAGGTTGGTTACGCCTTCATTTGCCAGACAAGCATATGCTGTTGTCATCTCCATTAATGAGATCGATGATGAACCCAGCGCAATAGAAGGAACATCCGGCAGCTCGCTGCTGATCCCCATCTTACGCGCAAGTTCAATGGTATTGACCACGCCGGCCTCCTGAATAAGCTTGACAGCAACAGTATTTACCGAGTAGGCAAGCGCACCCCGCATGGAGTACTGTACATTGTAGTCATTCTGCATATTACGTGGGGTCCATTTTACTCCCTCTTTGTCAATGTACGTTTCTTGCTCGGCCGAATACAATTCACAAGGCAAAATACCTTCTTCGATCGCCATAGCATAAACAATGGGTTTGAAAATTGAACCAACTTGTCGCTTGGTGGAGGTTTTCACGTGATCGTACTGATAAAAATCATGCTCAATTCCACCCACCCAAGCTTTCACTTCCCCCGTGGCTGGTTCCATAGCTAAAAATCCGGCGTTGAGATACTGAAGATGGTGTTTGATCGAATCGATGGGACTTGCCTTGATATCCTTTTCCCCATCCCAGGTGAAAAGGCGCATCGGTACGCGTTTTCGCATGACCTCCAGGATCTCCTTCTCTGAAAGTCCCTGTAGTTTCAAGTTCTGATAACGCGGGGATCGCCGGATTGCCTCCTGGACAACCCCGAGTTTTCCTTTCCATGGTGCGTCTTTTCCCCAGTGATCAAAAAACTGTTTCTGAACTTCAGTCATTTGTTGCACGAGCGCATTTTCGGCGTATTCCTGGAGTTTTGAATCGATGGTGGTATAAATTCGTAAACCATCGGTGTACAAATTGTACGGCGTACCATCTTCTTTCGTATGCGATTTACACCAGTTGAGTAATTCGGATTTCAAATATTCCCGGAAGTACGGTGCTAATCCTTGATGATGAGAAATCTTGTTATATACTAATCCAAGCGGTCTTTTTTTCAGCGCTTGTGCTTTCGTTGAATCAAGAAAACTATACTTCACCATTTGAGATAGAACAACATTGCGTCGTTCCAATGCGCGTTTTGGAAAAAGCCTTGGGTTGTAGCTGTGGGTGGCTTTGAGTTGTCCAATCAACATTGCGGCCTGCTCTACCTTCAGGGCATCTGCCGTGGTGGAATAAAAACGTTTCGCGGCCGCCTGAATTCCGAATGTATTATCTGCAAAAGGTATGGTGTTGAGATAGAGCGTAAGGAGCTCTTTTTTTGTATAAATATTTTCAAGTCGAAATGCTGTGGTAACTTCGCGAAGTTTGTTCAACAAAAGCGTCAACACCCAATACTTTTTCCTGGGATAAAGATTCTTGGAAAGTTGTTGTGATAGTGTGCTTCCGCCACCAGACGACTCGTCTTGCAAAAAGATAGATTTGACTATCACCCTTCCTAAACTGGTAAAATCAATTCCTTCATGTTCATAAAACCGAACATCCTCGGTGGCGATGAGGGCATTGATTACTTCGGGTGAGATGTTTTCGTAGTTTATTTCGGTGCGGTCCTGAATGTAATACCTTCCCAACAAAACGCTGTCTGCGCTAAAAACTTCAGAAGCGACTTGATTTTGTATGTTGCGTAGTTCCTTTTTACTGGGTGTTTCAATTAACAATACAATCAATAAACTTAACAGGAACAACAGGGGCGGACCCGCGAACATACCCCACTTTCGAGCCGTTGGATGGGTCTTTAGATAGCGTATAAACCGTTCAAATTGAAGCCATAACGCCTGGAAAAGCGGCTGTACCTTTTCAACGGCAATAAAAAACGAATCGCGAATTAGATATTTTAGCTTCTCTATAAATGACTGCATAGCCGTTACACCACCTGATCAAGCGCGGAAGTTAGTATGCTATAGATTAGACCGCAAGTTCTCCCAGAGCTTTAACAGGAAAATCGCGCTTAGGTTTGGGTTAGCGTTATCCGTTATTCGTTATCCGTTCGTCGCTATCGGTTGCAAAGGTCTCCCGTCACCTGGCTGATGCAATAACTTTTAAGGCTTGGAATGAACAAAATGGCCAATGTTTGGTATATACATAAAGAAAAAAGAGATTTCGTTGCAAAAATATGGCGGAAGTCAAATCGGTATTTGATGAAAAACTTCATTGGTACAAGGACGCTATCATTTATGAATTGCATATCAAAGCTTTTCGGGACGGCAATGGTGATGGCATTGGAGATTTTCAAGGGATCTTAGAAAGACTGGATTATCTGCAGGATCTAGGCGTTACGGCCATATGGGTTCTTCCGTTTTATCCTTCCCCCCAGAAAGACGATGGTTACGACATTGCTGACTACTATAACATAAATCCGGCTTACGGAGATATAAAACAATTCAAACAATTTTTAAAAGAAGCGCATCAACGCGATCTGAAAGTAATAACAGAGCTGGTCATCAACCATACTTCTGACCAACATCCATGGTTTCAGCGGGCCCGAAAGGCACCCAAGGATTCGCCGCATCGTAATTTTTATGTATGGACGGATGATCCGAATCAATATAAGGACGTCAGAATTATTTTTCAGGATTTTGAAACCTCTAATTGGACGTGGGATCCAGTCGGCCAGCAATACTATTGGCACCGCTTCTTTCACCATCAACCCGATCTCAACTATGACAATCCAATGGTTCAGGAAGAAATCTTCAAAATTTTGGACTACTGGTGCAGCATGGGCGTTGATGGGTTCAGGCTGGATGCAGTACCGTATCTTTTTGAGCGGGAGGGAACCAATGGAGAAAATCTGCCGGAAACGCATGAATTCTTAAAGAAGCTAAGGAGTCACATCGACGAAAAGTATCCGGGTACACTACTACTGGCGGAGGCCAATATGTGGCCGGAAGATTCGGCGTCGTACTTTGGCGATGGCGACGAATGTCACATGAACTATCATTTCCCCGTCATGCCGCGTATGTTCATGGCGTTGCAAACAGAAGACCGGTATCCAATTACCGATATTTTTGATCAGACACCGGAAATTCCGGCGACGTGTCAATGGGCAATTTTTCTGCGGAATCATGACGAGCTGACATTGGAGATGGTCACGGACGAGGAACGGGATTATATGTATAAGGTATATGTAAAGGATCCCAAGGCAAAAATAAATTTAGGTATACGGCATCGTCTTGCTCCCCTCATGGGCAACAACCGGAAAAAAATTGAACTGCTTAATTATCTTTTATTCTCTCTAAAAGGGACCCCCGTAATTTATTATGGTGACGAGATCGGGATGGGAGATAACTTTTATCTGGGTGATCGGGATGGTGTTCGAACACCCATGCAATGGACGTCCGATCGCAATGCTGGTTTTTCGGAAGCTAACCCCCATCGCCTTTACTTGCCTGTAATTCTTGACCCTGAATATCACTACGAGTTTGTCAATGTGGAAATGCAGAGTCGTAATACTTCTTCGCTGCTATGGTGGACAAAGCGTATGGTCGCTAAGCGAAAGCAATACAAGGCTTTCGGTCATGGAGATATGAAATTTATTTCGTCTGAGAATCCAAAAATTCTTGCCTTTACACGCAGCTATGAAGATGAAACAATTTTAGTTGTCGTAAATCTTTCACGTTATACGCAGCCTGCGGAACTTGACCTGGACACATATAAGGGATATGTCCCAGTAGAAATTTTTAGCAAGAATAAATTTCCACAGATCAAAATCAGTACCCCTTATTTTTTGACGTTGGGTGGCCATGATTGTTTGTGGTTCATTCTTGAAAAAGCGCACCCCGAGGTACACGCAACGAAAGCCTTACCATTATTGAAATTTGAAACATGGAAGAGCTTACAGGACCGGGAATCAATAGACATACTTGAGCCCAGGATTCTCTCCAGCTATTTATTGAGAATGAGATGGTTTGGCGGAAAAGCGAGAAGTATTGAAAGTATCCACATCGTTAAGCACGCAAGGATACCTTTGAAGGACGACGACGCGGTTATTTTCTTGATCGAAGTCCATTATACCAGTGGGCTGCCGGAGATGTACCAGCTTCCGGTAGCTTTTGGAAAAGGCGAATTTGCTTCAAAGGTCATGGAAAACTCCCCGCAGGCCGTTATTTGTAGACTGAACATAAAAGACGAGGAAGGGATACTTTATGACGCAATTTATGGTGAAGAATTTCAGCAGGGAGTCATTCGCAAAATGTCCCTTAACCAAAGCATTACACTAAAAAATAGCGAGATCGAATTTTACGGGAGTAAAGCCTTAAAGAAACATGTACAGATTCAGGATAAAATTGTTCCTAAAATTATTGAAGGTGAACAAAGCAATAGTTCCGTAATCTATGACAATCATTTTTTTCTAAAATTTTTCCGTAAAGTTGATCGGGGCGTTAACCCGGATCTTGAGATAAATCAATTCCTGACAAAGCAAGGTCAGTTTAACAACGTGCCGGCATTTGTGGGCGCTATTGAGTGGAAATATGAAGATGGCGGAATGGTATTGGCCATGATGCAGGAAGTTATTGAAAACAGCAGTGATGCGTGGACTTACATGCTTGACAGGCTGGATGGTTTTAACGAGCGAATTCTTTCTCAGGAGGAGATCAAGGAACTTCCGGAGCTAAGGGGAAGCATTCTTGATCCGGTAAACTATGAGGATATGCCACCGGAGATGAAGGAATTACTGGAGGGTCCGGTGGCCGAACGCGCACGCGTGTTGGGTCAACGCACCGGCGAAATGCACCTGGCGTTGGCAGCAGGAGTAGACAACCCTAATTTCAAACCAGAACCTTATTCGCTGCATTACCAACGATCGCTTTTCGCGGGACTTCAGTCGCTTGTGCGAGGAACATTTGACAACCAGGATCGGAACTTGAAAAACCTTTCGCCTGAAGTGCGCCGTGAAGCTGAGGATGTGTTGGTGATGAAGGAAGACATACTCAAATTATTCCGAAATATATATCAGAAAAAAATTGACGTGGTTAAGATCCGTATACACGGTGACTTTCATTTGGGACAAGTATTATTTACCGGTAAAGATTTTATGATCACGGATTTTGAAGGTGAACCTGCCCGTAGCTACAGCGAGCGAAGGCTGAAACGTTCTCCACTGCGCGACGTGGCCGGCATGATTCGGTCTTTTCATTACGCCGCTTATGGCGGATTGTTTTTGGACAACCAAATCCGTAAAGAAGATATCGGCAAGCTGGTCCCTTATGCAGAGCAATGGCACCATTACATGAGCGGATTTTTTATGAAAGCTTATCTCGAAACAGTAAAAGGGAGTGGATTTATTCCACGGTCAAGAGACGATATGCAGACATTAATGTCCACGTTCCTTTTGGAAAAGGCGATCTACGAATTGAACTATGAATTAAACAATCGTCCCGATTGGGTAGTTATACCGTTGCGAGGTATTAAGGCGCTAGTACGGAATTCAACCAAAGCTGTCCAGCTGTCGATAAACTAAATTAAACCCATTTATTTTTAAACCGCAGAGTCGCTAAGACGCAAAGAATTTTAAAATTAGACGTTGAACCACATAACATTTTTTTATTCTTTGCGCCTTTGCGGCTTTGCGGTTCATTTTTCAATACTGGTCTAGCACCGCGCATAAGTCTAAAATTATGAATCTAAAATCTTCCAGTCTCTCCGCGACTCCGCGTTTCCATGGTTAAGTATTTTTTCCATCCCTAATCGATCTTAAACCACTTCATGGCATTCTCCCGATAAATTTTGTCAACGGCTTCTTTCGGAAGTTTCAGCCCCTGGAATTCTCCATTTACAAGAGGTGATGTTAATATTTCGTCGGTAACGAAATATTTCCAATCGTTGATCCACGTATCATGCAAATCTTTTTTCTCGTTTTCTGGATTTGAATCCGGCGATATTCCTGAATCTGTTGCATAAATTATCCGATCCTGATAACGAATAAAAAACTCCCGTACCTTTTCACGATTTAATTTTGTTTGATGCTGTAAATGAGAAATACGCGCAGCCATGTCGACAGCCATGTTAGGAAATTTATCCAGGCGTTTCGCAAGCTCGTCAACATCCCATTCCAGACTTCCCAAGTGAGCACCAACAAAACGCATATCCGGATGTTTTTCCACGAAGCGGTCCCGGGCATTGATCTGATCATCGTAACTGGGATATTCTGGATGCAAATACATGTGGTACTCAGGATGGTTTTTAAAATAATTACGGTCATTATTGACGGTCATTTGATCCAGGGGAAGCCAGCAATTTTTTGGCTCACCCAAATGCGCCATTACCGTTTTGTCCTGATCGATGATGAATTGTATTACGGGATCAAATTTTGGATTGTCGATCATTATAAATTGACCCGCCGAGTCTTTGTAGGTCATGCCGATATTTTTCCATAGTTTGATTCCTAGTGCTCCATTATCAAATGACTTTTTTAACCTGGAAATAGTCTGATCGGCCCAATCTCCAGAATCCCAGCGGGTCAATGTAAAAGCGGTAAGAAAATCTATACGATCGGGAAATGCCTTTATCTGGTGCAGCGCGAAACGTTCCTGATCTTCAACTGTGGGGTAGTCATTTACGTCCACATTTACTGTCAGCAGTTTAAAATTATCCGCTTCGGCTAGCTGTGCGAGTGCCAACTGTTCCGCGTTCAAATGCATATGCGTGTCAATTTTTTTGACATTCTTGAAATCTTCTATTGTATAATAATCCGAAGAACAGGAACCCAGGATTGACAGCAATAAAATGATGTGCAGGAATTTCATGGTTCGGTTGGTTGTTTTTTGAAAATACACATTGCGTGGTTCTATTTCAAATATTTATTGAGGAACGGATTAGGTTGCTCATAATTTAAGCGCAGGGGGAATACAAGAGGCTAGGCTGAGAAGCGCTGAGGGTAACTGCATTTTTATTCGATCACGCTTGCGGATCCCTTGTACTTGGCTAGGGGATTTCCCTCAGCGTAAAAAATCGAGGACGTGGCACGCGAGTTAAATACAGCTTGTATTTGTCTCCCAATAATTGTAATTAGAATCCCTTACCATTTTACCCCTAAGCTATGACCCAGGATCTCACTAAAAGCAGACTCCTTTCACTTGATTTCATGCGCGGACTGATCATGGTGTTGTTGATGCTTGAGAGTGTAGGATTATATGAAAACCTTCATCGTGTCACAGAGGGCATTAGTCTTCAGCTTTTTTTTAACCAATTCTTCCATCATCCCTGGAATGGACTACGGTTTTGGGATCTGATACAACCTGGGTTTATGTTCATGGCAGGGACGGCGATGGCATACTCGTTGCACCGCCAGCAAGTACAGGGAGTGCCATGGCGTGAGTCATTTATCAAGGTATTAAAACGGTCATGTTGGTTATTTTTCTGGGGTGTGTTGGACTATGCTGTACGTCCAGGCGGTTTATCATTTGAGTTGTGGGATGTTCTCACGCAGCTTTCGGTCACCACGCTAATTGCGTTTTTTATTTTCAGGTGGTCCTACTCAGCACAAATTGCGTTCAGCCTGGGTTTATTGGTGTTGACGGAAATTCTCTACCGATATACTAACATCCCGAATTTTGATCAGCCTTTTACCGACCAGCATAACTTTGGTAACTACATGGACCTGGTGCTCATGAACAAAATCAACGAAGGGGGATGGGTCGCAATCAACTGCATTCCCACTGCTGTACATACGATATGGGGTGCGTTGGTTGGTAAACTACTTCTTTCATCAGTGACGGCCTCCGAAAAAATCAAATGGCTTTTAATTACAGGGTGCATCGCATTGGCAACGGGTTATATAATGGATGTTACCATGACACCTATTATCAAACGCATTTCCACGTCATCCTTTGTACTCGCTTCGGGTGGCTGGTGCTTGCTTGCTTTATGTTTTTTCTATTGGTGGATCGACTTACGGAATCACAAAAAGTATGTACAATTTTTTATCGTAGTAGGAATGAACTCTTTGTTCATCTACCTATTCATTGAAATTGTGGGAAGTCGGTGGTTTAACGGATATATTGGTGCGATATCCAACGGTTTGATGAGCATCATTCACGTACCGCTCGGCCTGATGGGTATTCTTACCTCACTGGGCATTTTTTCTTTGGAGTGGGGGATGTGCCGGTTCCTCTATCGAAAGGGAATATTCTTTAAGATCTGATCAGTCGAAGGAAACGAAGTCTTCTTACTCACAAATGTTCCTTTAACCA
>Ga0111538_10006166_pt1 | contig 16275 bp, 12 predicted proteins | sample SoiMethybrSBSTD1_FD_79669 | JGI IMG/M metagenome (GOLD analysis project Ga0111538, IMG submission 79669) | Bulk soil microbial communities from a Populus tree surrounding site in Tennessee, USA - Soil MetaG P. TD hybrid SBSTD1 (version 2)... | ecosystem: Environmental > Terrestrial > Soil >...
CTTCTCGACGGTGATCCGCTGCCGGGTGACCCGCTCGATCGTCTTGAGCATCCGGTGCTCGCGCGGCTCGGCCAGCGTGATAGCCACGCCCTCCCGGCCGGCCCGGCCCACCCGCCCGATGCGGTGCACGTACGCCTCCGGCGCCGACGGCACGTCGTAGTTGACCACGTGCGTCAGCTGCTCGATGTCCAGCCCACGCGCCGCGACGTCGGTGGCCACGATCAGGTCGGCGGTGCCGCCGCGCAGCCGTCCCATCACCCGGTCGCGGGCCTCCTGGCCCATGCCGCCGTGCAGCGCCTCGGCCCGGTAGCCGCGCCCGTTCAGCGTTTCGGTGAGGTGGTCGACCTCGTCGCGTGTCCGGCAGAACACGAGTGCGGCGTTGGGCGCCTCGATGTCGAGGATCCGCCCGAGCGCGGCGGGCTTGTGCGAGCGGGGCACCACGTACGCGCTCTGCCGCACCAGCGGCGCCTCGCCGGGCTCGGTCGCGGCCCGGCCCATGCGGATGCGTACGGGCTCGCGCAGGTGCGCGCCGGCGATCGACTCGATGCGCGGCGGCATCGTGGCCGAGAACAGCACGGTCTGCCGCCCGGCCGGCGTCTGCTCCAGGATCGCCTCAATGTCCTCGGCGAAGCCCATGTCGAGCATCTCGTCGGCCTCGTCCAGCACCACGATCTTGAGGCCGCTCAGCTTCAGCGTGTCGCGGCCGATGTGGTCGAGCGCCCGGCCGGGCGTGGCGACGACGACGTCGACGCCGTACTCCAGCGCCCGCAGCTGCCGGCCGATGGGCTGCCCGCCGTAGATCGGCACCACCCGCGCGCCGAGGTCGCGGCCGTACTTGTGGATCGCCTCGGACACCTGCACGGCCAGCTCCCGCGTCGGCACCAGCACCAGCGCCATCGGTGCGCGTGCCCCGTCGGCCGGCTGCACGCCGCGGTCGGCCGCCAGCCGTTCGAGGATCGGCAGCGCGAACGCCGCCGTCTTGCCGGTACCGGTGGCGGCCTGCCCGAGCAGGTCGTGGCCGGCCATCATCGGCGGGATCGCCTCGCGCTGGATCGGCGTCGGCTCCTCGTAGCCGAGCCCGCCGATCGCGTTCAACAGCTCCGGACGCAGGTTGAGGTCGGCGAAGCTGGTGGCGTCGTCGTCGGGGGTCGGGGACATGCGGGGGCTCCTCGTAAAAACGCTCGCATACAGCGGATGTACCGCTACAACCCTTCCACAGCGCTCTCGACCAACTCGACGTGGTCCGGCCGTAACTCGTCCGGTCCGCCGACGGCCTGTTCGATGAGCAGCCGGGCGGTGTGCCCCAGGTGCGCGCGCACGGCGGCCGCCGCGGCGTCGGCGTCGCGGGCGGCGAGGGCGGCGAGGATCGGCTCGTGCTCGTCGGCGATGTCGGACAGGGTCCGGGACTTCTCCGTGGTCGACGCGCCGAGGGTCGTGGTGATGTCGCGCAGGTTGTCGACGACGTCGACGAGCTTGCGGTTGCCGGCGGCCGCCAGCATCCGGGCGTGGAACCGCTGGTCGTGGCGCATGAACCGGGTGGTGTCGCCCTCGACGGCGGCGGTGCGCATCGCGGCCAGCTCCTCGTGCAGGCCGGCCAGCAGGGCGTCGTCGACCCGGCGGGCGGCCCGTCGCACGGCCGGGATCTCGAGCAGCAGCCGCAGGTGGAACACCTCGGCGACGTCGATGTGGTCGCGGTCGAGCACCCGGAAGCCGCGGTTGCGGGCGATCTCGATCATGCCCGCCTCGGCCAGCCGCAGCAGGCCCTCGCGGACCGGGGTGCGGGAGATCTGCAACTGGTCGGCCAGTTGGTAGACCGAGTACAGCTGGCCGGGCCGCAACTGGCCGGCGCGGATCGCCTCCCGCACGGCGTCGACGACCTGATCGGTGAGGCTCGAGGCCGCCCGGACCCGCATGACACCCCCACGCGATCTTGGACGTTTGCCATCGCTCAGGCGATGGCAAACGTCCAAGATCGGGAAGAACGACGACCATTGACATGTCGCATGTTACATGTGAGTTTGCGAGGACGGGACCCGGACGAAGACCCGAGGAGGCCACCCATGACGGCGACCAAACTGCACGTCCTCGACTGCGGCTCGATGAGCTGCGACCTCACCTGGCTGCTGCTCAAGCCGGGCCGGAGCATCCGGTCGCGGCAGGAGCGCGAGATCCCGGCCGAGTGGTACCCCTGCACGACCCACTGCGTCCTGGTGGAGACCGACGACGGCCTGCTCCTCTGGGACACCAGCTGCCCGCGCGACTGGGAGACCCGCTGGGCGCCGACCGGCCTGCAGGACTTCTTCCCGTACGACCGCGTCACCGAGGAGCAGTACCTCGACGCCCGCCTCGGCCAGCTCGGCGTCTCGCCGGAGAACCTCACGTACGTCGTGTTCTCGCATCTGCACTTCGACCACGCCGGCAACGCCAAGATGTTCGGCAGCACCGGCGCCAAACTGATCGTCAACGACAAGGAGAAGGAGTTCGCGTTCGGCTTCGACGGCCTGTTCACCGGCGCCCACCTGAAGAGCGACTACGACGGGCTGGATTTCCAGACCGTCTCCGGCGACACCGAACTGCTGCCCGGCGTCACGCTGATCGAGGCGCCCGGCCACACGCCCGGCACGATGTCGATGAAGGTCGACCTGCCCGAGACGGGTTCGATGATCTTCACCTCCGACGCGATCTACATGGGCGACTCGTACGGCCCGCCGGCGACGCCGGCCGCGATCGTCAACGACCTGGGCGCCTGGTACGCGAGCGTCGAGAAGATCCGCGTCCTCGCGGAGAAGACGAACTCGCAGGTGATCTTCGGTCACGACGCCGACCAGCTGTGGTCGATGCGCCGCTCGCCGGACGGCTACTACTCATGAGCGAGCGAAGCGAGCGAATCAGCAGCGCAGCGCCGTGCGAATGCATCGCCGAGCGGAGCGAGGCGATCGCATGAGCACGGAAACCGTCTTCACATACGGCTCCCCCGCGCTGAAGTTCGGCGCCGGCGCGGCCGACGAGATCGGCTACGACCTCGCCCAGCTCGGCGTCACGAGGGTCCTGGTGGTGACCGACACAGGCGTCGCGGCCACCGGCAACCCGCAGCGGGTCGCCGAGGCGATGGCGAAGTTCGGCATCGACGCGAAGACCTACGACGGCGTCCACGTCGAGCCGACGGACGTGAGCCTGCGAGCCGCGATCGAGCACGCCAAGGAGAACGGCCCGTTCGACGCGTACGTCGCCGTCGGCGGGGGCTCCAGCATCGACACCGCCAAGGCGATCAACCTGCTCACCACCAACCCGGGCGAGCTGATGGACTACATCAACGCGCCGGTCGGCAAGGCCCGCGCGCCGGTCAACCCGTTGAAGCCGCTGGTCGCCGTGCCCACCACCACCGGCACCGGGTCGGAGAGCACCACGATCTGCGTCCTCGACGTGCTGGCCCTCAAGGTCAAGACGGGGATCAGCCACCCCCGGCTGCGCCCGACGCTCGCCGTGGTCGACCCCGCGCTGACGCTGACCCAGCCGGCCGGTGTCACCGCGTCCAGCGGCATGGACATCCTGTGTCACGCGCTGGAGAGCTACACCGCCCGCCCGTACACCAGCTACGACCGCAAGGCGCCCGAGCAGCGGGTGCCCTACTGCGGCTCGAACCCGGTCTCCGACATGTGGTCCGAGCGGGCGCTCGGGCTGATGGCCCGCTCGTTCGTCCCGGCCGTGCGGGGCGAGGCCGCGGACGAACTGGCGGTGCGCACCGACATGGCGCTGGCCGCGACGTTCGCCGGGCTCGGCTTCGGCAACGCCGGCGTGCACATCCCGCACGCCAACGCGTACCCGATCGCGGGACGGGTCAAGGACTTCCGCCCGGACGGCTACCCGCAGGACGAGCCGATGGTGCCGCACGGCATGTCGGTGGCGCTCACCGCACCGGAGGCGTTCCGGTTCACCTTCGAGGCCCAGCCCGAGCGCCACGTCCGGGCCGCCCAACTGCTCGCGCCCGACCTGGACCGGCCGACCGACGACGCCGAGTACCTGCCGGCGGCGCTGCAACACATCATGCGGGCTGTCGGGATGCCCAACGGAGTCGGCGGCGTCGGCTACCACGAGGGCGACATCCCGGACCTCGTCGACGGGACGATGAAGCAGCAGCGGCTGCTGGCCACCGCGCCGCGGCCGGTGACCGAGGACGACGTCGCCGGCATCTACCGGCGTTCCATCAATCTCTGGTGAGGCGGAGAAAGAGATGGCGATCTACGAACTGGCCTGCGGCGGCGGGCACCGCTTCGAGGTGATCCAGTCGTTCACCGCGCCGCTGCCGGCGTGTGCGTGCGGCGAGCCCACCCGCAAGATCCCGGCGCGGGTCGGCCTCACCGGAGCCAGCGCGAGCCAGCCGCCACGCGCCGAGCACATGCCGCAGACCTGGCGCGGCACCTACAACGGCGACCGCGACTACGTGACCCACCTGCGCCGCACCGCCGAGGAGCGCACGCGCCTCGAACAGAAGCATCCGGAACTCGCCGGCGACCGGCGGCCGATCGTCGCGCACGAGGGCCGCTTCGAGCACGCGCCGCTGCGCGCCGGCGACCCGCTGCCGAAGACCCGTTGAGCCGAACACCCGTTGATCACTCCCGGGCAGCTCGCAACCGAACTGCGGCGCGCCGGCGTGCGGGACGTCGACACGTCCACCCGCCGGCGCGCCGAGTACTCCACCGACGCGTCGCTCTACCGCGTCGTGCCCGCGGCGGTGATCTACCCGCGCGACGCCGACGAGGTCGCCGCTGCCCTGCGGACCTGCCGCGAGACCGGGATCCCGTTCACCGCACGCGGCGCCGGCACGTCGATCGCCGGCAACGCGATCGGGCCGGGCGTGGTGGCCGACTTCTCGAAACACCTCAAAACGGTCAGCCAGATCGATGCGGAAGCGCGCACGGCGACCGTCGAACCCGGCGTCGTCCTCGGCTCGCTCCAGAACCACGCCCGGCCGCACGGCCTGCGGTTCGGCCCCGACCCGTCGACCCACAACCGCTGCACGATCGGGGGAATGGTCGGCAACAACGCGTGCGGCGCCCATGCGCTGGCGTACGGACGCACCGCCGACAATGTGATCGCCCTCGACGTGCTCACCGGCGCCGGCGAGCGGATCACCGCCGCCAGAGGTGCCGCGCCAACGCCGGTAGGAGCGATCGTCGCGGCCAACCTGGCCACGATCCGCACCGAGTTGGGCCGCTTCCGCCGTCAGGTGTCGGGCTACTCGCTGGAGCACCTGCTGCCCGAGAACGGCACCGACCTCGCCAAGGCGTTCGTGGGCACCGAGGGCACCTGGGGCGTCGTGCTCGCCGCCACGCTGCGGTTGGTGCCGCTGCCCGCGTCGACCGCTCTGGTCGTCCTCGGCTACCCGGACATGGCCGCGGCGGCCGACGCGGCCCCGGCGCTGCTGCCGCACGCGCCGATCGCGGTCGAGGGCATGGACCACCGCATCGTCGACGTGGTCCGGCGCCGGCGCGGTGCGGCGGCCGTGCCGCCGCTGCCGGCCGGCCGCGGCTGGCTGTTCGTCGAGGTCGGCGGCGGCAGCGCCGCCGAGGTCGAGGCCGCCGCGCGCGCTCTCGTCGCGGACGCCGACGCCGACGATGTCCGCATCGTTCCCGACGCGGGACAGGCGGCGATCCTGTGGCGGATCCGCGAAGACGGTTCGGGGCTGTCGGGCCGATCACCGGCCGGGTTGCCCGCGCACGCCGGCTGGGAGGACGCTGCGGTGCCGCCCCAGCGGCTCGGCGCCTACCTGCGCGACTTCGACGCGCTGCTGGCCGAGCGCGGCCTGACCGGGATGCCGTACGGGCACTTCGGCGACGGGTGCGTGCACGTGCGCATCGACTTTCCGCTGGACCGTGCCGGCGGTGTCGAGATGTTTCAGGGCTTCCTGGTCGACGCGGCGAAACTCGTCGCCGGCTACGGCGGCTCGATGTCCGGGGAACACGGCGACGGGCGGGCCCGCGGCGAACTGCTGCCACTCATGTACTCCCCCGCGGTGCTCGACGCGTTCGCGGCCGTCAAGCACGCCTTCGACCCCGGCGACGTCCTCAACCCGGGCGTGATCGTGCGGCCCCGCCCGCTCGCCGCCGACCTGCGCCGCCCGGCCGCGCGCGGGCCGCTCGCCGTGCGGCTGGCCTACCCCGACGACGGCGGCGACTTCACCACCGCCGTGCACCGCTGCACCGGCGTCGGCAAGTGCGTCACCGACTCCGGCGGCGTCATGTGCCCGTCGTACCTCGCCACCCGCGACGAGAAGGACTCCACCCGCGGCCGGGCCCGGGTGCTGCAGGAGATGGTCAACGGCGCGCTGGTGCGGGGCGGCTGGCGGGCGCCGGAACTGCGCGAGTCGCTGGAGCTGTGCCTGGCCTGCAAGGGCTGCCTGTCCGACTGCCCGACCGGCGTCGACATGGCCACCTACAAGGCGGAGGTCCTGCACCACCGCTACGCCGGGCGGCTGCGCCCGCGCACGCATTACGGCCTCGGCTGGCTGCCGCGCTGGGCGCGGCTCGCCGCGGTCGCTCCCGGGCTGGCGAACCGGGCCGCGAACGGGGCGGGGCCGGTCGCCAAGCGGCTGGCCGGGATCGACGGGCGCCGCCCGCTGCCGGCGTTCGCCGCGCGCACGTTCCGCGGCTGGTTCCGCCGCCGCTCTCCGCGCCCGGCGCCGGGCGGCGACCCGGTCCTGCTCTGGGTCGACACCTTCACCAACCACTTCAGCCCGGAGGTCGGCGTCGCGGCGGTGCGCGTGCTGGAGGCGGCCGGGTACGCGGTGCGCATCCCGTCGCGTCCGGTCTGTTGCGGCCTGACCTGGCACGCGACGGGCCAGTTCGGGCCGGCGCGGCGCGTCCTGCGCCGCGGCCTCGCCGCCGTGTCCGGCGCGGTCGCCGCCGGGGTCCCGGTGGTCGCGCTGGAGCCGTCGTGCGCGGCCAGCCTGCGCGGCGACGCCGCCGAGCTGCTCCCCGCCGGCGACCTCCTGCGCGCGGTGCCGCCGGCCGTGCGGACGCTCGCCGAGCTGCTCACCGAGCGGGGTTGGGAACCGCCGTCGCTGGCGGGCCTGGCCGCGGTCGCGCAACCGCACTGCCACCAGCACGCGGTGCTGGGCTGGGGCGCGGACGCGGCGCTGCTCGCCGCCGGCGGCGCCGACGTGACGACCGTCGCCGGCTGCTGCGGCCTCGCCGGATCGTTCGGGATGGAACGCGGCCACTACGAGGTGTCGGTGGCCGTCGCGGAGAACGCACTGCTCCCGGCCGTGCGCGCGGCCGGCCCGGACGCCGTGCTGCTCGCCGACGGATTCTCGTGCCGCACCCAGCTCGCCCACCTCGCCGGCCGGCCAGGGCGGCACCTGGCGGAGGTGCTGGCGGCCGCGCTGGACAGGTAACCCTCAGGACCGGTCGCGCGGCAACCCTCAGGAGGGGTGACGCGGCGCCGAAGGTCAGTGGACCGGAAAACCCCGGCCCGACCCCCGCACCTGAAGGCGATCATGAGCTCACCCGTGTCACCCGGACCCGCCGTGTGGTCCCGCGACCGTGGGCTCCTGGCGGTCGTGACGACCGCCGCGCTCGTCGTGCCGCTGCACGCCGCCGACCTGGTCCCGCACGCCGTGCTGGGCGCGACGTCGTGGGCGTTGATGCTGGTGCTTCAGGTCTGGATCGCGCTGCAGGCCCGGCTCATCGCCGGGTTGCCCAGCACCCCCCGGCCGGTCGCCCGGTTCTGGCACTTCGTGTCGGCGGCCTCGGCGGCGTTCGGCGCGGGCAGCCTCACCGCGCTGGTCGTCGCCGTGCGCGACACCGACGCGATCAACGAGCCGATCACGGCCGTCCACACGGCGCTGCTCGGCGTGGGCGCGCTGTTCCTGGTCCTTGGAATGATCACGACGCCGCTGGGCATCCCGGCGCGGCGCGCGCAGGCCCGGTTCTGGCTGGACGCGGCAACGGTGATGGTCGGCGTCGGCCTGTTCGCCTGGCAGCTCAGCGGCCTGGCACACCCGGGCGGTGGCGATGCCGGCCAGGGCGTCGTGGTCCAGCTGGTCGGGCCGGCGGCGCTCGTGGTGGTGGCCTTCGGCGTCGTCAAGATCGCCCTCGGCGGGACGACCCCGATGACCCGCCTCACCGCCGGCTTCGGCGTCCTGACGGCGTGCATGCAGAGCCTGAACTCCACCTTGGAGATGGCGATGGTCGCGGCCGGGCACCCGTCGTGGCGGTCCGGACTGGCGGTGCTCACCATCCTGACCTTCGCGGCCGGGGTGCGCATCCAGCTGCTCCAGTCGCGGTCGGCGACCGCGCGCAGGCGCCGGTCGGGGCGCTCGTACAGCCGGCTGCCGTACATCGCGGTCGCCGCGAGCTACGGGCTGCTCATCTGGGTGCTGCAGGGCAACGCGCTCGTCGACACGCGCGCCTGGGTGGTGCTCGGCGGCGCGATCGTCAGCTCCGCGCTGGTGGTGGCCCGGCAGCTGGCCGCGTTCGCCGACAACGCCGACCTGCTGGGCCGGCTGAACGCCAAGGTGCGCGAGCTGGCCGAGGCCAAGGAGGTGCTGCAGCACGCCGTCCACGAGCGCGACGCCCTCGCCGACCGGCTGCGCCACCTGGCCTACCACGACAACCTCACCGGCCTCGCGAACCGCGCGCTGTTCCTGGAACGGCTCGAGGAGTCACTCGCGGCGGGCGGGGAGCCCACCGTCGTCATGATCGATCTGGACGACTTCAAGCCGGTCAACGACAGGCACGGCCACCACGCCGGCGACACGCTGCTGAAGGCGGTGGCCGACCGGCTGCGGCGCTGCGTCCGCGACGCCGACACCGTCGCCCGGCTCGGCGGCGACGAGTTCGCGATCCTGCTCGCCACGCCCGGGCCGGCGGAGCTCGCGAACCTGGTGCGCCGCATCCACGCGTCGGTGCGCGAGCCGGTGCCCGTGGGCACCGAGCCGGTCGAGGTCAGCGTGCGGGCCAGCATCGGAACGGCGTCCGCGGCGGCGCTGGCTGCCGCGCCGGCTGCCGCCCCGGTCGACGTCGCGGCGCGGGTCACCGCGCTGCTGCACCACGCCGACCTCGAGATGTACGCGGACAAGCAGCTCAGCAAGCCGGTGTCCCGGTGACCGCGGTGCCATGGCACCGCGACCGCGGCATGCTCGCCATCGGCGGGTTGGGCGTCGTCGTGCTCGTCGGATACGGGTTCGACCTCGTTCCGCCCGTCGCGCGGGCCGCGGTCTGCTGGGGGCTGGTCTCCGTGGTCCAGTCGGTCGAGGTGTGGGTGGGGCTGCGGATCGCGCGGCTGGCCACCACATCCCGCGCGGGCACCCGGTTCTTCCGGCTCATCGCGGCGGGCGCCGGGATGTTCGCGGCGGGCAGCGTCGCGCAGACGGTCCACGTGCTCGCCGATCCGGCGTCGCCGGTCGCCACCACCGGCTCGCCGCCGCAGCTCCTGCTGCTGGCGGTCGGCGCGGTGTTCCTGATCCTGGCGATGCTCACGTCGCCGCTGGGGTTGACGTCCAAGCGGGAGCGGATCCGGTTCTGGCTGGACGCGGCGACGGTGATGGTGGGCGTCGCGCTGTTCGCCTGGCAGCTCACCGGCGCGGCCCGGCCGGGCACCGGTCCGCCGGAGGCGGCTGGCCTGGTCCTGGCGCTGATCGGCCCGGCGGCGTTCGTGGTGGTGGCGTTCGGCGTCCTCAAGATCACGCTTGGCGGCACGGCGGTGTTCACCCGCGCCGCGGCCGGTCTCGGGATGGTCGCCGCCGTGCTGGAGAGCGTGAACATGGCGCTCACCCAGCCGCTCGCCGCCTCGGGTCACGAGTCCTGGCAGCTGGCCCTCGGCATGCTCGCGAACGTCGCGTTCGTCGGCGGGCTGCGGGCGCAGTACCTGCGGTCGCGGACGCTGGCCGGGACGGCGCGCGAGCGCCGCGGCTCGGCGCACAGCCGCCTGCCGTACGTGGCTGTCGCCGCGAGCTACGGCCTGCTGATCCGGGTGCTGCTCGACCGCGAGCTGAGCCTGCAGTCCTGGGTGGTGCTCGGCGGGGCGATCGTGAGCTCGGCGCTCGTCGTGGTGCGGCAGCTGGCCGCGTTCGCCGACAACGACGAGCTGCTGGGCCGGCTGAACGCGAAGGTCGGCGAGCTGGCCGACGCCAAGGAGGTGCTGCAACGGGCGCTGGGCGAGCGGGACATGCTCGCCGAGCGGCTGCGCCACCTCGCGTACCACGACAACCTCACGGGGCTCGCGAACCGCGCGCTGTTCCTGGAGCGGCTCACCGCCGCGCTGGCTGTGGGTGCGCCGACCGTCATGATCATCGACCTGGACGACTTCAAGCCCGTCAACGACGCCCACGGGCACCACGCCGGGGACACGTTGCTCCGGGCGGCCGCCGAGCGGCTGACCCGGTGCGTCCGCGACGCCGGCACCGTGGCCCGCCTCGGCGGCGACGAATTCGCGGTGCTGCTGCCCGCCGCCGGCCCGGCCGAGGTGGCGGCGCTCGTCGAGCGGGTCGCGACCGCGGTCGGCGAACCGGTGCCGGTCGGCGGCACCGAGGTCCGGGTGCGGGCCAGCATCGGCGCGGCGAGCGCACCGGCGGGCGGCCCGACCGATCCAACGGTGGCGCTCACCGAGCTGCTGCACCGGGCCGACCTGGCGATGTACGCCGAGAAGCAGCGCAAGCCGCCGGTCCGGGTCCCATGATCACGTTGATCTTGCAGTTGTGTACGCGATAGCGCCCTGCTTCGTCCGCTTTTGTTCCGCCGCAACTGCAAGATCACGGAGGTGTCCGCCCAGCGGTCAGGCCGCGAGTGGGACCGGTAACGCGAGCGCGTTGGTGCGCGCGAGCCGGCTCTGCAGCGTCCCCCGCTCGGCGATCTGCTGGTAGTACGCCTCGCGGCGGCGGGCGACGCAGCCGCTGGCCCGGCCGCCGGGACCGGTCAGCTCCGGGTCGAGGTGGGTGTTGAGCCCCTCGCGCAGCAGCACGAGGGCCTCGGCCCGCAGCTGCGACACCCGCGACTCGGTGACGCCCAGCTCGGCGGCTATCTCCGCCATCGGACGCTCCTGGAAGAAATAGCCGGCGACGACGTGCCGCAGCCGGTCGGGCAGCGCCTCGATCGCGTGGTGCAGGTAGCCCACCCGTTCCCGCTGGAGGAGCAGCTCCTCGGGTCCCGGCGTGCGCTCGCGCACCATGTCGTCGGCCGTGCCGGGCGCGAAGCCCTGCAGGCTCAGGACCACCGCGCGCTGCACGTCCTCGTCGACGGCGGTGATCTCGTCGACGGCGACGCCGAGCGCCTCGGCGAGCTCGGCCGGCGTCGCGGCCCGACCCAGCGCGGCGGTTAGCTGCTGCTGCGCGGTCTCGATCCGGCGCGCCCGGCTGCGCACCGAGCGGCTGGCCCAGTCGAGGCCGCGCAGCTCGTCGAGCAGCGCACCCCGGATGCGTACCGTCGCGAAGCTGCCGAACGGCGTGCCGCGGTCGGGGTCGTAGCCCTTCGCCGCCGCGGCGAGCGCCGCCATCCCGGCCGACACGAGGTCCTCGCGGTTGACGTGGGCCGGCAGGCGACTTGCTAGCTCGCGGACGAGGTGCCCGACCAGGGGCAGGTGAGCACGGACCAGATCCTCGACTTCACGATCCGTGGCACGGTCGTTGACGACGCGCGACGGAGCAGTGGTGACGGTAGGAGCGGTCATCGGATCCCCTCGTGTGAGCTGGCCCCAAGATCTCGGGACAACGTGCTGACACGAGGAACTCTCGACTACTTAAGGTGCTCTTACAGTCACCTTTGGTTGCTACTCGGTTGCCATTCGCCAGAAGTTCTCAGGATCCACGACCCCTCGGCGAGGCGGCAGCATACCCGCCCGAGGAGCGCCACAAACCCTTGTTACGCAAGGAGACCCGGGTAAAGCAGGGCCAGTTCGCGCGGGTGGGCCGCGATGAGGCGCAACTCGTCGTCGGTGAGCGGCCGTCCAGTCGACGCGTTGCACAACTGCACCAGCTTGAACGACAGCTCCTCGTCGGCGACCTCGACCCCGAGGGAGTCCATGACGTGCCGGAAGCCGGCCTTGCCGCCGTACTCGCCGGTGAGGACGACCCGCCCCCGGGTCGCGTGCCAGTCGTCGGGGAACGGGCCGAGCGCGTCCTCGTCGTAGAGCTCGTAGTTGCGGTGGTCCTTGAGCGCGCCGTCGGCGTGGATGCCCGACTCGTGCGCGAACGCGTTCGCGCCGACGCCGGGCTGGTTGTTCGGCACCGGCTGGCCGAACGCGTACGCGGCCCACCCGCTGAACCGGCGGGCCCAGCGCAGGTCGAGCCGGTCGCCGATCTCCACCCGGTCGGCGACGCCGAAGCCGTTGCGCAGCGCGAGGATGCAGGAGAGCAGGTCGGCGTTGCCGGAGCGCTCGCCGATGCCGTTGACGCAGGTGTTGATCCAGGCGTCCTGGCCGGCGTCGAGGTCGCCGAGCGCGCCGGCCACCGAGTTCGCGACGGCCATGCCGAGGTCGTTGTGGCAGTGCGTCTCGATCGGCAGGCCGGTGGCGGTGGCCAGCTTGGCGAACCGCTCGCCGATGCGGCCCGGGGTGTCGCCGCCGATGGTGTCGCAGTAGCGCACCCGGTCGGCGCCGGCCTCCTTGGCGGCGAGCGCGAACTCGACGAGGAAGCCGTCGTCGGTGCGCGAGCCGTCCTCGGCGTTCACGCCGACCGTCTCCGCGCCGCCGGCCTTCGCGGCGCGCACGGCCGCCTGGGTCTCCCGGATGATCGCCGCGCGGTCGAGCCGGCCCTTGAACTTGTTCTGCAGCATCTGGTCGGACGTCGAGATGGACAGGTTGTAGTGCTTGAGGCCCAACGGGGTGGACGCCTCGACGTCGGCCACCACGGCCCGGCACCAGCCGGACAGCCGCAGGTCGCCGAGCGCGCCGGCGTCGGCGAGCGCCACCTGCGCGCGGACGTAGGGCACCTCGTGGAACAGGAACGGGAAGCCGATCTCGGACTGCGCGACCCCGAGCCGCGCCAGGTACACGTTGACCATCGTCTTGCCGAACTTGGACAGGCCGGTCCGGGCCGTCTGGACCCCGTCACGGTTGGTGACGTCCAGGAAGTGGATGCGTGGCATGGGATCAGGTTGACTCGGTCGCATCCATGTCGTCAACGTTGACGAAAATCAAGTACTATTCGTGCCCATGACCGACGGCACCGTCGATGACCAGGAACTACTCGCCGGCTGGATCTCTGCGGAGGCGGCTGCGAAGCGGCTGGGTGTGAAGACGGCCACGCTGTACGCCTACGTCAGCCGCGGCGTGCTGTTGCGCCGGCGCTCGGCCGTCGGGCACAGCCTGTTCGACCCGGTGGAGGTCGACCGCCTGGCCCGCCGTGGCCGCCCGCGCCGCCGGTCCGGCAGTTCCGAGGTGACGATCGAGTCGCGCATCACCGCGCTCGGCGCCGACCGGCCGTACTTCCGCGGCCGCGACGCGCTCGCGCTGGCCCGGTCGCACCGGCTCGAGGAGGTGGCCGAACTGCTGTGGACCGGCGCGCTGCCCACCGAACCGGCTCCCGCCTGGATGGCGGCGCCCGCGGCGGTGGCCGCCGGCCGGGCCGCGCAGGCCGGGCTGCCGGCCGAGGTGCTGCCGATCGAGCGGCTGCAGGTGATCGTCCCGACGGTCGCCGCCCTCGATCCGCTGCGCCACACGCTCGACCCCGACGCGGTGACGGCGATCGGCCGCACCCTGGTGCCGACGCTCGTCGAGTGCCTGCCGCTCGCGACCGAATGCGGGTCCGCGCGCAGCGATCGCGCCGCCGGGCGCGAGGCCGCACACGGCGCTGTTGCCGACGGGCACAGCCGCGCACCCAGCGGTCACGCCGACCGGCGCGAGGCGACCCGCGGCGACCGCGGCGACCGCGCCGACCAGCGCGAGACCGGGTCCAGCGACAGCGCCGGCGGGCACGAGGCCGCGGCCGGCGATCTTGCCGATCGGCTCTGGCCGCGCCTGACCGCGGCCGCGCCCGACCCGGGCCTGCTCGGCGTGCTGCGCACCGCACTCCCCCTGCTCGCCGACCACGAGATCGCCGCGTCGACGCTGGCCGCGCGCGTGGCCGCCTCAGTGCGGGCCGACCCGTACGCGGCGGTGACCACGGCGCTCGGCGCCACCAGCGGCGCCCTGCACGGCGGTGCGTCGCTGGGCGTCGAGGCGCTGCTGGCCGAGGTCGGCGAGCCGGAGAACGCCGAACGCGTGCTCGGCCAGCGGCTGCGCCGGGGCGAGCGGGTGCCCGGATTCGGGCACGCCGTCTACCGCGACGGCGACGGCCGGGCGGCGCTGCTGTTCGAGGTTCTCGGCGACGCGGCGCCGGGCCATCCCGCGCTCGCGCTGGCCGGCGCGGTGCGGGCCGAGGCGGAGCGCCGCCGCCTGCCGCCGCCGAACGTCGACCTCGCGCTGGGAACGTTCACCCGCGCCGCCGGCATGGTCACCGGCGCCGGCGAGGGCATCTTCGCGATCGCCCGCGTCGTGGGTTGGCTGGCCCACGCGATGGAGGAGTACGAGCACCCCACCCGTCTGCGCCTGCGCGCGGTGTACCGCTGACCGAGGTGCCCGCCCATTGGCGATCTTGGAGGCCGGTGGCCCCCTGAGGGGCCACCAGCCTCCAAGATCCGGCGATATGGGGCTTGCCTTTCGAGCAGCGAGGCGCCAAGGTAAACCGTATGGTTAACCTTCAGTCGTCGAGTCGGGCCCCGGGCCTCGATCTGACGTTCGGTGCGCTCGCCGATCCGACCCGGCGCGGCATCGTCGCCGCTCTCGCCGGGGAACCGCGCACGATCGCGGCGCTCGCCGAGCCGCTGCCGATGTCGCTGGTCGCGGTGAGCAAGCACATCACCGTGCTGGAGCGGGCCGGGCTGCTGACCCGTACCCGGGTCGGGCGGGCCCAAGTGTGCCGGCTGCGACCCGACCCGCTGGCCGGCGCCGCGGGCTGGCTCGCCCGCTACGAACCCTTCTGGACGAACCGGCTCGACTCGCTGGAGCGCTACCTGATCGCGGAGGATTCATGACCGAGCGAAGCGAGGGCATCATCAGGCTCAGTCCGCCCCGTCAGGGCGCGACACCGCGAAGCGGGGTTGCGTCATGACCGAGCGAAGCGAGGGCATCATCAGGCTCAGTCCGCCCCGTCAGGGCGCGACACCGCGAAGCGGGGTTGCGTCATGACGGAACTCAGGATGAACCGCACCTTCGCCGTCCCGGCTGAGCGGGTGTGGCGCGCGCTCACCGATCCGGCCGCGCTGGCGGCCTGGTTCTGGCCGCAGCGCTTCGCCACGACCACCGAGGTCGACCTGCGCGTCGGCGGCCGGTACCGGATCGACGGCACCGCGGTCGGGATGGCGGTCAGCGGCGAGTACGTCACCGTCGAGCCGCCGAACAAGCTCGTGTTCACCTGGCGCTGGGACGGCGAACCCGGCGAGACGCTGGTGACGATCGAGCTGACGCCCGTCGCCGCCGGCACCGAACTGGCGCTGCGGCACGAGCGCTTCACCGACGACGCCACCCGCGACAGCCACGCGCAGGGCTGGCACGACTGCCTGGACCGCCTGCCGGCGTACCTGAGCTAGCGTCCGGGGAATGCGCGCGTTCCTCATCGGCGGCGGCCGCGGCGACGACACCGCGGCCAGCCACCGGCCGTTCGTCGACGCCCTCGCCGGCACCGGCCCGGTGGTCGTCTACCTCCTCGACGACGCCGACGCCGAACCCGCCCGCTGGTCCGCCACCCTGGCCGCGGCCGGCGCCGCGCGAACCAGCGTCGTCGCCGTGTCGAGGCAACGCCCGCCACAACCAACCGATCTCGACGGGGCGGCCGGCGTCTATGTCGCGGGCGGGCTGACCCCGGCCTACCGCGATGCGCTCGTCGACCCCGGCACCGGCTGGCTCGCCGCGGCCGGGGCGGCCGGCCTGCCGTACGCCGGATTCTCGGCCGGCGCGGCGGTGGCCGCCGAGCAGGCGCTCGTCGGCGGCTGGCGCGCGACCCACGGCGGCACGGAGATCGCGATCTGCGACGCCGACTTCGGCGAGGACCTCGACGCCCTGACCGTGCGGCCGGGCCTCGGGCTGGTGCCGTTCCTCGTCGACGTGCACGCCGCACAGTGGGGCACCCTCAACCGCGTCATGCATGCCGTGCTCACCCGGACCGGTCCCGCAGAAGGCTGGGCCATCGACGAACACACCACCCTGGAGACCACCGACGGCGTCCCGGTCGCAGTGCACGGCACCGGCGCGGCCGCGCGCGTGAGGCGCGCGACAGCGGAAACTGTCGAAATCACGATCCACGTC
>Ga0111538_10006168_pt1 | contig 16272 bp, 10 predicted proteins | sample SoiMethybrSBSTD1_FD_79669 | JGI IMG/M metagenome (GOLD analysis project Ga0111538, IMG submission 79669) | Bulk soil microbial communities from a Populus tree surrounding site in Tennessee, USA - Soil MetaG P. TD hybrid SBSTD1 (version 2)... | ecosystem: Environmental > Terrestrial > Soil >...
CGACAAAAATGTATTGGCCACCATAGCCCCAGGCATAGTAGGTGTCAATGGTAGATCCATTTGAATTAAACTTTTTTGTCCACCAAAAGTAGCCGTATCCTTCATCACTGCTAATTTGAATCTTTGGTGTTGTAGATTCTTTCACCCAATTTGAGGGAATGATTTGTTTTCCGTTCCAGACGCCGTCATTGAGATAGAGCAACCCGAACTTTACCATATCACGGGGCGTAATTGAGATATCACCGATGACACCAAAATCGTTGTTGCCGGTATTGACCTTTTCTATTTTCAATGGATCCAACAAACGTTGCTTTAATTCCTTATCATTTCTCATGGATGTTGATTTCCTGAGAATTTTATTCATCATGAGGTGATTCATCGAGTTGTAGCCGAAAACCGGAGACGAGGAACTTGTTTTAGTCCTTGATAAGACGCAATCAAAGGGATCCCGGACCTTGCCACACTGATTGGCCGTATTCCGTTCGTCATAGTAATCGAATTCGAGTTCATTCCAGTCTAGGCCGGTGGTCATGGTGAGCAACTGTCGAATGGTGATACTTCGATTCTGCTCATTACAGGCTTTGTCTTTGTACTTTTCTAAATATTGGCAGATCGGCTCATCCACACTTTTTAATTCATTTTTTGAAAGGGCAATTCCCGTCAATGCACTGGTGAAACTTTTTGTCGCCGATTGGATGAGCCAAACGTCATCTGGTTTCCATCCATAGAAATAATCTTCATAAATCAGGAAACCGTTTCGGGCAATGAGAAGTGAGTGTACATTGGGAAATTGTTCGCGCATGATGTGATAACTCAAACTATCCAGCAAGTCGATGTTGATCATTGCCTCGGACGCTGAACCGATTTTCAAATCGTCGGCTCGTTGTTCAGGCTTCTTCCGTACATAAGTTTTTCCAACCTTAGGACGAAGCCCCGACAGGGTATCGGGATTTACCGGTCGGAATGTAACAGGATGTTTTTTACGGCTATCGTCGGTCCAATATCCGGTGATGGTGTTTGACACCAGGGCATATTTTCCTTCGAACTTTGAATAGAAATCACTTCTGTTAAAGTGCAGTGAGTCGTTTCGAAAGAACAGGGTATCCAGCGGAATTTCATTTGCCTTTGGGTTGAGTATGAAAAGGTGAGCAGTAGGTCCTGTAAGTTTAAGATATATGCGATAGGTGATAGGCTTTATTGTGAGTAATCCCAGCCAATGATCAGGGGGCTTGGCGCTGACCAACTGAATTGAAAAAAATGCAATAAGGACGACCAAAATATTTTTCACAGTAGTAGATAGTATGGCAGAATAAACTTCATGTTTAAAAAATTAAGATACCTTAAAAATACTTTTATCTTTACTATAGTTACACAATTTCGATATGCCTGTAACGAATGCCACCATTCTGATTCCCGACATCAGCGGGTTCACACAGTTTATGACCGTGACGGAACTCGAACATGGTTCTCACCTTATCAGCGACTTTCTGGAGACAATCATTCAAAATGTTGACGGGAGTTTCGAAATATCAGAAGTAGAAGGCGATGCTGTATTGCTTTACAAAAAGGACACAGTTCCATCAAAACAAGAAATTCTTGATATATGTCTGAAGATGTTCGAGGCATTTCACTACAAAAGAAAGTTCATACAAAAGGTGGCAGTCTGTCCCTGCGGCGCTTGCCAGGCCCTGATAAATTTATCCCTGAAATTTATAACTCATTATGGAACGCTTCTGGAAATAAAAGTTGACCGCTTTACAAAAGCTTCAGGCCTTGATATGATCATTGCGCATCGCATTTTGAAAAATAGCGTGCCGTCAGACGAGTACATTTTATTTACCGAGAATTTCTTAAAACAAGTCGCCAAGGAGACAGACCAACATGGCCTTGCCTGGCAATCGTCCGTTGATGAATTTCCATTTATTGGGAAAGTCAATTATGAATTTGCGCTGCTAGAACCGATAAAAAACAGGATACCCGATCCGCCGGTACCTGAAATAGAATATCAGGTCGATGATCGTCCTTGTTTTGAGTTGGAAATTAATCTCACCCCTGACGAGATGCTTATCGCGGTGATAGATATGCAAAACCGGATTTATTGGATGAATGACTTAAAGAAGGTAGAATCGGAAAGCGAGCACGTTTACGTTGGCAGTGTACATTACTTAATATTCAATGACGTTCGCGGCCGCGTTTCCCCCATAAAGATGATCAAAAGAGAAAACGAGATTTTCTACTCAGAGATCGTGAAGGTCGAAGAGTTGAATATCAGCGTGATTTATGAGTACCGTTTTAGGCTAACGAATGAAGGGAATTGCCTGATCGCGACCAGAATTCTGCCAGGCCCTGACAAGCAGGTTTCTACGGAGTTATTTTCATTCCTGGACGATAGCTTAAAAATATCGGTCTCTAATCTGAAGGCCTATGCTGAGAATGGATTTCAACCATTAAAGAAAGTAGAAGCTGTTTAAAAGATTCATCCTCTCTCAGCCTGGTATTGTGGAACGAATTACCGGCTTGATATCCAGCAACAGGGTACCATCGAGGGCCTCTAGCGGATACACCTTAACACGCCCGGATTCAATAGCCAGCACTTTTACTGGGTGTAACCCAATCGGATTTGGACGATCCGGCGAGCGTGTTGTAAATACACCCACGTGAGGCGAATTGATTTGATTTCGAGGATAACATTTTAACACTTCACGGTCAACCAAGTGAAACCAGGTGAGTAAAATAATTTCATTGCCAACTTTCAGACCTTGAAGTCCGGGCAGAAATTCCTTATCAATGTTTAACCAGGCTTCAGGCGCGCCTTCGTCTCCCTGTAGTGGGCAATCCTCTCTTTTTATTAAGGCAGATTGCACGGTGCCAATTGGTTTTAAATTTAAGTCAACCATATGTGTATTGAAAAGTCTTGTATAACAATAAAAACAGCTACCAATTGTTCTAAGAAACGCAAAGTAGTTTCCTTCGGACTAAATTTTATTGTAAGTTAAATGCATTGCTTTAACCAACTTAAATGAGTTCCACAACGCTTTCTGCTCCTTCAACCTTTCTCGGTGCTCCAGTTTCAGAGTCAGAGCGAATCATTCTGTTGGATTCCCTTCGCGGCATCGCATTGTGTGGAATTTTATTAATGAACATTCCTGGCTTTGCTTTGCCGTTGATGCAAATGTTGGATCCATTTCTTCGCAACGAGCTTAGCGGTCCTAATTTTTATGCTTACTATATTGTCGAGTTACTGCTTGAGGGTAGTCAGCGGGCGATCTTCACGATGCTATTCGGAGCAGGTATGCTGCTCTTTTTAAATCGCCTAGAAAGCAAAGTAGATGGCCTGATGGTTGCTGAATATTATTTTAGACGGCAACTATGGCTTTTGGGATTTGGTTTGTTCAACGCGTACATACTGTTATGGTTTTGGGACATTCTTTTCCCCTATGCGATTTTCGGAATGTTTTTGTTTCCGTTTCGAAGACTTACACCCAAGGCTTTATTAGTTGCGGCAGGCATTTGCCTCGTGATGATGACGGTTCGCGAAAACGTAGATTTTTATAGGGAGAAGGCTGTTATTCAAAAAGGCGAAGCTGTCGCAGCGACCGATACAACAAAAGTAAAACTTAGCGACACTCAAAAAGAAGAGCTCGAAGCCATGCAACGCATGAAGGAGGAGACGTCAAGGGAAGCCAAAGAAAAGAACATCAAAAAGAATGAACGTAAAGTACTCGGAAGTTACCCTGAGTTATATGAGGATCATAGCGCCCGAAGTTTTCGGGGCGAAACCGCGGTAGTATTTTATTTTCTTTTTTGGGACATACTCTTATTCATGTTCATTGGTATGGCTTTTTACAAAACCGGTGTTATAACGGGAAATCAGCCTGCGAAAACATACTGGCTACTCTTCATCATTGGCTTAGGCGTTGGCTTACCGCTTTCTTATTTCAGGTTACAGCCTATGTTCGAACATCAATTTAATTTTTATTTGATCGCTAAGAATGAACATTTCGAATTCTATCAATTATCAAGAATATTTAGGTCGCTTGGTATTTTTGGACTCATCATGTTAATGTATAAATCAGGATGGTTTACTTGGTTATTTGCCATGATGCGACCAGTCGGACAGATGGCATTTACAAATTACCTCATGCAATCCTTTTTGTGTGGAATGATTTTTTATGGTATAGGCTTTGGGTTGTTTGGCAAACTCCAGCGTTATGAAATTTATTATGTTGTGTTAGGGGTCTGGATATTTCAGATCATATTTAGCCGCCTTTGGCTGCGCTACTTTCAATTTGGTCCGTTGGAGTGGGTATGGCGAAGTTTGACCTATTGGAAGAGGCAACCGATCAGGAGATCAGGTCCAAATATTTTGAAAAATCCAATAGGCTGATTCACATTAGTCATCAGCACTTGATTTAACACAGACTCGTTCGAATAAAAAATTAATATCCTATGAAAACGCAATCGAACACGACATTTATGTTCGGGCTGATTGTAATCGTGATGCTTTTCGTTGCATCCCAGCCGAGCCAGGAGACTTTTGACAAGATTACTGTAAGGGAATTTGAGTTAGTCGATGAAAATGGAACAAAGCGCGTCACCATTCAAGCCTACAAGGATGGCGAAGTTGTTTTTAGATTAAGGGATGAAAAAGGCAACATTAGAGTCAAGCTGGGTGCGGCGGAGGATGGGTCAGGATTTGTTCTCTTGGATGATAATGATTCAGGTATTCAGGCACTGGCAAAAAAGAATGGAATAAGTATTTCGCAGTTTGATAAGGATGGGAAGAAGAGGGTGTATTGATCGGCGGAAACTTGGGAGTTATCTGGTTCAGAATGTCGAACGCCGAATGTTGAATCACGAAGGGAAATGCCTTGATAGGCAATTGGGTAGATCTGAAAAGTAGTTATTAATTCTAATTTTTTTTGAGCTGAGGAAAGACTTGCAAACAATACTCGAGAGTTGCATTTCTCTTGCATTTTCTCAGCGCGTATTTCTCGGCACCCTCTGCGGTTAAAGTTCGACGGGACCATTAAATTTTCTCCGATCGAAAACTATAGAGAAACGGGGCCTTGTGCGCTCTACCAGAATATTGCTTTTCATGCCGAAGCAATAGATCCATCGAAAGAATTTTACGTTGGAAGGTCGTACGGCGCAACTTTACACCAAGAATAGCTTCATACACTTGTTGCAATTCTTTCATGGTGAATTTTTCCGGTAACAAATTTCTGCCGACTAAATTCCGGTCAAGATTTTCACGAAGGGTTTGGATGGCCTTGGCTACAATGTCCGTGTGATCCAGCATCAATGGGGGCAACTGATCAATCGCATACCACTTGCAGGAATCGGAAAGATTGTCGGGCTTCGGAACTACATCTTTATAATTTATCAAAGCATAATATGCGACCGTAATAAAACGATCCAGCATCCAACTATATTTCGCATCGTCTGAGTCAAAACCGTTTGCTTCCAATATGGTCTTCATAATCTCAGATTGATATCGCTTCAAGCTCCCAAAGGTGTAAAACTGTTCCAGGTAGATATTTTTTAAGCCAGTGCGCTCCTCCAGTCCTCGTCTGACGGCGTGGTTTAGATCTTCCGTCTCCTTTACAAAGCCGCCGGGCAGAGCAAAAAGCTCTGTGTTGTGGTATTCCAGGATCAGGATTTTGAGTTGATCCCCGGAAAATCCGAAGATGACCGAATCGTAAGCAATGTGCGGAATGTACTTTGACACCTATCGACCCCCGTTTTTTCAAAAATAAATGGCAATTGATGAAAAACCTAGATATATTGTCACAAATTGAGACAATAATGAAATATCGGCTTCGAATCATGAACGCAACCTTAGCACTGAGCGCTGTTTTCATGTTGAATGAGATTGTTGTGGCACAAAAAAGTGATGGTTTTCCGATTCAGGCGAAAACTCAAAATGGTATCATTGAAGGTCTGTATGATACACGAACCGGGCTTCAAACTTACTTTGGAATTCCTTTCGCAAAGCCTCCCGTGGGTATTCTCCGATGGCGAGAACCTCAGCCTGTTGAAAATTGGAAAGGTGTTCTGAGCACCAAGGCATTCGGTCCAAAACCAGTGCAATCAATTGTCTATGGCGATATGAATTCTCGTGCAAGTGGCATGAGCGAGGATTGTTTGTATTTAAATGTATGGACGCCTGCTAAGCGGAATACGGCTGGGCTACCTGTACTAGTATATTTTTACGGTGGTGGTTTTGTTGCAGGCGATGGTTCTGAACCTCGATATGACGGTGCGACGATGGCGAAAAAAGGAATCGTCGTTGTAACTGTTAATTATCGATTAAACATTTTTGGATTTTTTTCGCATCCTGAACTGACAAAAGAATCTCCCCTTAAAGCCTCGGGAAACTATGGGCTGTTAGACCAGCATGCCGGACTATTATGGGTTCAAAAAAATATTGCAGCCTTCGGCGGAAACCCGAGAAAAGTGACGATTGCAGGAGAGTCTGCGGGATCTATTTCCGTAAGCGCGCAAATGGCATCACCATTGTCAAAAGATCTAATACATGGAGCCATCGGCGAGAGCGGGGCTGGCATCAATCCGACGCTGGCACCCGTACCGTTGGCAGAAGCAGAAAAAACAGGTTTGGACTTTGCAAAGAACGCAGGGTATCCTGCGTTAGCTCAGCTTCGGGCACTTCCGACGCGCGACATATATGAAATCTATACAGAGTCAAAACGTTTTGGATTTCCTACGGTAATTGACAATTTTTTCTATCCTAAATCTATTCCTGCAATTTTTAATGCGAAAGAGCAGGCTCAAATTCCACTACTCCTGGGATGGAACTCCGCTGAGATTCCAGGTACGGCGTTTATGCAAGGGCAACCGTATTCGGAAGAAAACTATATTAAAAAAGTAAAGGAAGTTTACCCAGATCAGGCGGACGAAGTCTTGAAACTTTATCCGTACGGTTCCCCGAAAGAAATCGAACTATCTGCCACGGCTTTGGCATCCGATAGATTTATTGCCTACAGCACCTGGAAGTGGTTCGACCTACATCGAAAGAACAGTAGCCAACCCGTTTACCGTTACCTATACAGTAAATTAAGACCTCCGTTAGTGGATCAGAGTAAGGCATCGGGTCTGGCCGGAGGAACCGTGGATAAATCAAATGCTCCGAAAATGCCCGAGCCAGTGGGCGCACCGCATGCCTGTGAAATTGAATACTGTATGGGCAACCTGGACCTGGTAAAAGAATACGCCTGGACAAAAGATGATTACAAGGTATCCGAAACCATGCAGAATTATTTCGCCAATTTCATCATATACGGAAATCCTAATGGAGGCACACTTCCACAATGGCCCGCAGCGGAACCAAATGATGAAACACCGCCGGTTATGATTTTGGATGTTACTTCGAAGGCTGTAGATGCTAAGGACGACGCACGTTACATATTTTTGGACAAGGCCTACAAGAATAACAAATGACCCTGAATATTTAGTTCTTCGGCTGGTCTCGATATTATCTATTGGAATGGAAAGGATGATAGCGGGAAAGCAGCAGTTGCAGGGTTATATTTTGTGAGAATTTCCACAGAAACCATGACCAATTCGACTAAAATCATCGTATTGGAATAATGGATAAACGTTTCTTCAACCACTGTTTATTATAAATCTGATTAAGTGATTATTTTTGATCTTCCCTGAGCTCGAAGCTGTTTATCTTAAATTTTAAGTTACTTATTGAATAGAGAGGGAATTAATGAGAAGTGTCTGATCAAATCGCCGAACATTACTACGACTTTAGCTTATTTTTTTAGCATGATACGTGTAACATCAAACTTTTTAAGTTTTCTCTACAGGAGAAAAATATTTTTTTTGGCCCTGCCTTTTTTTGTTAGCAATGGTTTTGGGCAAGCACAGAAAGACGACCTTTTGTTGATTGTTGAATCCGAGTTGAATCGGGAGATAACTGAATTCAAAAAGCTCAGTCAACCTCCTTACTTCGTTGCATATAGAATCTACGATACCCATTCAGGTTACCTATCTTCCTCCTTTGGAAGTCTTGTTGGTTCAGATTCGGATCAATCTCGAATTCTGGTCACGGACGTAAAAGTGGGCGACTATAGTTTCGATAGTTCGCATCCCGTCAGCAACTATGAAGACTTCGAAGCATACGACATGCCGGGTACCAAAGACGCGGTGGAATTACCTTTGGACAATAGGCCAGAAGCCATAAAATTGATTCTCTGGCAGCAAACTCAAAATTCATATCGCCAGGCACTCAATTATTTTAAGGCGTTAAAAAATGCACCCAAGACTGAGGGAAAATCCATCGATGATTTTTCCAAAGAGAAGGCTGAGGTTTTTATCGCGCCTCCGCTTCAAGATTTCAAAAACATTTTCGACGCGCCCACCTGGACAGAAAAAATAAAAAAATTCACCGCTCCATTTTCAAAATATTCAGACATCATCGATGCCGAAGCTTCGCTTGAGGTGAGTACAGAAAGAAAATACTTTATCACTTCAGAGGGTGCCCGCATCGTTCAGAACAGAACCTTTGCATACCTTACGATTCGCGGCTCAATCCGAGCGGTGGATGGCGATATTGTGCCGCTTCACCAATCATACTTTGCACTCGAACCTTCTCAATTACCGTCAGATGAAACGGTATTGCTGGATGTAGAAAAGATGATTTCGAAATTAAATCTCTTGCGTACGGCGCCAGTAGCAGAGCCCTACACGGGTCCCGCCATTTTGTATTCGCGTGCTGCCGGCGTTTTTTTTCATGAGATCTTCGGACACCGCGTCGAAGGTCATCGTCTCAAAGACAAGAATGATGGACAAACGTTCAAAGGCAAAATACAGGAGCAAGTGTTGCCAAAATCTTTGAGTGTGACATTCGATCCAACACTCGCCAGTTTTAAGGGTCAACCGCTCAATGGCCATTATCAGTTCGATGATGAGGGTATCGTAGGACAAAAGGTAAAAGTTGTTGAGAATGGTATTTTGAAAACCTTCCTCATGTCCAGGACACCAATTGAAAATTTCTCAAATTCAAATGGACACGGTCGCTCGCAAGCAGGCGCTGAAGCTGTATCGAGACAATCGAACTTACTTATTGAAAACACAAAGTCAGTTTCTATGAGTCAGATGCGAAAGATGCTGGTATCTGAATGCAAAAAACTACGCAAACCTTATGGGTATTTGTTTATGGACGTGGTCGGGGGTTTTACGACCACCAATCGCTACATGCCAAATGCCTTTAACATATTTCCCACGGAAGTATACCGTGTATACACCGATGGACGTCCCGATGAGTTGGTGCGCGGCGTTGATTTAATAGGAACACCGCTGGCCATGTTTGCCGCCATCCAGGCAGCGGATGATAAGAATGAAGTGTTCACCGGTTTCTGTGGGGCAGAGTCAGGAAGCATTCCCGTTACGGCCATCTCGCCTTCCCTGTTTGTAAAACGGATCGAAACTCAGAAGAAACCGATGGCTCAAATTGAAAAGAATATTCTTGAACGGCCTTCCGGTAGTAAATAGGCTACTTGTAATCGACATTAAATGAAAAGATACTTTCATTATATTTTACTCCTGCTTATAGCACCAATGCTTACCGCGCTGGGCCAGGAACAATCAGATGACATCATACTCAAAGCGATGCAGGATGAGCTTACGCGGAATATGAAAGAACTGAAGCTGCCCGATTATGACAAGCCATTCTTTATTATGTATGGCATACAGGATCAAAAAAGTTACTCCATCGCGGCTACGCTGGGTTCCATTGTGCGGTCGACCGAAAAGTCATTTCGGTTCAAGTCAAACACTCGCGTATTGGTAGGGGACTATGCGTTCAACGATGAGAGTCTTGAAGATAACCTGACCAGCGCGCCAACGGCATTGGAAATAAATTTACCTGTCGACGATGATTACATGGGTATAAGACGCTCGCTTTGGTCAAGCACAGATAAAGTATACCGGGATGCTGCTCGGCATTTTCAACGACATCAACAAACGCTGAAGGAAAGCGGCAAAACTTTATCGGATATTCCACATCGTTCATTTGCTAAAGGAACGCCCGTCAAGCTCATCTCCACATTGACGCCATATTCATTTGATAAATCAAAATGGGAGCAAAAGCTGAAAAACTTATCGGCCCTGTTTCTCAAACATCCGACAATCCAGAATTCGACAGTCATTGTTCAATTTACCGAGGGGTATAAATACATGGTTAATAGCGAGGGTGTAGTTGCAAAAATTCCCTATCGTGAAACGTCTTTTATGTGCTTGGGCCAACTCAAAAACGCAGACGGAGAATTTGCATGGGATCAAATTTCTCATCAAACTTTTTTACCTGACCAATTACCCACGGAAGATGAATTGAAAAATGAAATCGAGAAAATGATTGGCAGTGTCGAGCAGCAATTAAGTACTCCAAAATTTGAAGAAGAGTATAGCGGTCCCGTTTTGCTTATGGGCTCCGTCGTAGCGGACGTGTTTTCCCACGTGCTTTTTAACGGACCAGAAAACATTGTGGCTAGCAATTCCATTCCACGGTTAACCGGCTTTCAATATCAGGCGGAGCCTCTAATGGATGGAAAAATTGGTAAAAGTATTTTTCATGAGTCCCTAACGATCAAAGCTAAGCCAAAATTAAAATCGTACAACGGCACAAGTCTATCAGGATCGTTTGAGGTGGATGATGAAGGAATTGTGCCTGCCGATGAGCTCATGGTGATCGAAAATGGGGTGTTAAAAAATTTATTGAACGATCGGACAATAACAAATTCGACGCAGCGGGCCAATGGATTTGGTGGCGGCGCCGGCGTTTTTGAAGTTACCTCGTCACAAAAAAATTCTGAAAAAGAACTAAAGGAGAAACTTATGGCAAAAGCCAAAGCTGAAGGCCTTGAATATGCGTACATCATCAGAAATTCTCCTGCATCAATGGGTATGATGAACGTTTACAAAGTCTCCCTGAAAGATGGAAAGGAGGAGCTCGCGCGTAATGCGTTTTATGAGGAAATCAATTTTAAAACCTTCAAAAGGATTTTGGGTGCCTCTGATAAGTATGTTGCTCATAACCTCAACACGCCTGACTTTCAGAACTTAAACCAGACGGGCGGACGTGGCTCTTACATTGTGCCGGAAGCTATTTTGCTGGAAGAGTTGGAGATCAAATCCGTTCAACTGCCTACCTTAAAGGAAGAAGAGTATGTAACGAATCCGTTGATTCAAGGGAAATGATCCTCTCTCCAGAAAAACCTGATCGTCGAAGGCAAATTATCAGTCCCGCAGGGACGGCAGTTTGTTTCGAGTGAGTATTCTATCAACATTTCGATATGCATCGCGTGAAGCATCATCTGTGGATTGAAACTCTTTTTCGGGTGTCAGTTGTTTTCTAAAATTTTTTTCAAGGTTACCAGGCTCGTCTCAAGATCCTTTCCCAGGAGTTTCTCCATGTTCATGAACAATAGCATTAGGTTCATGGGATATTTTAAAGTGCTGGTCATGCCCCAGGTTACCAGCGTTTCATTTTCCGAAATGGGTTTTGTTGTAAAAGGTGTTTTGGCAATTCCTTCAAAGGGCTTAATAAAACGAACTTCGACATCGATTCTTTCTCCCTCGCTGATGCCTTTAAGTTCTTGTTCACCTTTGCCAGCCTGTTTGTTACCGTCCCAGGCATACACGAATCCAACTGATCCGTCTGTTCCCCTAAATTCCTTTTTCATATTGGGGTCCATCATAACCCATTTGCTGAAGTGTTCTTGATTTCTTAGGTACCTGAGAAAATTGAATACTTCTTGTAAGGGTTTACCGATTTTTATTTCACGTTTTAGTGAATATGTTTTGTTCGTGAACAGCGCGAGGAATAAAAGAAGTACGATGACCGCAGCAAGCACAAGCAGGATTGTTATTAAGGTATTCATGCGATTGTTATTTTAGGTTATTCAAAAAATTAGAACCGGCTTTTTTTTATCAAAGATAATGGCAAGGTCTAGCGCATGTGATGGGTAAATCCGACAAACTTTGGTGGGCATCTGCGTCAATCTCGAAACTCGTCGGCTTGTCCGGATGTTCATGTGCGAACATTTTCATTCAAAAGCCTATCGCCTCTAGTTAAGGTATATCTGAAATAAAAAAGAATTCCGGTGTTTACCGGAATTCTTAAACCCCTCTAATCATGACCCTCAACTGATGTGTCGGACTATATCTAAAATGGTCGTTCCTTAAAGTTTCAGAAACAGATGTATTTGATCTATCGCTTTACTTCTAAGTCAATAAAATTTATGCCTTGTTTTTATACCATTCTGTGGCAATTGTGAGCATGCGGGCGTAACCGGAATTCTACAATTCGATGTTTTTTGTTGAATATCTTCCGCAGTGTCAGGTAAATTGGGATTCTCAGAGCGGGAATTATGCATTTGAGGATTGGACTTATCAGAAAGGTAATTTCACAGTAAAAGTCGATCCTTTGCCCACCTCACTTTTCAGGCTGACTGTTCCATTGAGACGGTCCACAGATCTTTTTAGAATATAAAGCCCGAGGCCCGTGCCAGTAGCATTTTTTGTGGCGCGGAAAAACATTTCAAAGATTTTAGGCTGGTGTTCCAATAGTATACCCTGTCCGTTATCTTCCACTTCGATAAATAAGTGCTCTGTGTTTGAAAAGACGCGTACGACTACAAAAGGTGATGTTTTGCTGGAATACTTGATGGCATTTTCCAGTAGATTTTGCATAATTGCAGTCAACAGGCTCCATTCAGAAAAGTACTCAATATCCGATTGAATTTCCTTTCTAAACGCTATTGCATTAAAATTGGGTAGACTGTTGAATGACGTTATACACTCGTCAACCATTTTGTGAAAATCAATTTTTTCTTTTTCCAGGTCGCCGTGACTCAACCTGGTTAAATTGATTAACCCGCTAATGATATGATTGAGACGCTCGACCTGTTTTTCCTGTTTATCAATGTAGTCGAGGGCCACAGGATCTTTGATGTCAATTTTCGCCAGAAATGATAAACCGAGTAAAGCGGCAATAGGGCCTCTTAGATCATGCGAGATACGATGAAAGAAGGTATCCAACTCCGCGTTTTTATTTTGAATGATTTCTGTTTGCTCTTGATTTTTTTCGAGCGTTGCATGCAATTCTTCATACGCTTTTGAAAGTTGTTCGGTACGGACCTTTACTTTGATCTCCAGTTCCTCCGTCGCTTCCTGCTGAACTTTAAGCGCCAGGTGTTGGGCATCCTCCTTTTCTTTTTTAAATCGCCTATATTGATCTCCAAGGGCAAATGCAATAATAGTTGTTTCTAATGCGGCGCCGATCTCCACAAAGTGTGTTGTCCAAAAATTAAATGGTAAAACGCCGTTATTGCGCAGCGTCAAAAGTAATCCACCACAAAGGTAGATAGTCCAGGCAGCGATGAAATAGTTCGCTGTCTTATTGCCCTTCAGTTTGCAGACGACACCCGTGGTCATGTAGAGAATTGTCGATAATGAGATCAGGTTATTTCCGGCCGAGGGAACAAGGTCGGTGGCCACAAGAATATTGGCGATGATCGACAATGGGATGAGCGTGACCAACGCATAATACATGACATGAGAGTATCGTTTTACATCTAAAAATCGCATTGTAAAAACAGCGAGGAAGATGGTCAGCACGCCCATGCTCATTCTACCCGCGTAAAAATTCAGATTCGGGTTTTCGGGCCATAAAAATTTTCCTGCGTATCCCGATGCTGATGAAAGGATAACGAAAGTGCAGACAATCGTAAGGATGTATAAGAGGTAGTTGATTTCCTTTAGCGATAGGAAAAGGAGGAGGTTATAGAAAAACATTACGATCAGTATTCCATAAAAAATTCCATGCCCTATATCTTCCCTTCGCGTCTTCTCATGAAACTTTTCTTTTTCAAGCACAAACAGCGGAAATGTTTTTGGGCTCTGACCAGAAATTCTGATAAAGACAGTATTTTCTGAATTGGCATCGAAAATAAGCGGCAAGACATGCCCGGTGTGAGATATTTTCTTTACACTTTGTTTCCGATAATAGCCAGCCGGGGCATGTTGCCACCCTCCATCATGCTGGAGTTGGTAGAAATCCACATATTCGAGAAATGGCGCAGGAATCTCAAGATACCATTGCGTGTGTGGTGAATTGGACTTCGTGATGACTTTTAGCCAGATAGCAGGCTTTATATATCCGAAGGTAAGGCCCGTGCTGGGTTTAAATCTTTTCTGAAAACCTGGCTTTACTATTTGTTCAATGGAGATGGCGTTGGTGGAATCCAGAAAAACATCAGCGTGCTCGTCTAGACGATAGACGGTATTGCTATCCGCCAAAGAAAAGTACTCCTGACCGGCGCCATAATGAAAGCAAAACACCAGGTATACTAACGCTACTGTCCTGAATGTGTGTAAGTTGAAAGAATAGCGCATTAGAATCCGTCAAAAAATAACCGCTAAAAATAATCAAAATTGCTTGCGATCAGGTCATCAATAAAAAGAGATTTATTGATCTCTCAAAACCTTTGCAGGATTGGCAAGCGCCGCACGGAGCGACTGACTTGAAATGGTAAGCAGGGTTGCTACAAGGACAATTAATCCAGGGAGTAAAATCATCCACCAGCTTATGTTGATTTTATATGCAAAGCCCTGAAGCCATTGATGCGTAAAATAATACGCAATAGGAAATGCAAACGCACAACTAATGATGATTAACCTGATGTAACTTTTTGACAGCATCATAATAATGTTCCAGACACTGGCTCCTAAAACTTTTCGTACGCCAATTTCTTTTGTTCGCTTTACCATGGCAAGTGTAGCCATTCCAAATAATCCCAGGCAGGCAACAGTCATCGAAATAAAACTAAATAAACCCAGAAGCCTTTCGAATAATAAATCGGCCTTGTATTGTGCTTCAAAAAATCGATCCATGAAATAATAAGTAAAGGTATCGTTAGGATAATGTTTTTTCCAGATTTGTTGTAGCATGGGAAGAAAATCGCTTGCGCTTGACTGAACTTGAAACGAGTAATATCCATATTCATGCGGATGGTGATGAGTAAAGATTATAGGTTCCACTGCCTTGCGGACTGACTCGTGATGGTAATCTTTCCAGAGACCAATAATGCGAAGAGATTTCTGTTCGCTCGTTATGAGTGTTGTATTCACAGCGTCTTTAGGATTTTCAAAACCAAGCGCCAACGCCGCAGATTCGTTTATCATACACGTCTCATGCGAGTCGTTTGCACTAAAATTTCGGCCTTCTAATAGTGTCATACCAAACGTTTCCTGATATCCCTCATCGATCCACATCAGCCAAAAGGATTGCTTTCTTTTCGAGTTTCCACCAACGGCATGAACGCCTTCATCATGAAAACGAATCTCTTCTCCCGGAACATTCATGGTGGACGTTCCGGAAACGAATGCTGGATGTTGAAGCACTTCATCACGGAAGGTTATGAATCGAGTCTTTCTTAATGAATCAGAATTAGTCGAAGCCGGTCCCCGAAGAGTAATCGTTTGTTTGGCATTAAATCCCATGTCGAACTCGCGCATAAATTTGACTTGACGTCCAGCGATCAATGTCACCGTGACAATACCAATTGCCAGAAACAACTGAAACACCATCAGTGATTGATGTAAAAGGTTAGCCTTGCCCTTACCACCACCCAATTTATTTTTAAGAATAAGCGCCGGCTTATAGTTGGATATAAAATATGCAGGATAGAAGGCAACCAATGTGGTGACGCTAACAAAGACCAGGAAGTAAATTGCCCATTGTGTAGCGTCCGGCGACGCAAACTGAACGTTTGTAAAAAGCAAGTAGGAGAGTGGCCCTGAGAAGAGGGAATAGAGAATGAGTCCTATTAAGAAAGTCATAACCGAAAGGATAAACGCTTCCAGCAAGAACTGCCCGCTTATAATCATTCGGTTAGCGCCAAAAACTTTTCGCACGCCGATTTCGTCAGCGCGCTCCAACGAACGCGCCAAAGAAAGATTGATATAGTTAATCCACGCGGCCACCAAAATAAAAATTGCCATGGAGATCAACGTAAACAGCAACGTTCGGCTTACGGTAGGTTTTATTTCGCCGGAAAGGATTGGCTCTAAATGCAAATCTTCGTAAGCACGGAGCTCCTGGCGCGCCGTATGGCCACGCCTTTCCAATGTTGTGATGTGCTCCTTGGCCATGGAAGTCAGCCGCTGGTTAATGGATTCTATGTCTGTTATATTTTCTCTGATTTTTACGAAAGTAAAAGTCCAGGGCTCTTTAAACTCACC
>Ga0111538_10006170_pt1 | contig 16267 bp, 9 predicted proteins | sample SoiMethybrSBSTD1_FD_79669 | JGI IMG/M metagenome (GOLD analysis project Ga0111538, IMG submission 79669) | Bulk soil microbial communities from a Populus tree surrounding site in Tennessee, USA - Soil MetaG P. TD hybrid SBSTD1 (version 2)... | ecosystem: Environmental > Terrestrial > Soil > Tree...
CTGCGGCACTTCCAGGCGCTCGTCCGCATCGACACCGCCAACCCGCCGGGGAACGAGACGCAGGCGGTCGACTACCTGAAGCAGGTCCTCGACAAGGAAGGCATTCCCTATCAGGTCTTCGCCGGCGACCCGAAGCGCGCCAACCTCGTCGCCCGCATCAAGGGCAACGGCCGCAAGAAGCCGATCCTCGTCCTGGGCCACACCGACGTCGTCACCATCGACGCGAAGAAGTGGATCGATCACGGCCCGTTCAGCGCCGACGTCGCCGGCGGCTACGTCTACGGCCGCGGCACCGTCGACGACAAGGACAACCTGGTCGCGAGCCTGATGCTGGTGCTGATGCTCAAGCGCACCAACGCGGCGCTCGATCGCGACGTCGTCTTCCTGGCGGAATCCGGCGAGGAAGGAACGCCCGAAGTCGGCGCCCAGCTGATGATCGACAAGCACTTCGACGCCATCGATGCCGAGTACTGCCTGGCGGAAGGCGGCGGCGTCGGCCGGACTGCGGGGAAGTACACGCTTGCCAATATCAGCACCACCGAGAAGGAGCCGCGCGCCGTGGAGCTTGTCGCCCACGGCCCCGCCGGCCACGGCTCGGTGCCGCGCCAGACCAACGTGGTCGCGCACTTGTCGAACGCGGTGTCGAAGATCGTGGCGTGGACGCCGCAGCTTCGCGTCAACGAGACCACCGGATCCTATTTCCGCAAGCTCGCCGCGTCGGCGCCCTCGCCCGAAGCCGCGGCGCGCTACCGCGACGTGCTCAACCCCGATCCCAAAGTGTCGAAAGCCGCCGCCGACTGGATGCTCGAGAACGAGCCCGAGCACTGGTCGATGCTGCACACCTCGGTGGTGCCGACGATCTTGACCGCCGGCTATCGCTATAACGTGATTCCCTCGGAAGCCAAGGCGACGCTCGACGTGCGCCTCCACCCCGATGAAGATCAGGCGGCGTTCCTCGACCAGATTCGCGCCGTGATCAACGACCCGGCCATCGAGGTGCGCTGGGCGCGCGAGCGCTACCGCCCGGCCGGGTCGTCGCGGCTCAACACCGAGCTGTTCGCGGCGATCGAAGCCGAAACGAAGAAGCACTACAACGTCGACGTGCTGCCGACGATGAGCACCGGCGCCAGCGACAAGGCGCAGATCCGGTCGAAAGGCATCCAGTGCTACGGCATCGGCCCGGCGCTCGACAGCGAGGATGCGGCAAAGGGGTTCGGCGCCCACAGCGACCAGGAGCGGATCCTCGAATCCGAGCTGCACCGCTTCGTGCGGTTTCAGTACGACCTCGTGATGGACCTGGCGCGCTCCAAGTAGTTATGTGCGAAGTCCGGCTGAAGCCGGACACTACGTAGTAGATGCCGTGGCGCGGAGCTGGTATGCCGACAGTCGTCCGAATCGTCGCCGCGCTCGCGCTTCTCTCCTCGACTCCCAGCGATGCCACCGCTGGCTGGACCCAGCTGCGGTCGAGGAATTTCCTCGTCATCGGCGACGCCTCGGAGCGCACCATTCGCTCGACGGCGCAGAAGCTCGAACAGTTCCGCGAGGTGATGCTGCGCGCCATCCCCGGTGCCCCGGCGGCGTCTGCCGCGCCGATCGTCGTGGTGGTGTTCGCGTCGGACGCCTCGTTCACCCCGTACAAGCCGATCTTCGAGGGACGGACGGTCAATGCCGCCGGCCTGTTCCTGCAGACCGACGACATCGACTACATGCTGCTCAACGCCGACGTGTTCGACGAGGCGTTCAAGGTCGTCTTCCACGAGTACTCGCATTTCCTGATCACCAGCTCCTACGACACGGTGCCGTTGTGGCTGAACGAAGGGATGGCCGAGGTCTACGCGACGTTCCAGGAGCGTGACGGCGGCAAGGGCGCGCTGCTCGGCGCGCCCGATCGCAGCCATCTGCGGCTGCTGCAGGAGAGCCCGCTGATTCCGCTGCGGGAGCTCGTCGCGTTGGACCACACCTCGCCGACCTACAACGAGGGCAGCCGCCGCGGCGTCCTCTACGCGCAGTCGTGGGCGCTGGTCGACTACCTGATGTTGGGAAGCGACGCGCGCCGGCCGCAGCTGCAGCGCTTCCTCGACGCGGTGAGGCACGGCACGCCGTCGGACCAGGCCTTCGACGCCGCCTTCGGCGACATCGGCGCGCTGGACAAGGAGCTTGCGAGCTACATCCGCCGCTTGAGATTTCCGGTCGTGGAGGTCGCGTTCGGCGAGAAAGTCGATGGCGGCCTCACCGCGCGGGGCGAGCCGCTCGCCGAGGCGCAGGCGCTGGCGTATCTCGCCGATGCCGCCGCCCGGCTCGGCCGGGTCGACGCCGCCCGCGCGCAGCTGCGCGCGCTGGTCGACAAGGACGCCCGGGCGGCGCGCGCCCTCTGCGCGCTCGGCCTGATCGAGCGGCGGGCGGGCAACTACGGCGAGGCGCTGCCGCTGCTCGAACGCGCGGCAGCATTGGCGCCGGACGAGGGCTGGATTCAGACCGCGTTTGCCGACGCGCTGATCAGGCGTGGCGAAGCCGACGGCAGCGCAATCGAGATTTCGCTGATCGAGCGCGCCCGCACCACCTTGTCGGCCGCGGCCGCGCGCGACGATGCGTTTGCGCACACCCTGGCGGTGTTCGGCCGCGCGCACCTGTTCGACGGCGGCGATCCGCGGCTTGCCGTCTCGTCGCTCGAGCGGGCGCTGAAGCTCGTGCCCGGACGCCAGGACTACCAGTTGATGCTGGCGCACGCGCTGCTGCTCCAGCACGAGTACGCGCGCGCCACTGCGCATCTTGGTCCGCTGATCGCCCGGGCGAGCCAGCCGGAGGTCCGCGATCAGGCCCGCCGCCTGCTCGCCGCGGTCAGCCGCGCGCAGGGTGCGGAGCCGGGAGCGCAGGCCGGCGCCGGGGCCTCATCGCCTGGCCGGATGGGCTCACTGCCGGCGCTCCGCCGCGTCGGCGCCGGCGAAACACGCGTGTTCGGGAAGTTCTCGGCGGTCGAATGCGGGCGGGACGGGCTCGTCCTCAGGATCGACGCCGATGGGCGCACGCTTCGCCTGTCGATGCGCACCTTCGACGAGGTGCAGTTCCTCTCCTACCGCGACGATGGACCGCGCACCATCTCGTGCGGCGATCAGCGGCCGGCGTTTCCCGTGTTCGCGACCTTCCGCGGCGGCGACGAGCGCGCCGGCATCGACGGCATCGCGGTCGCGATCGAGATGATGGAGGACCGCTTCATTCCGCCGCGATGAGGACGTCGCCGCCCCTGCCGTGAACCTGCGGAGCCGTTTCACCGTCTCAGGTGTCTAACGCCCCGAGAGTCTCCGGCTGGAGGTGGGGATGACCCTGTGGCAGGACGTCCGATTCGCGGTCCGGCTCCTCATCAAGGATCGCTGGTTCACGCTGGTCGCGGCCACGGCGCTGGCCCTCGGCATCGGCGTCAACGCCAGCGTCTTCACCTTCGTCAACGCCATCCTCATCCGTGGCCTGCCGTTCGACGACCCCGATCGCATCATCGCGCTCGGCGGGCTCGACGCGCGCGGGCGGCCGATCGGCGTGTCGCGGCTCGACTTCATCGACATCCGCGACGGCGCGCGTTCGTTCTCCGGCCTCGCGCTGTTCATGGGCACGGGCATCAACGTCAGCGACGAAGGCCGGCCGCCCGAGATGTTCCAGGGGTCGTACAACAGCGCCAACCTCTTCCAGCTGATCGGCCAGCGGCCAATCCTGGGCCGTGATTTCCGCCCCGAAGACGACCGCGTCGGCGCCGAGCCGGTCGTGATCCTCGGCAACGGGATCTGGAAGAACCGCTACGGCAGCGATCCGGCGGTCCTTGGCCGCACGGTGAAGGTCAACAGCCTGGTCGCGACCGTGATTGGCGTCATGGCGCCGGACATGCGCTTCCCGTTCAACGGCGAGCTCTGGATTCCGGTCTCGCAGCTGCCGCCGGAGCAGCGCGACTCGAAGCGCAACGCGCGCAACTTCCAGGGAATGGGCCGGCTCGCCGCCGGCGTCACGCTCGAGCAGGCGCGCGCCGAGGTCCAGACCATCAGCGCCAAGCTGACGCAGGACTACCCCGACACCAACAAGGACGTGCGCCCTTCGCTGATGACGTTCAACGAGCGCGTCACCGGGCCGCAGATCACGCTGATCTTCCTGTCGCTGATGGGCGCGGTCGTGTTCGTGCTGCTGATCGCGTGCGCGAACGTCGCCAACCTGCTGCTGGCGCGCTCGGCGCAGCGGACGCGCGAGATCGCGGTCCGCGTCTCGCTCGGCGCCAGCCGCTGGCGCATCGTCCGGCAGCTGCTGGTCGAGAGCGTGCTGCTGTCGACGGTGAGCGGCGTCGCCGGCCTCGGCCTGGCCGTGATCGGCATCCGCATGTTCGATTCGGTCACCGCCGACGTCGGCAAGCCGTACTGGATGAAGTTCACGCTCGATCCGATCGTGTTCGTGTTCCTGGCGGTGGTGAGCGTGGCGACGGGCGTGCTGTTCGGGCTCGCGCCGGCGCTGAACGTGACGAAGACCGACATCAACGAGGTGATGAAAGAGGGCGGCGGCCGCAGCGGTTCCGGCGGCATGCGCGCACGGCGCTGGACGGGCGCGCTGATTGTCGCTGAAGTGATCCTCACGCTTGTTCTCCTGGCCGGCGCGGGGTTCATGATGCGCAGCTTCCTGGCGCTCTACCGCACCGACTTCGGCATCGACACCTCGCACCTGCTGACGATGCGGCTGAACCTGCCGTTGACGAAGTATCCGCGGCGCGAGCCGCGCGGCGACCTGTATCGACGGCTCGAGGAGCGGCTGCGCGGCGTGCCCGGCATCCAGGCGAGCGCGCTGACCACCAACGCGCCGCTGCAGGGCAGCCTCGAGCGGCAGCTGCTGGTGGACGGCCGCCCCGAGACGCCCGGCGTGCCGGCGCCGATGGTCAGCCTGCTCGGCGTCAGCAGCGGCTACTTCGACGCCCTCGGCCTGGCGATGGTCCGCGGCCGCGCGTTCAACGACGTCGACGGCACCGAAGGACACGAGAGCGCGATCGTCAACCAGCGATTCGTGGCGATGCACTTCGCCGGCGAAGATCCGATCGGCCGCCGCATCCGGCTGGTGGACGGCAACCCGCGGCCGGTCGATCCGTCGGTGACGAACCTCTCGGCCGTGATCGTTGGCGTCGTGCCGACGGTGCGGCAGCGCAACTTCCAGGAGCCAGACCCGGATCCGGTGGTGTACGTCCCGTACCGGGTCGATCCGCAGCGCTTCATGACGCTGCTGGTGCGCACCCGGTCGGATCCGGCGTCGATCACGCCGCTGGTGCGGGAAGAGATGCGGCTGCTCGAGCCCGACCTGCCGCTGTTCGGCATCCAGACGCTCGACAAGCTGCTGGCGCAGATCCGCTGGCCGATGCGCGTGTTCGGATCGATGTTCGCGATCTTCGCCGTGATCGCGCTCGTGCTCTCCGCCGTCGGCCTGTATGCGGTGACGGCCTATTCGGTGTCGCAGCGGACGGCCGAAATCGGCGTCCGGATGGCGCTCGGCGCGCAGGCGCCGCAGGTGCTGTGGCTGGTGCTGCGGCGGGCGCTGGTGCAGCTGGCGATCGCGGTGCCGATTGGCATCGCCGGCGCATTCGGCGTCGGCCGGCTGCTGCAGGTGCTGCTGGTGCAGACCAGCTCGCGCGATCCGGTCACGATCGGCGCGATTGCGACGTTGATGATCCTGGTGTCGATCAACGCCTGCTTCTGGCCAGCGCGGAAAGCGACGCGGCTGGATCCCGTGCGCGCATTGCGCTACGAGTGATCTCTCCATGGCGCCTGGTTAACCGCGGAGCCCGCAGAGACCGCTGAGCAATCTTGTACAAGAAAGTATTCTGCGATCTCTGCGGGCTCCGCGGTTCCACAGGCGCCGCAAACGAGATCCGCCGCGGCTAGAGCGCTCGAGGGAGCTTCGCCTGCCGTGCCGGTTTCAGCGAATGCACTCGGGCGCCTGGACGCCGGCGGGCGGCTGAAGATCTATGGACACGTACGTAAAGTCGAACCCGTGCGAGCGCTCGCCGCGCCTGGTCACTTCCCAACGTAGCGGGACCAACGACTCCGCATCGATCCACAGCGTTTGAATCGACTCGTTCGGGGCCGGCTCGCCGATCACATTGGGCGCCGGATCACCGATGACATTCGTGCGCTGCGCGCGGTCGTTGTATGGCGACACCCATGCGGCGGTAAACGCGCGCGCCGGTCGGCCGGCAATACGCCCCTGCTCCGTGCTCGCAAGGGATCCGGCGCCCCGCAGCATCGCGAACGCCCACGCGTAACCGGGCCCGCCGACGTCGTTGGCCCCGCGACGGCGTGCCGTCGCCGTCCAGTCGCGTCCCGCTCCACGGCGGACGTACTCGATCACCCTCTCGCCCGGTTCGATCGCGCCGTCGCAGCGCCGCACCGCGCCGCCTGTGTAGTCGATGAAGGTGCTGACCTCTTCGACGAAGTGCGTCGACGTTCGTGTCCCATCGGCCGACCCGCTGACCATCCCGCCCTCGATTGTCGAGATGCTCCTGACGGCGGCCGGCAGACCGGCCGGTCCCATGCGCAGTTCCGGTCCCTGGCCGTTGAATCCAGATGGGAGGCGGAGTGTCCTGCCGGCGATCGCGTCCCGCGAAGCGGCGAGGACGATCGCGATCTCGGTGTTCGTCAACGGCCGTGCGAGGTTCAACAGCGCGCGCGGCGATTGATTGACTGCCTGCACGACCAGCGCGGCCAGAAGCGCGATCGTCTTCATCGGGAGTCCTGAAGCCACGAAAGACACGAAAGCATGAAAGACACGAAAAAAACCGATATTACATTGGACACCGGTTCGCGGCCGTCGTCGCCTGAACACGAGTCCGGCTGAAGCCGGACACTACGGGTGAGGTAGACTCCGCGCTATGAAAGCCAAGTTTATCGGGCTGCTGATCGCCGCTGTCGTCGCCCTCGCCCCGGCCGGCCTGGCGCAGACCCCTGCGGCGCTATCGTTCGACTCCAATGGCGTGCAGATCAGCTACGCCGATCGCGGACGCGGCGTGCCGGTCGTCCTGATCCACGGCTTCACCGGCACCTACGCGCGGCACTGGGAAGGGCCGGGCGTCATGCAGGCGCTCGAGACCGCGGGCTACCGCGTCGTCGCGATGGACTGCCGCGGCCATGGCCAGAGCGGCAAGCCCGCGGACCCGGCGAAGTACGGCATGGAGATGGTCGCCGACGTCCTGCGCCTGCTCGACCACCTGAAGATCGAGCGCGCGCACGTCGTCGGCTATTCGATGGGCGGCGCGATCGCCAACCAGCTGCTGGTCAGAAACCCGGAGCGGCTGTTGACCGTCACGCTGCTCGGCGCGGGATGGGCGGGCGACGATCTGACCGAGCTCACCGCGATGATGAACGCGATGGCCGACGGCTTCGAGCGCCGGGATGCGAGCGTGCTGGTTCGACTGGTGAATTCATCCGCGACCGCGCAGCCGAGCGAGCAGGAGATCGCGGCGATGAACGCGGCGCTGTTCGCCCGCAACGATCCGCAGGCGCTGTCGGCGGTGGCGCGCACGCTGCCGGCGCTGATGAAGGTTCCGGCAGACCGGCTCCGGAAGACGACGCTGCCCGTGCTGGCGCTGATTGGCGATCAGGATCTGAGCAACCTGGAGTCGGTGCGCCGGATGAAGGGCATCATGCCGCGGCTCGAGGTTGTGGAGCTGCCCGGCGCGACGCACGCGTCGAGCGTGCGCCCCTCAGCGGAGCCGCTGGTCGCGTTTCTGAACAAGCACCGGCGCAGCTGACGCGGCGCGATCGACCGATCAGGCGACCGCCGCGACGCCGATCAGCCGCTCGCCGCCCGCGTCGCGGAACGACGCCAGCGCTCTCTGCCGGCCCGCCTCCGCCTGCGCGAGCAGCGCCTGGAACGCCGCGCTGCCGCGGATCGCATCGAAGGCCGGCGCGGTCGCGAGCGTCGGCGCCACGAAGTACCCCTTGCCGACGCCGCGGCGCAGGTGGAACATGCCCCGTTCGTGCTCGCCGGCGTCGCAGAGCAGCCAGCCCTCCTGGAAGATCGCCTCCGGGTCGTCCTGAATCTTCAGCGTGCTGAACGCGTGCAGTTCAGCCAGCATGTCGCTCGGGCGGCGCTCGAGCCAGGCCATCAGGTAATCGGTCCAGCCCTGAAACGCCGCCACGGGCGGCCCCGCGTCGCGCATGTGTTGCAGCTCGCGCCGCGCATCTTCGAGGCGCCCCGCCAGTCCGAGCCCGATGATCCGGATGCCCTGATCGCCGCCGGGATAGATCGTCGGCTTCTCGAGGGCCAGGATCCGATCGATGTCGCCGGTCATCAGCAGCGTCTGCTCGAGGCTGGTGAAGGCGTTCGGGTCGAGCCGGCGCGCCTCGGCGTGGGCCGCGATCGATTGCTCGTAGAGCCCGCAGTAACGGCACGCGTGCACGAGCCCGGAGAAGAGCTCCGGATCGTTGCCGTGGCGGGTGGCCTCGGCGAGCAGGCGCGACAGCGCCCGTGGCGCGAGGCCCATGTCCGCTTCGAGGTTGGCGTAGAACTTGTGCGCGACCGAGAGGCGCGGGTTGAGCTCGAGCGCCCGCTTGAATGCGTCCTCGGCGCGCGCCTCGCTGTCGGCGGTCGGCGTGACGAACTTGCCGATCACGCGGTGGCAGCGGCCGAGATGCGCCCACGCCGGCGCGAAGTTCGGATCCAGCTCGAGGCAGCGCTGGTACGACTCGCGCGCCTGCTGGAGGCCGCCGTACGAGCGGGCGAATTCGTTGCCGCGCAGATAGAGCTCGTAGGCGCGCGCGTCGTGCGGCGCGTCGGGTGTCGGCGCCGGAGTGCCGGCGCCGAGCGGCAGCGACAGCGCGTCGACGACGCGGCGCGCGATGTCGTCCTGCAGCCGGAACAGATCGCCGAGCGACGACTGCACCGTGTGCGAGGTGAGGAGGGTGCCACCAGGCGCCTCGACCAGCTGCGCGGCCGCGCGCAGCTCCGTGCCCGAGCGCAGCAGCGTCCCCATCACCACGCGATCGACGTCCGCTTCGGCGGCCAGCGCCTTGAGGTCCGGCGCCTCGCCGCCGAACCGCGCCGCAGCTGCGCTCGAGCGCACGACGAGCGAGCCGATGCCCGACAGCGAGGTCGAAATCGCGTCCGGCAGGCTGAAGGCGAGGAAGTCGGTTTCGGGATCCGGACGCAACACGCGGAACGGCAGCACCACCAGGCGCGTCAGCGGCCGCGCCATCGCGGTGGTGTCGCCGCCGTCGATGCCGCGTACTGCACGCAGCTCCTCGGCCATCGCGTCAGCCGATTGCGGCCGATCGGCCGGCCGCTTCGCCAGCGCCCGGCGAAGCACGCGATCGACCGCCGCAATCGCGGGCGAACCGGTCAGCGCCGGCGGCTGCTCCTGCAGCGTCGCGTTGAGGATCTCGATGATGTTCTTGCCGTTGAATGCCGGCCGGCCGGCGAGCATCTCGAACAGGATCGCGCCGGCGGCGAACAGATCCGTGCGCGTGTCGATCGGATCGCCCGTCATCTGCTCCGGCGCCATGTAGCGCGGCGTGCCCATCACCAGGCCGGTGCGCGTCAGCCCGGTCATCGAGTTGAGCGCCGGCTCCGATTCGGGCCGCGCCAGGCCGAAGTCGAGCAGCTTGACGCCGTTGGGCGTCAGGAACACGTTCGACGGCTTGAGATCGCGGTGGACGATGCCGCGCGCGTGCAGCGCCGACAGCGCCGCGAGGATGCCGAACCCGATGGGCAGCGTCTCGGACACGCTCATCGGCCCGCGCTTCAACCGATCGGCCAGCGCCTCGCCTTCGAGCAGCTCCATGGCGATGAACAGCTGCCCGCCGTCTTCGCCGATGTCGTAAATCTGGCAGATGTTGGGATGGTTGACGCTGGCGGCCGCGCGCGCTTCGCGCCAGAAGCGGCGGCGCGCGATCTCGTCGTGGGCGAGCGACGACAGCGTCTTCAGCGCGACGCTGCGCTCGAGCCGCTCGTCGCGCGCCGCGTAGACGACGCCCATCCCGCCCTCGCCGAGCTTGCGGGCGATGGTGTAGTGGCCGAAGCGCGCGGGCAGCGGAAGATCGCGCCGCGGCTCGGCCGGCGATGAATCGGATGAGGCATCGGGCGGCGGCGTCGACGAGGTGACGCCCGCCAGCCACTCGTAGAACGCGCGCAGTGGTCCCCGATGCGTGTTGTCGGCTGCTTTGTCCGTCACTGGTGAAACGTCGATCATACCCCGACCGGCCGCCGCGCTTTCCCGGCCGAGCCGGCATCCGTGCCGGACGAGGACACTATCTGGTATAAGCATCGTGCACACCGCCACCAGGAGGATTCATGCGCACGCGGATGCCACTGGCCGTAATACTCATGACGCTGTTGGCCGCCGGCGCGTTCCAGGCGCCCTTCGACGCTGGGTCGATCGCCGCTCAGGGCGGGCCCTTCGACGCTGGGTCGTTTGCCGCTCAGGGCGGGCAGATCGCCAATCCGATCCAGGCGCCGATCGAGAAGCGCGGCCTGGCGGTCGAGATCGCTGATCTCGTCCGTCTGCCCGATACGCGCGCCATCCGTCCGGCCGATCAGGACGTCTCGCCCGCCGGCTGGGCGCGGATCAACTTCGTCAAGGACCTGCCCGACGGCCGCCGCTTCGTCAACGACTCGCGCGGCTTCCTCTATCTGCTCGATCGCAACAACCAGCCGTCGGTCTACGCCAACGTCGGCGCGCTGTTCCCGTTCGCCGTCTACAACCGGCTCGAGAGCGGGTTCATCGGCTTCGAGTTCCATCCCGAGTTCGCGCGCAACGGGTTGTTCTACACCGTGCACGGCGAGCGCGCCGCCGGCAACCCGGCGAAGCCGAACTTCATCCCGCCGGGCTACACGCCCGCCGACGTCAGCTACCACAACGTGATCACCGAGTGGCACGCGACCAACCCGGCGGCGGCGACCTTCGACGGGACGCGGCGTGAGCTGCTGCGCGTCGCGCATGTCGTCCAGAACCTCACGCATCCGTTCGGCGACGTCGAGTTCAACCCGACGGCGAAGCCGGGCTCGCCGGACTACGGCCTGCTGTATACCAGCGGCAGCGACACCGGCTTCAGCAACGGCGGCGGGCCGAACGCGAACAATCCGACGCAGACGCAGCGGCTCGACTCGGTGATCACGGCGATTCTGCGCATCGATCCGCGCAGCCCTTCGGTCACCAAAGGCGTCAAGGGGCTCGGCGACTACACCATTCCGCCGGCGAACAAGTTCGCCGCCGACAACGATCCGAAGACGCTCGGCGAGATCTACGCCTACGGCTTCCGCAACGCGCACCGCCTGACGTGGGATCTCAACGACGGAACGATGTTCGCGTCCGACATCGGCATGAACCACATCGAGGAAGTGAACATCGTCCACAACGGCGGCAACTACGGGTGGATGAAGCGCGAGGGCTTCTTCGAGAATGGCATGATCCGCCCGGGCGGCGCGCTCAACCAGCTCTTCCCGCTCGCGCCGGAGGTGCTGGACGGCCGGCAGAAAGACGGCTTCACCTACCCGGTGGCGATGTACGACCACAACGAGGGCCAGGCGGTCGCTGCCGGCTACGCCTACTACGGCCGGATCGCCGCGCTGCGCGGCAAGTTCGTCTTCGGCGACATCGTCCGCGGCCGGCTGTTCGCGACCGACCTCGCGGCGCTGAAGAAAGCCGACGACGGCGTGCCGCAGACCGTGGCGCCGATCGAGGAGGTCCAGCTCTACACGCGCGACGCGGGCGGCAACCGCGTCTACGTCACCTTCCGCGAGCTGGTCGAGCGGGCGATGGGGGCGACGATGACCCGCGCCGATCTGCACCTGAGCCGCGATCGCGACGGCGAGCTGTTCGTGACGTCGCGGCAGGACGGGATGATTCGCCGGCTGATTCCCGATTCAAAGGGAGAGTCGACAGCGGCGAGCCGGCAGCGGTAATTTCCAACTTGTACACAGGAATTCTTCTTCGTGGTCTTCGTGTTCTTCGTGAGCTTCGTGGTTACGCGCCGCCGGCTTTGCGTTCAGCGCTAAGTTACACCGCCGCTGACGCCGCCGCGAGCGCGCCGAGAATCTCGCGCTGGTGGTTGAGCGGCACCGACAGGTGGGCGTCTTCACGATAGAACGTCGCCCGGCAGTGCGGCAGCGCGCCCGCGAGGTAGTGGCCGTTCGCCACCGGCACGTTGCGATCGAGCTCACCGTGCCACAGCAGCGCGAGCCCCTTCACGCCGGCAAGATCGAAGCCCCAGGGGCGCGCGATCAGCGCGAAGTCGGCGACCGCGCCGCGCGTGCCCTGACGGCACGCCTCCTCGAAGCAGGCCATGAACCCGTCGCGAATCGCCGCGCGGTGCAGCAGGCGCCGGTCCGGTTCGGGCGCCCACTCCAGCATGCGCCGGCTCGCGGTGGCTCCGCCGCGGCGGATGGCGCGGAGATTCAACCGGAACAACCCGCGCAGGAGCGGCGGCGCGTGGCGGGCGAGCCGCAGCATCACCCGCATCGGGCGGCTCAGCGCGTGCATGATGCCGGGCGCGTCCGGCGGGGCGACGGCGCCGAGCAGGCCGACGACGCGGACGCGGTCGGGGAGCATCGCCGCGCACGCGGCCGCGAACGGCGCGCCGCCGGAGGAACCGAGCACGGCGAAGGTGTTCACGCCCAGCGCGTCGGCGAGCTCGGCAACGTCGCGCGGCCAGTCGACGATCCGGCGGCCGCGCTGATACGTGGAGCGGCCCATCCCCGGCCGGTCAGGAACGATGATCCGGAGCCCCAGCGCCGCCGCGACGGCATCGTCGACAATCAGGTTCGCTTCGACGCGCGCGCTCGGCACGCCGTGGCAATAGACGACTGGCGTTCCCGACGGGCTGCCGCGCTCGATGAAGGCAAGCGTCCGGCCGTCGCGCAGCGTGATCTCACGGCATATTGGATCGGCCATTTCAGTACCCCGCCCGCCTCGTCGAGGGCGGCGTATGCAGCATAGCCGTTCCCGTGCGTAGGTACGAAATCACGAATAGCGTGCCGAGCGTCAGGTCGATCAGGCCGGCGCCGAGCAGCTGCGCGCTCAAGCGCCCCATCGAATAGAGCACGATCGCCGGGACTCCGAACGCCGCCTTCTCGACCACCGCCACCAGCATCAGCGGCCGAAAGCGCACCGGATCGCGCGCGATCACCAGGAACACGAGCTGCCACGCGATCGCGATGCCGATGAAGCCGTAGTAGTACTCGAGGTGTGTCAGCGGCGGCGGGAAGTCGCGGCCGGCTTTCTCCGCGAGGAAGTACTGGGGAGCGAGGACGATCAGGCCGTAGATCGCCGCGACATTGAAGACCCGCGCCGCGAACTTCATGACCGCGTACTCATCGAGCGCCTCCCGGATCGTGACGACGAAACATTATCGCTTCGAGCCAGGCGGCACCGCGCGCGGCGCGACGTTGACGCCGGAGAAATAGCGTTCGCGATCGGCGAACTCGTAGATCCAGACCTTGCCGCCGTCGCGGTACTCGAATGCCGGCGGCCAGTCAATCCGTCCGTAGCGGTTCGCCGCGCCGAACAGATCGCGGAAGAGCGGCAGCTCCCAGTCCTCGAGCAGCAGGTAGGGCCGATAGCCGGCGGCCTTCAGCGTCGCGACCGCCGCATCCAGCTTGTCGGCCGGCAGCATGTCCCATCGCACCGTCAGCTGGTCGCCGTAGAGCCGCAGGCTGCCGCTCTGCACCATGCTCATCACGACCGCGTCGGGCGGGAGGGTGCGCCCGAGATAGTTGCCGATCGCCACGTAGCGGTGTTCCCATCGGCTGGCGGCGAAAATCTGCAGGCTCTCAGCCTTCAGCACGTAGTGGAGCGGCAGCAGCGCGCACAACAGCAGCACGGCAGCGGCGCGGAACGGCAGCGGCAGAAGATCTGCGGCTCGCATGAACACTGCGGCCGACAGAATCAGGAGCAGCGGAATTCCGGGAAGCAGGAACCGCAGGAACGGCCACGGCGCGAACGGCAAGTACCAGACGTAGCAGCCGAGGAGAACGGCGAAGAACGCCAGCATCGCGAGCCGATGGCGGCGGCGTGCGACGAGCGGGGCAGCGAGCGCGAGCAGCACGAACGGCGAGTTCAGCTGCCAGAGCCAGCCGAGATACGTCGGCAGGTTCGTCTTCCAGTGGCTCCACGCGAACATGGTGTCGAGCGGGCCGTATCCGGCCGCGAGCGGCGACCCGTACAGGCGCCAGTTGACGGACGCGATGAGCAGGCAGCCCGGGAGGGTGGCGGCCGCAAACAGCGCGACGCGGCGCGCGCGCGGGGGCGACGAGGCCACCGCGGCAGCGAGGACGATCGCGAGCGGGACGAGGTTCGGGCGCGTCGCGATCGCGAGCGACGCGGCGGCGCCCGAGAGAATCGCGCCGCCATCGCGCGCGGAGAGCGCGGCCACCCACGACAGCAGCCACCACGCCGTCACCGGCACGTCGCTCATCGGCACGAAGCTCTGAAACATGAAGATCGGGCTGGTCGCGACGAGGATCGCCGCGATCATGCCCGTGGCCGGCCGATCGACGTGCGCGCCGAGGCGGTACGTCAGATACACCGCCAGCGCGGCGAGCGCGGGCACGACGTAGTAGATTGCGCCGGCACCGCCAACGATGAGCGCACCCGCCAGCGTCATTGGGAATCCCGGCGGATAGATCGGCACGATTGCGCCGGGCGTGGCCGCGAGGCGGTAGCCGATCGGCGCCACTGCCGCGCCGAGCGCCGGCTGGAGCGCAGCCAGCGGGTTGGGCGCGACGACGCGTCCGCTCGCCCAGAGCCAGGCCTGGCTGACGTAGCCGTAGGCGTCCGAACCGCCGGCGGCGAAGCTGCCGAACCCGATCGCGAGCGCGAGCGACCCGAGCGCCGCGGCGGCGGCGATGCGCGGCGCCCACGCCGGCAGCCGCGCCCAGGTGGTCGCATCGGGCGCCGCCATCCAGTCGCGGATGCAGACCGCCGCGACGACCGCGAGCATGCCGAGCCGCCACGGCTTGTACGCTTCGCGAGAGGAGATGCGGACACCCTCGAGCGTGAAGTAGAAGCCGCCGGCCGCGGCGTCCCACAGCGCGACCCCGAGCGCGCCGGCGGCGACGACCAGCAGCGCCATCTGAATCGTGGCGGCGGTTGATGTGCGATTCATCCTCGTTGAGCTGGGTTGCGCGGGTGCGCCGGCATCCGGCTCAACTCACAAGACGCTCGCGGGCGCGAAGGAGTTGTTCGGCGCTCCGCGGCGCGCTATCATCCGGCTGGTTTTACCGCTCGCAGCAACAGGAGGCGAGATGTCCCGCATCAGACTCGTGATCGCAGCCGCCCTGCTGGCATCCGTGCCGGCGATCCACCTCTCGGGCCAATCTGCGTCAAGCACGAAAGGATCCACGTCGATCCCGAGGATGGCCGATGGCCGTCCCAACCTGCAAGGGATGTGGACCAACCAGACGATCACGCGGCTCGAGCGACCGGCTGAGTTCGGCAACAAGCTGGTCGTCTCCGATGCCGAGGGCGCGGCCTGGGAGAAGGAATACCTGAAGTCGCAGGACAAGGATCGCCGCGACGGCGGCAAGCGCGCCGACGTCGAGCGCGCCTACAACGCCTTCTTCTGGGACTACGGCACCGAGCTGGCGCGCGTCAACGGCCAGAAGCGCACCTCGCTCATCGTCGATCCGCCCGACGGCAAGATTCCGGCGCTGACGCCTGACGCGGCAAAGCGCATCCCCGGGCCGCGTCCGTCATGGGGCAGCGCGGTTGTCGGACCCGACGAGCCCGAGAACGCGCCGCCGTCCGGGTTGTACGAGAATCCCGAAGAGCGGCCGCTGGCCGAACGCTGCCTGCTCGCATTCGGCTCGAGCTCGGGCCCGCCGATGCTGCCGATCGCCTACAACAACCACTACCAGATCGTGCAGACGCCGACGCACCTGATGATCCTCGTCGAGATGGTGCACGACGTGCGGATGATTCCGATCGACGGCCGTCCGCACGGGACGATTCGCCGCTGGCTCGGCGATTCGGTGGGACGCTGGGAAGGCGACACGCTGGTCGTCGACACCATCAACTTCAAGCCGCAGGTCAACTTCCGCGGCTCGTCCGAGAACCTGCACGTCATCGAGCGCTTCACGCGCACCGGTGCCAACACCATCCTCTACAAGTTCACGATCGACGATCCGACGACGTGGACGCGGCAGTGGTCGGGGGAGATTCCGCTGCGGGCGACCGACGAACACCTCTACGAGTACGCCTGCCACGAGGGGAACTACGGCCTCGAAGGCGTGCTGCGCGGCGCGCGCGCTCAGGACAAGCAGA
>Ga0111538_10006172_pt1 | contig 16262 bp, 13 predicted proteins | sample SoiMethybrSBSTD1_FD_79669 | JGI IMG/M metagenome (GOLD analysis project Ga0111538, IMG submission 79669) | Bulk soil microbial communities from a Populus tree surrounding site in Tennessee, USA - Soil MetaG P. TD hybrid SBSTD1 (version 2)... | ecosystem: Environmental > Terrestrial > Soil >...
CGAGGGTGTTATCGCATTATCGACAATCAGGATCAAGATCGAAAATGCCCGGTCGGCGGCGTGGCAGAACGGCTAAGTAAGGAGCGCTTCCTTCTGGCGGCGCGTGAGTCGCTTGATCTGGCACTCGCGCCGAAGCGCGTCGCCGACCTCCTCGAACGCCTCGGTGTACACCAGGCGGACAGGTCTGCGGCCGCTGGTATAGCGAGCGCCGCGCCCGTTGTTGTGCGCGGCCTCACGAGCGTGGGGATCACGCGCGTAGCCGGCGTACAGAGAGCCGTCGGCGCACCGGACGATGTAGGCGAAGTGCATCGTTGGTCTTCGGTCAACCGTATCGGTCAACGAGAGCAACACGTGCAGAGAGAGCTGTTCGCGGCTGCGCACGTCACCGAGTGGCGCGCTTCACGTCTACTTTCTGTCCGCGCAGGTTCGTACGGCGCAGCGCCGTAATCACCTTGTCGGCAAGCGCGTCCGGCACTTCGGCGAGCGTATGGGTCCGCGACACTTTGATAGTGCCCACCTGACGCTTCGTGAGATTGGCCTCACCGGTGATCGCGCCCACGATGTCGCCGGGCCCGATGCCGGCCTGGCGCCCGGCGCCGATGAAGATCAGCGTCATCGGTCCGGTCACGTCGGCATCTCCAGAGTCGCGCGCCTCGGCGGGGGATGACGCGGCGGTCCGTTCTGCGGCCGCCTCGGATTCGGCGTGCATCATCGCGACGGCGGCCGCGGCGATGTCGAGCAGCTCGAAATCGTGCGCCAGCGACTCGACCAGCGCGCGCGTGTCGGCGAGCCCGCCCGCGACGAGCCGCTCCTTCAGCGCCGCGCGCGTGACGTCCATGCGCTTCGCGCGGAGCGCCGCCGCCGTCGGCAGCGCGACGACTTCGATCGGCTGCTTCGTCAGCCCCTCGATGATGCGCAGCACGCGGCGCTCGCGCGGATCGACCAGCGTGATGGCCACGCCCTCGCGGCCGACGCGACCCGTGCGGCCGATGCGGTGAACGTAGACCTCGGGCGACGTCGGGATGTCGTAGTTGATCACGTGCGACACGTGATCGATGTCGAGGCCGCGCGCCGCGACGTCGGTCGCGACCAGCACGTCGGCCTTCTCCTGCCGGAACAGCTGCATGACGCGATCGCGCTGCTTCTGCTCCATGCCGCCGTGCAGCGCCTGCGCGCCGTAGCCGTGCGCCTTGAGCGTGTCGGTCAGCTCGTCCACCTCGACGCGCGTGCGGCAGAAGACGATCGCGGACGCCGGGTCCTCGAACTCGAGCACGCGCCCGAGCGCGTCCGGCTTCTGCGGCCGGGCGACGATGTAGGCCGTCTGGCGGACGCGAGGTAGTTTCCCGGCGGGCCGCTTCTCCGCCTTGATGGTCACGTGCGCCGGCTGCTTCAAGTGCTTCAGCGCAATCGCGCCGATCCGTGGCGCCATCGTCGCCGCGAAAAGCGCCGTCTGGCGCGTCGCCGGCGTCGCGGTCAGGATGGCGTCGAGATCCTCGGCGAAACCCATGTCGAGCATCTCGTCCGCTTCGTCGAGTACCAGCACGCTGAGCGTGTCGAGCTTGAGCGTCTGGCGGCGCAGATGATCCAGCGCGCGGCCCGGCGTCGCGACGACGATGTCCACGCCGCGCCGCAGCGCGCGAATCTGCTGATCCATCGGCGCGCCGCCGAAGAGCGGCACGACGACCAGCGACGTGCGCTTCGCGTACTTGTGGATGGCTTCCGCGACCTGCATCGCCAGCTCGCGCGTCGGGACCAGCACCAGGCCGCGCGGCGAACCGGATGCCGGACGGGCCGCACTCGCGAGCCGATCGATGAGCGGCAGCGCAAAGGCCGCGGTCTTGCCAGTGCCCGTACCGGCCTGGCCCATGAGGTCGCGCCCGGCGAGCAGCAGCGGAATGGCCTCGCGCTGGATCGGCGTGGCTTCTTCGTAGCCAATGGCGGTGACGGCCTTGACGAGCGCATCGCTCAAGCCGAGCGCGGCGAACCGGAGGGCCTCTTCAGCGGAGACAGGCGGGACTTTCACGATCGATCTTACTTTGACACGAACGGCGGCTTTGGACTATCGCCCCGGCATCGCCACCACCCTCACCGTCACGCTTCGCGCCGCAACGTAGTACAGATCGTCAGGGAGGTATCGGAACTCGTACTCGCCCACGTCAGTCGGTGCCGTGAGCGTACGTGTGCCCGAGGTGAGCCCTCCGGTGTAGAAGTACCATCGTTCGACCGGTTCTCCCGCTTTGAAGAGTCCAATCCAGTCTGAATCAGACTGGCCTGGAGGGGCCACCCAGGTCACGGTCAGTTGAGCACCGGCCGTGACCACTGCTGGACTCGCGGTCACGGTCACCACTTGATAGACGAAGCCTCCAGGCAATGCGCTGGTCGATCCGTCGGGATTGGTCACCACCACGTCCACAGATCCTTCCGTGTGAATGGGCGCCAATGCGAAGAGGGCAACACCGCTCTGTGGCACGGAGTCGGCCTGGAGGCCATCCAGAGTGACCTTCGTGCCAGGCTGGAATCCAAAGCCGCCGATCCTCAGCCACTTGCCGATAATGCCTTGGCTTGGAGCAATGCTGATCACCTGCAATTGCCTGTACGAGAATGCCCCAGCCACACGGACGCTCTGCCCTCCGGGGTTGGTCACGACCAGGTCCACGACCCCTTCTGCGTGAGGTGGGGCCGTCGCGTTGATGATCGTGCTCGCGGTGATCGTCGCGTTCACCACCGTGTCGCCCAGCGCCACGGTGGCGCCAGGCTGGAATCCGGTACCGACGATACGTATGAACGTTGTGCTATCGGCGGGCACGACAGCAGGCTCCACGAAGCTGACCGCAAGGACAGCAGGTGTCGGCGAGGGGCTGGCCGGTGAATCGCGGCCACAATCTACCGCGCTCACCGTGAGCGCCGACAGGAGCGCGATGCCGACTCGTGTGGAAAAACGATTGAACATGATGAAGTAACATACCGGCCGCGCAGCGCGCGAGTCCCAGCGGATTCACAGGTTCCGCGCAGGTTTCCTGTAGGCTTGAGTGCCGTGAGATTCCGCTTCGGCGCCTTCACGCTCGATCTTGACACGCGGCAGCTCCTGACGCGCGACCGCGTGGTGCACCTCGCCCCCAAGGCGTTCGATCTGCTGACGGCGCTGGTCCTTGACCGCCCGAAAGTCCTGTCGAAAAAGGCGCTGCTGGAACGGCTGTGGCCGGACACGTTCGTCTCCGAAGCCAACTTGTCGAACATCCTGTCCGAAGTGCGGGAGGCGCTCGGTGACAACGCCCGGTCTCCGTCGTTCGTCCGGACCGCGCACGGCTTCGGCTACGCGTTTTGCGGAGAGGCCACGACGCTGCCGGATGGCGGCGATCCGGCGCCTGATTCGTGTGGGTGCTGGATTGAGTGGGGGACTCGGCGGTTTCCGTTGTCCGCCGGCCAGAATGTGATTGGTCGCGATCCGGACGTGGAAGTTCGGCTCGACGCGTCAACGGTTTCACGGCGTCACGCGTCCCTGGTCGTGAAGGCAGACGGGACAGTCCTCGAAGACCGCGGGAGCAAGAACGGCACGTTCCACGGCGGCGAGCGCATCAGCGGGCCGGTGCGCCTGGCCGACGGTGACGCCATCAGCATCGGGTCCGTCCTGGTCACGTTTCGTGCCCGCGCCGGTGCGGGATCCACCGAGACGGCCGTGACGCCATCGCTATAATCAGCGGGCTCATGCCAATCCCGACCGGGACCTGCATCGGTCCTTACGAGATTCTCGGGTGGATTGGGGCCGGCGGCATGGGCGAGGTCTATCGCGCGCGCGATCCCCGACTCGGGCGGGATGTCGCCATCAAGGTCATCTCCGAAAAGTTCGCCGCCGACCCCAGCCGGGTGCGTCGCTTCGAGCAGGAGGCCCGGGCGGCCGGTCAGATCAACCATCCCAACATTCTTGCGGTCTATGACGTCGGCAGCCACGCCGGTACGTCCTACATCGTCTCAGCTGCTCGAAGGTGAATCGCTCGGCAGTCGGTTGAAAGCCGGCGCCCTGCCGCCGCGCAAGGCCGTCGACTACGCGCGACAGACGGCGGAGGGCCTGGCCGCGGCACACGACAAGAGCCTCGTGCATCGCGACTTGAAACCCGACAACCTGTTCATCACGCGCGACGGCCGCGTCAAGATTCTCGACTTCGGCATCGCCAAGCTCACGCTGCCCGGTGACGACGCGGCGCGGTCGACGGGTTTCGCGACGGAGACCGCGGCGGGCATGGTCGTAGGCTCGCCCGGATACATGTCGCCGGAACAGGTGCGCGGGGAAGCAGTCGACGTGCGGTCCGACCTCTTCAGCTTCGGCGCGGTGTTCTACGAGATGTTATCGGGCCGCCCGGCGTTCATCCGAGGTACCGGGCCCGAGACGATGGCCGCGATCCTCAAGGAGGATCCGCCGGCCCCACTCGAATCCACCGTTCCGTCGTCGCTCGTGCAGATCATCTCGCGGTGTCTGGAAAAGGCCCGTGAGGCGCGGTTTCAGTCCGCGCGCGACCTGGCATTCGCGCTCCAGTTCCTGGCAGGCACGACAGGAACGGCCGCGACGTCTTCCGTGAATGTTCGACGTCGACGTCCGACGCCCAGCGTCGTGCTCATCGTGATCAGCATTCTGGCCGCGATGGCGAGTTGGGTGCCGTGGCGAGTGGCGCCGCAGTCCATTGAAGACGTGCTGACCCACGCGCAGATGTCGCTCCTTACCGACTGGGACGGCGCCGAAGAGGGCGCGGAAGTCTCGCCGGACGGGAAGCTCGTCGCCTTTCTCTCCGATCACGCGGGCGAGTGGGACATCTGGCTCCATCAGATCGGCACCGGTATCTTCACCAATCTCACGAAGAACTTTCCGCCGCTCGCGGCCAGCGGATTCGTGGTGCGCAAGCTCGGATTCTCCGCCGACAGCTCGGAGATCTGGTTCAACCCTGGAGACGGTCAGGCGTTGATGTCGATCCCGTGGGGCGGCGGGACGCCACAGCCGTTCCTCCCGGCCGGTACGAACACCCCCGCGTGGTCTCCAGACTCGCACGTGCTCTATGTGGACAAGGCCGCCGGCGATGCGATGTATGTCGCCGATCGCAATGGCGCGGATCCGAAGCAAATCCTCGGGCCCGGCCAGCTCAAGAACATGAATCCTGTCTATTCGCAGGATGGCCAATGGATCTACCTCACGCGCGGGCTGGAGACGATGGACGAGCTGTCGATGGACGTGTGGCGCCTCCCCTCGTCCGGCGGCACGCCCGAGCAGTTGTCGAACCAGCACCTCGCGATCAACTTCCTGGCGCCCTTGGACACGCGCACGCTGCTCTACGCGGCGAGGGCCGAGGATCGCTCCGGGCCCTGGCTGTGGGCGTTCGATGTCGATCGACGCACGTCGCAGCGGGTGCCGATGGGTGTCCACCAATTCACGTCCGTGTCGGTCAGCCGCGACGGCCGACGCATTGTCGGGACGATTGCCAATTCCAGCGCGAGTCTCTGGAGCGTGCCGATCACCAGCCGCATCGTCACGGAAGACGACGCGCGGCCGTATGCGCTGTTTGCGCCCACCGGCCACGCCACGGCGCCTCGCTTCGGCGAGCACTCTCTCTTTTATCTTTCCGGCCTCGGTACGCGCGATGGACTCTGGCGGGACCAGGGAGGACAGGCGTCCGACATCTGGAAGGGCGTCGATGGCGCGCTGTCGGAACCCGCCGCGGTCTCACCGGACGGCACGCGCGTCGTCGTCGTCGTTCGACGCGAGGGCAAGCGGCACCTCACGATCATGAATGCCGACGGCACCGGCGCGAAGACGCTGGCCGGATCGATCGAGATCGACGGTGCGGCCGGTCAGGGCGCGGCTGACTGGGCGCCCGACGGCAGGAGAATCGTCACGGCCGGACACGACGACAAGGGATCGGCGCTGTTCATCATTTCCGTGGACAGCGGCGTGGCCAAGCGACTGCTCGACGGCGCGTGGGTGAATCCGATCTGGTCACCCAAGGGCGATTTGATCGTCTGCCGGTCTACCAAATCGGTTCTCGGTCAGGTCACGGTGCGCAGCGTGAAGGAGGACGGCACCGTTGTCGAGCTGCCGTTCATGTCCCGGCCCGGCGGCTACCGCTTTCTGCCGGATGGTAAGGGCCTCGTGTACCTGCCACGTATCCAGGGCCTGGATTTCTGGCTGTTCGAGTTCGCCACGGGGAAATCGCAGCAGCTCGCAGAACTCGACAACAAGGGCGCCTTGCGCACCTTCGACATCAGCCGAGACGGGAAGTCGATCGTGTTCGATCGCTCACGGCAGAACTCGAATGTCGTCCTGATTGAGTTGCCGAAGTAAGGGCCATGAAGCATCGACTCGGTCTGATCGTCGCGGCCAGCCTCACGCTTGGAGCGGCTCAAGGCGCCACCGCGACGCGCGTACAGCTCACGTACCTTGGGACCGCGGGCTGGGAGATCACCGACGGGAAGACCGTCGTGCTGATCGATCCGTTCCTGTCGAGACCGCGCATCGTCATTCCGAACGCCGAGACGCTGCCCACCGACACGCGACCGTTGTTCACCAACAACGACATCGCGCAGTCGGACGCCGCCGTGATCGATGCGCACATCCAGCGCGCGGACTTCATTCTGGTCACCCACACGCACTCCGACCACGTGTTGGACGTGCCTTACATTGCCCGGAAAACGGGTGCGACCGTGCTCGGAACCGAGAGCACCTACAACTTCGCGCGCGCCAGCGGCGTTCCCGGTAACAAGCTCATCGTGGTTCGCGGCGGCGAGGACTACGAACTTCCCGGTTTCTCCCTTCGGGTCATTCCCAGCCTGCATGGTGTTCTTCGCAACGCGCCCTTTCTTCAGCGGGATCCCAACGCGCCCCTGCCGCCAGCCGTGTTTCCGGCGAGTGCAACACCCCCGTTTCGATTCGCCGACCTTCGCATCGAAGGCGGCACGCTCGCCTACCTGATTCGGATGAACGGGCGACAGATTCTCGTGTTCGGGTCCATGAACTATGTCGAGCGCGAGGTGCAGGGACTGCGCCCCGACGTCGTTCTGGTCGGCGCGATGCCGGAACGTCGCGAGATCTACGACTACACCGGCCGGCTGCTGCGGGCCGTGGGGTTTCCACGGATGGTTCTGCCAACGCACTGGGACCGGTTCAACGTGACGTACGACGTGTCACAGGCGCCGGAAATCGAGCGACTGCAGTCGTTCCTGGCAGAAGTGAAGGCCGCGTCTCCGAAGAGCACCGTGATCGTACCGAAGTACTTCGAGCCGATCGTGATTCGCTAAGATTAGAGGCGCGCGCAGTCGCGTCGCTAGCGGCCGACGTGCAGTCGCACGCTCAGCATCGCGCGCCGCGGATCCATGAAGACCTTGGCCTGGCCGAACGTCGGGCTGAAGAGATTGTCCGTGACAAGGTCCTCTTCCGCCGCGTCGTTGAGCGCATTCAGTACGTCGAAGAGGAGCTCGACGCGAGCGCCACCGACGCCGACGGTACGCGAGACGCGCAGGTCGAGCAGCGTCTGCGACGACAGGCGGCGGGCGCCTGGTGGCTCGAGCAGGATGCGTTGCTCACCCTGCGGAAGCGTCGCCGCCTGCGGCAGGGCGATCTGCGCCGTGGCGGCCCACGGCTTGCCGCTGAAGTGCTGGAGATTCGCGGCGAACACGACGCCGGTCCGCAGCACGTCGACGGACGCCGCGACGCGAAAGACGTTCGGACGATCGTTGAGCAGCCGGCCACGTGCGTTGGTGAGATCGTTCGGGTCGCGGCCAATTGGTACGGTCGGAAGTGCCACCGTGCTCGACTGCGCGCTGCCGACGCCGGAGCCGCTGGACGCTTGCAGCCCGGTGGTCTTCGATCGTGTGTACGAGCCAAACGCCTGCCAGCCGTGAGACCGGCGCTTTTCAGCGGCGAGCACCACGCCGGTGTAGGTCATCCCATAACCGTCGGGATTCGTGAGACGGAAACGGAGATCGTCGGTGGAACTCACGAGCGGGAACACCGTCAGCGTCCGGCCGTCCGGCAGCGTGCGCTGTTCCTCGGCGTAGTGACCGCCAACGGCCGTCCATCCGATGAAATCGGTGCCGCGCTTGTGCACGCCGGCGATGGCGAGGGCCAACCGCGATCCGATCTCGCGATCGACGCCGAGCGAGTACTCGTCGGTGTGTGGCGCGCGGATGCTGCGGTCGAGCTCGAGCGTGCTCTTCGCATCAACCGTCTTCCCGCGTGTGTAGTCGCCCGTGGCGGGATTGAAGACCGCGGTCGTAATCGGGGCCGAGCCCGGGTGGAAGCTGCTGAACTCGCCGGTCAGGACGCCCTGGCTGAAACGTCCGTAGCTGCCACGCAGGATCGTTCGGCCGTCGGCCGCGAGCTTGAGTGTGGCGCCCAGTCTCGGAGACACGATGTTCCACGTGTACATGGGACCCGCACCGGGAATGATCGCGGCGGTCTCGTGGCCACCGGCATCGCGTGCGTGAAGGTCCTCGCTGATCGCGCGAGCGTGATCGAAGCGCAGTCCCGCCGTGATCGTCAGCCGGTTCGACAGCGTCAGGTCGTCACTCGCGAACGCGCTCGTGGTGAGCGACAGACCGCCCGTCACCGACGGGTCGCTCGAGATGGCCTGAAACGCCTGACCGGCCCTCTCGGTGAATCTCTTGCCGGTCGGAATCATGCTGTAGCCTTGGCCCTCGCCGCGCTCGAACTGCACTCCCGCTTTGATCTGATGATCCGCGCCCCACAGCCCGGACCGGTAGTGCGTGAGCATCGCCTTGAGGCTCGTGCGGCTGAGGGTCAGCGTGCCGAGCTGCGCGGGACCGCCGCTGAAGACATTCGTCAGGCGATCGAGATGACTCGGCGTCGCGTCATAGCCGGGGTTTGGATCGTCGACGCGCGCGTGCACGAACCGCCCGACGCGTACTTCCCACAGCGTTCGATCCGACACGATGTGCGTCAGATTGCCGAACGCGATCGTTGGCACCGATGCGTGTCTGCGCTGCGTCGCGCCGAAGGGCTTCGCGAGCGTCGGTTGCTCCGGGCTGACCCAATACTCGTACTGCAGGCTCTGCACCAACTGCCAGCGTGGGGCCAGCTTCCACGTGAGTTTCGCGGAGGTCTTGTCCTGCTCGTAGGTTCTGGGTAGCGCCGGGTCGGTGCCCGGTTGACTGTCGTAGTCGCGCCCGCGCTCGTACCCCGCAAAAAACCAGAGACGATCGCGAATGGCCGGGCCGCCCAGGCTCGTCGTGAGGTCATAGTATTTGGCCCGTTCATAGCCGCTGCGCTGATCGCCCGCGCCATAGACGAGATGGACGGATTGACCCGTCAGGCCTGCCGTCTGCCAGTAGTACGCGGCGTCGTAAAGAAATCGATCGCTGCCTTGCCGTGTGACGATGTTGATGACGGCGCCTTGAACACCGCCGTACTCGGCGGACGCGCCGATCGACTGGACCTGGATCTCACGGACGAAGTCGATGACGGGTTCGGACCGTGCGACGCCGTTGCAGGGACAGGTGGAGTTGGTGTCGTCGATGAGAAACTGGTTTTCGTTCGTTCCCGATCCGAAGGTCGAGATCGTCGTGATCGTCGGACTTCCCGGTGACGTGGGCGACACACCGGGCGTGGCGCGGAGGAAATCGCTCATGCCGGCTCGTCGAGTCGGCGTTCCTCCGAGATCGTCGAGGTTGAAGCGCGTGCCGAACCCCGGGTGCCGAGCCTCGAGACGCGAGCCCGCGCTTTCGACGACGACTGCTTCGGTGATGCCCGCCAGAACCAGGTGCACCGGCTTGTCGACGGTGGCGCCGGCGCCGATCTCGATGTGTTGCTCGCGATAGGTCGTGAATCCTTTGAGCGCGACCTCGAGCGCATACGATCCCGGCGGCAGCGCGGGCACGCGCAGCTGGCCTTTCTCGTCCGTTGTTCGCCGCTCCGGTCCGCCAATGAGCGCCGGGGAGCTGACCTGCACGAGGGCGCCCACAACGATCGCGCCCTGCCCGTCGGTCACCGTACCGATGAGAGTGCCCGTCAATCCCTGCGCGGTGATCCCGCCCGGGTTCGAGGTCCAGAGGAGAGCCGCGAGCAGCCACGGCCACAGTCTTCGCGGGGTAGGCAATCGTCGTCGCTCATCAATCTCGACAGGTCTCACAGATCTCCCTCTGGTAAGGCACGGTCGTGCGAAGACCTCGCACAGGACTGGTGGCCGATGCTACAGCGCCGGCCGCCGCCGAGTCTCAGGTTTTTCGCAGGGCTTTCGCAGTGGGAGATCGGGGATCGCTTTACTTTGACACGAACGGCGCCCATGCGCGGGGCCGCGGTAAGCTGCTCTCATGGCCGCACGTTCGGAACTCGAACGGGGTCGCGAGTGCCTCCAGAACGAAGCCTGGCAGGGTGCATTCGACCTCTTCAGCCAGGCCGACGCTCGCGAGTCTCTCGATGCCGGCGATCTCGAACAGCTCGGCCGTGCCGCCTACATGCTCGGCCGCGACGAGGAGTACGTCGCGCACCTCGAACGCGCCCACCGGCAGCATCTCGATGGGGGCGCCGTGGCGCCCGCGATCCGATGTGCGTTCTGGATCGGCCACAGTTTCATGTTCCGTGGCGAACGAGCCCGCGCCGGCGGGTGGTTTGCGCGGGCGCAGCGACTCCTCGACGAAACAGGCGCGGACTGCGTGGAGCGAGGCTACCTGCTGGCGCCGCTCTGGCTGGAGCAGATGGGACGTGCGTGCTTCGAAGAGGGCCGTCAGACGGCCGTCGAGGCGGAGGCGATTGGTCGGAGATTCGGCGACGCCGATCTGATCTGGCTGGCGCGCGACGAACAGGCGCGTGCGCTGCTGGGCCTGGGCCGCGCCGATGACGCCCTCAGGCTGATCGACGAGGCCCTGGTGGTCGCCGGCGCCAACGAGCTGTCGCCGATCATGACCGGCATCATCTATTGCAACACCATTGCGTTCTGCGCGGCCGCTCTCGAGCTCAGGCATGTCCGCGAATGGACCGCAGCGCTGACGGTCTGGTGCGATCGCCAGCCCGAGATGGTTGCGCACAACGGGCTGTGCCTCGTTCACCGGGCCGAGACAATGCTGCTCACGGGCGACTGGTCGCGGGCGCTCACCGAGGCCAGAGAGGCCGCCGAGCGATTCACCGAGGGGGCGCTCAATCGCCTGGCGCGTGGCCGCGCCTTTTACTGTCAGGGGGAAGTGCATCGGCTTCGCGGCGACTTCCAGGCCGCCGAGGAGGCGTACCGTTCCGCCAGCCAGTTCAATTGTGAACCGCAGCCAGGGCTGGCGCTCATGCGGTTGGCTCAGCACAAGCCGGAGGCAGCGGCCACCGCCATCCGACGTGTCGTGGGTGAGCGTACCGTCCCGCTCGCGCGGGCACCGATGCTGCCGGTGTACGTCAGCGTCATGATTGCGACCGGCAGCCTCGATTCCGCACGCGCTGCGGTGGCGGAGCTCGACGAGATCGCCGTCACGCAGCAGCGGGAAGTCCTTCAGGCGATCGCCGCGCAGGTTCGCGGCGAGTTGCTGCTCGCAGAAGACCACGCGTCGGATGCCTTGCCCTTGCTTCGGCAGGCACTGGCCGTCTGGACCGATCTCGGCGCGACGTACGAGTCTGCGCGCCTGCGCGAGCAGCTGGCGCGCGCCTGTCGTCTGCTGGGTGACGAGGACACGGCGTCGTTCGAACTCGGTGGCGCGCTCCGTACGTTCGAGGAACTTGGCGCCCTTCCTGACGTCCGCCGCCTCCAGGCGCCGGACGGAAGGACGGCAGAAGATCTCCATGGCCTCACCGGGCGCGAAGTCGAAGTCCTCCGGTGCGTCGCGGCCGGCAAGACCAATCGTCAGATCGCCGATCAGCTCTGCATCAGCGAGTTTACGGTCGCTCGACACGTCCAGAACATCTTCGCCAAACTCGACGTCGCCTCGAGGACCGCTGCGACAGCCTTCGCGTACGCCCATCGCCTGGTCTGAACGCGTGGTGGTTTCTCACCACGCCGGCGGGCACATCAGTTTGGTGATTTCGGGCGATGCGGGCGTCTGGGCCCGTTCGATAGGGTTGACCTCGTCAGGTCGATTTCAGAAGGAGGTCAACATGTACGTAGTGGTTCAGCACGACATCAAGCAACCGGAAGTGGCATTCACGCGGGGCCGGAAGCTCATGACGAGCGAAGGAGCACCGACCGGCGTCCGCAACCTGCAGTTCTATCCGAGCCGGGATCAGTCCCGAGTGACGTGTCTCTGGGAGGCTCCGTCGGTCGATGTCGTTCAGGGCTACGTCGACACGACGCTCGGCGACTCGAGCGAGAACCTCTGTTACGAGGTGAACTCCGAACAGGCGTTCGCCCGGCTGCCGCTCGGCGTGCGAGAGTCGGCCGCGGTCAGGGTCTGAATTCACGCGCGCGCGCCGGCGACACCCGTCGGCGCGCGTGTCTGAGGAACCTGCCGGCAGGTGAGTATCGACTTGCCGCGGTACCTGACCGTCGAGCATCCTATCCACTACAGCGATGAACAAGACCCCTGAGGCGATCTTTGAGCTCGCCAGACAGCCATCGACCATTCATAAGGTCTTGAGTGTTCTTAGGGCTCTGGAACCAGATGAATCCTCTGTCGGTATTTCTGTGTTCTATGAAGGACTTCAGGCCCAACAGCATGTCGACACCCTGACTGTCCTTTGTGCGTGTTCCAGACTCATTGCCCCTTCTGCATATCTGGAGATTGGAGTTCGCCGGGGCCGAACCATGGCGATTGTCGCCTCTGAGAGCCACCACGCCGATCTCTACGGTTTTGACATGTGGATTGAGGGTTACGGAGGGATGCCGAATCCCGGTCCAGAATTTGTTGAATCCGAGATCCGCAAGATTGGAGCGAACAGGATTGAGTTGATGACCGGGAACAGTCATCAAACCGTGCCGGCGTTTTTTGCCGAACATCCCGGCAAACAATTTGATCTCATCCTGGTCGATGGAGATCACAGCGCGGAGGGTGCGCGTGAAGATCTTTTGAGCGTGCTGTCAAGGGTCGCTCCCGGTGGCGCGATCGTTTTTGACGACATTGTTCATCCCATGCATCGCTATCTTGAGGATGTCTGGTGCGAGGTCATGCAGGACCGGGGCTTCCTCTCTGCCACCTACACGAGTACGGGCTATGGAGTTGCCATAGCTCTGTCAGGTTCAGAGCCATTCAGCACGCTATAATCCGCGGCGTCTCCGTGCGAATTGCCACCGGCACGAATAACCACCCAACCGCGGCTCAGCCTGGCGCGACTTATAGACCATGAGGCGCTGCCTGATCTGGGCGGCCATCGCGGCGACCGCCCTTGGCGCGGGCCTGCCGACCGGCCGTGTCGGGGCCGTCGCGCCTCGCCAACAGCTGAGCGCCCCAATCGTCGCCGCAGCGGAAAGAGATGAGGCAATCGAGACGCTCGCCTCGAAACTGAGCACCGGCTATGTCCTGCCGGACCATGTGGACGCGATCGTTCGCGCTCTGCAGAATGCGTCAGCCGCCGGCGATTTCGACGGCAAGACGCCCAAGGATTTCGTGGACTCGGTCAATCGCACCCTGCGTGCGGCAAGCCACGACAAGCATCTCAACATCTATCATCAGCCTTCCATCGCCGCCTCGTCAGCTGGCTCGCCCGCCATGACGACGCGCGAGCGTCAGAATTTCGGATTCAACAAACTCGAGCGGCTGCGCGGCAACGTCGGCTATCTCGAAATCCTGAACTTCACGGATCTTCGACCCGAGGCCACCGGAACGGCGTCCGGGATTCTCTCGACCCTGGCGAACTTCGATGCTCTCATCCTCGATGTCCGGCGCAACGGCGGCGGCAATACACCGATGATGGCCTACGTGGCGTCGTACTTCTTCGATCCGCCGCCTGTCCATCTCACCGACATCTATTGGCGCGATACGAACCAGACGAGCGAATTCTGGACGACCGCCGACATCGCCGGACGTCGATCCGCGCGACAGCCGTTGTACCTGCTGACGAGTGCCGCGACGTTCTCAAGCGCCGAAGACTTCTGTTACTCGCTTCAGCAAACGAAGCGTGCGACGGTCGTGGGCGAAACGACCGGCGGCGGCGCCCACTCGGGCCGCGGTCTCCTGCGATTGAGTCCGTCGTTCACCGCGTTCGTGCCCGTCGGCCGGTCGATGTCTCCCATCACCAAGACCAACTGGGAGGGTATCGGCGTGGTGCCGGACATCCCGGCATCTGCAGACGCCGCGCTGGGCCTCGCTCACCTGCGGGCGCTCGGGGTCCTCGCCGATGCGGAGAAGGACCCGCAGTGGAAGCAGGTGCTACTGCAGGCCATCGTCGATCTATCGAAGTAAACTGCGGCTCCATTCCAGACCGGTTACACTCCCGCGCGACACATCCGTGTACACGTCTTTGACGCCCTTTTCCCGGGCGCAGCGAGTGCGTCCGCGAACGCTGCGTCCATCGGCGCGCGTGTCCTCGAGTGCCGTCTTCTCAGGGCTTTCTCGCGACGAAGAAGGTCTGCTTGCCCAGCAGCCGCCAGGCCGGGCGACAGGCGAGGTACATCCTGACGAGCCACGGCGACTGCGGGAGCGCGCTCCGCGTCGTGTACGGAAGAAACCGCGGGATGACTTCGACCGTGCGAAGGCCGGTGGCCTCGGCGGCTTCGACCAGCGTCCGGTCGGTCAGCGGCAGATGATGATCGACGAAATCCCAATACGCGCCGCCGATGAGGCGGATGTTCGGCTGCAGAACGAGCAGCTGGCCGCCGGGCTTGAGGACCCTCCGGATCTCCTCGAGCGTGGACAGAAACGCTTCCTTGTTGAGCAAGTGTTCGAAGAAGTTGCTGCAGAAGACCACATCCACTGAATCGGGACGGACGTGCGTGGAAAGCGTCTCGCTGGAGGCGTTGACTTCGATCGTGCCCATCGGCAACTGACGACCGGACAGCGGCGCGAGATCGACGGCGATCCGGCGCGCACACGTGATGTGACGCAGAAACTCGCCGAAGCCGACGCCGATATCGAGCACGGTGTCCTCAGGGCGCACGTACCGCTGAAAGAAATGCCGGCACAAGACGGCCCAGATTGCGTCCTTCGCGAGGCGATCGGCCTCGGGAAAGCGGGTGGTGTAGACGGAATCGAGGTTTCTCACGACGGGGATCGTCTGTCGAGAAACAACTATAAACTCTGAGAGTTCCCCAGCTAGAGACAGATCGCGAGCGCGATTGTATGGGTCTAGCTGTGATCACCGGCTCCGCGGGTCTTATCGGGTCGGAAGCCACCCGCTGGTTCCACGCGCAAGGCTTCGACGTCATCGGCATCGATAACAATCTGCGCGCGTCGTTTTTCGGCGCCGCCGCCTCCACCGAACCGACCAAACGCTCGCTCGAGCAGTCGCTGCGGCGCTATCGACACGAGACGATCGACATCCGCGACGTCGAGACGCTGCGTCAGCTCTTCGCGCGCTGCGGCGCCGCGATCGACGTGATCATTCATTGCGCCGCGCAGCCGTCGCACGACTGGGCCGCGCGGGATCCGCACACCGACTTCGGCGTCAATGCCGTCGGCACGCTCAACCTGCTCGAGTGCGCGCGCGCGCACTGCCCTGACGCGGTGTTCATCTTCACCAGCACCAACAAGGTCTATGGCGATGCGCCGAACCGCCTGCAGCTGGTGGAGCGAGAGACGCGATGGGAACTGCCCGAAGGGCACCCGATGTGGCCGGGCGTCGCCGAGGACATGACCATTGACCAGTCCACGCATTCAGTGTTCGGCGCCAGCAAAGTCGCCGCCGACGTGCTCGTTCAGGAATACGGCCGCTACTTCGGGATGAAGACGGCGTGTTTTCGCGGCGGCTGTTTGACGGGGCCAGGGCATGCCGGGGCCGAACTGCACGGCTTTCTCTCCTATCTCGCGAAGTGCGCGGTCACCGGATCGCCGTACCAGGTGTTCGGCTACAAGGGCAAGCAGGTGCGCGACAACATCCACAGCCGCGACCTCGTGTCCGCGTTCTGGGAGTTCTTCCAGGCGCCGCGACATGGCGAGGTCTACAACATCGGCGGCGGCCGGCACGCCAACTGCTCGATGCTCGAGGCGATCGCGATGACGGAGGCGCTCGTCGGACGGCCGCTCTCCTGGACCTACGTCGCTCGGAATCGCATCGGCGATCACATCTGGTACATCAGCGACGTCGGCAAGTTCCGGTCACACTATCCGCGCTGGCGCTATCAGTACGGTCTGCGCGAGACGCTCGAGGACATTGTCGAGACCCGCCTGCAGCGGGCGGCGCCATGAGAGTCGTCGTCGCC